>Ga0209345_10003036_pt1 | contig 17680 bp, 16 predicted proteins | sample Cruoilmetagenom7_FD_187294 | JGI IMG/M metagenome (GOLD analysis project Ga0209345, IMG submission 187294) | Oil polluted marine microbial communities from Coal Oil Point, Santa Barbara, California, USA - Sample 7 (SPAdes) (version 2) | ecosystem: Environmental > Aquatic > Marine > Oil seeps ...
CTTCCGATCTAGAGGCGGGACTGCTGCCCGATGGCTCGCCCGACTTCTACTTTTTTCGGGGATTTTATTGCTGGAATTCGGAGGTGGGGGCGAAGACGCTCGGCATCGCCAGCTTCTACCTGCGCGCGGTCTGCCAGAACCGCAACCTCTGGGGCGTCGAGGACTTCCAAGAGATCACGATCCGGCACTCGAAATACGCGGCCTCTCGCTTTGCCCACGAGGCGGCCCCGGCGCTCAGCCGCTTCGCTGACTCCTCGCCCGCGCCCTTCATCGATGGCATCCGCGCTGCGCGGGAGAAGATCGTCGCACGGTCGGACGAGGACCGTCAGGACTTCCTGCGCAAGCGCGGGTTGGACCGATCCATGACGACAAGCCGGTCAAGTTGACCGTGGAACTTCCCGCCGATGTGCACCGCGACCTTTGCGACTACGCAGCTGTCCTGGGCCACCAGACCGGCCAGGACCTTGAGCCCACCCGCCTCGTTGCACCCATGCTCGACCGCTTCATGTCGACTGACCGCGGGTTCGCCGCAGCGCGCAAGACGGGCTCAAGGGCGAACCACAAGAAGTCAGACCCATCGAAGCCACTGGATACCGATCACGGCTAAATATCTGTGAAATCGTAAGTCTCTTGGCGGATCGCATTGCACACGGATCGCACATAGGCACCCCCTACCAGCCTGAAGTTGCGACGGAATCGAGCCGATCCTCCATTGGAGAACGAGACTGCGGCAGCAATGGCCGCTTGAAACTGTGCCGAGAGGCGGAGGTCAGAGGACAGGCAATAAGTTGACTATCCCAAATATTAATATACGGCGGACTGCACGTTCGGTTGACCTTCGCAAGCGCAGACAGGTCGCGGTTTACGGATGCGTCAGGAGCCTGACGCGCATCGGCTGTCGCAGGACATATCCTCGATCGTCCTGCGCAGACAGCCGGCGGAAATCTTGTGTCAGCAACTCACGGTTCCGGGTCAGAGCCTCGATACGCGAGTCATCCGCAGCAGCAATGCGCGATACGAAATCGTCAAATCCGCTGTAGCGTTCATTTCGGATGTAATCATAGGCATCCGTCTCTTTCGCGCGCCCTTCTTGCAAGAGCTTCTTCAAAGCCGTCTGTGCTGCCGTGCGCACTATCGCCTCATCATCGACATGACGCAGCATCTCGCTGAGATCCCCCTCCACCGCCGGCTCGATCACAATGATTGGGCCGCGTCCGGGGGCGAGCACGCGAAGCGCCTCATCGAGCGCCTGTGCCATCTGGTCGATCGGAACGTGGTGAAGTGAATTCAGAAACAGCACCGCATCAAAGGTCCCCGTCTCGAACGGGAGGGCCTCCGCGCCTGCGGCATGCGCGTCCGGTACAGGGCTTGCTATGGCAGGGTCCACACCCGTCCAGCGAACGCCGAGCTTTTCCATATGCGGCTTCAGCCCGCCGGTGCCGCACCCGACGTCCAGCAGGGTCGCACAGTTGCCATCGGCAAGCGCCTTCGAGATGATCTGCATGGCGCTGGTCTGTCGAACTTCGCTCATGACATCAGTCTCCGCCGGAATGGAAAGGAGCGGCACAAGACCGCCCCAACCAACCAATCACTCGTATTTTGCCTTGAGGGTCTGGAACTGCTCCCAGACTTCCGGGAAGCGGTCGGTAAATTCTGCCGATGCCTTTTCTGCCAGGCTGCGGAATTCGGCTTGCGACGCTTCATCCGCTATCACGAGCTCGCCACCTTCGTCCAACAACTTCTGCATAGTCGCGTTGTCCTTGTCGATGCCTTCCTGCCACTGCCTCTGCACTAATTCGCTCGTCGTATCGACCACGATCTTCCGCAAGTCTTCGGGCAGGTCGTTCAGCCACTTGTCATCTGCAACGATGGTATAGGACAGCAGGCTCAGACCCGGGATATAGCTTGCGGTGTGCGCCGCATTGGTGCCGACCATTTCCCAGCCGCCGGCCGAGGTGAATATCCCGTCTATGGCACCCTGCATCAGCGCGGCAGCCATTTCGCTCGCGGGCATGGAAATCGGGCTGGCACCGAATTCGCGCATCATGGATTGCAGGACCCGGCCGCCGGTCATCCGCACACGCTCGCCCGACAGGTCCTCGGGCTTGGTGACCGCTTGGTCCTTGAAGAGGAAGATGAGGTCGGCAGTCCGCATCAGCCCCATGACGCGGATTCCGCGGCCCTCGATGATCTCGGACATCATCTGCGAGAGCTCTTCGACCGCCCCGTCGGACTGCATGAACTTGTCGGTAAGAGAGAACGGCAGGTTTACGACACCGTATTCCGGCGCAATCGACTCGAGATTGACGCTGACCGGCCAGACCATGTGTACGGCACCGGTACCTAAAGCCGCGATTGCGTCGCGGTCGGTATAGAGCGTGCCCGAAGGGAACACCGAAACGTCGATCCGTCCATCGCTGCGCTCTTCCAGCCTGGCCGCATAATCGTCCATCATCTTGGCGGCCCAGTGCGAGGTGGCCAGATCGTTGGTCATGACCATCTCGTAGGTATCCTGCGCAAATGTACCGGTCCCTGCAGTAACAGCGGCAGCAAAAATAGCGGCAAATCTAAAGTTTTTCATGGTTTTCCTCCCTTGAGTGCAAGCATCTGAGCATCCTGTACGGACATAATTGCCCAGCAACCGCACTAAATCAACTCCTTTGTCCGTATTAACACCTGACTTATCGGGCGTGGCGCGCCCTGATATGGGCCCTCAGGGCCGTTACCGCCCCGATTATCGGTAACAAGGCAAGCCAAAAGAAGGCAAGCGGGAAGCTTTCGGTCACGCCATGCACAAGCGCAAGCGTCGCAGGGCCGATGACAACCCCGATGAAGGTCACCGCCATGACACCGCCCGCCGCGTCCCCGACCTTTTCGGGGATGACATGCCGCGCGATGTCAGCAAGCATGATGCCGTTCCACCCGATCGAGGCAAATCCGAACGGTACGAGAATCATTGCGACGGCGGCGAGGGTGCTCTCGGCGGAAAGCAGCGGCATCGACACAGCCGCGACAGTCGTTATTGCACCGATCGTGGCGAGCAGCGCCATCGGACTTCCCGTCCGGTCGGCAAGCAAGCCCCAGACAAGGCGCCCGGTCGCGCCGAACAACTGAACCACTGCGGCCATCGCCCCTGCGGCGACAAGGGTCCAGTGCAGGTCGATCACAAGCGTTGAGACAACGTACGACATCAGCGACAATTGCATCGCGGAAAAGCAGAACGACGTGATCGCCAAAGAGCGTAGCCCGCGGTTGTGCCTCAGCTCGGCCAGGCCGGCAAAGATACCCCCTCGAAATCGGACGGACTGCTCGCGCTCCCCATCCCAGCGTCGGCGGAACGGGGCAACGATGACGCAAGCGATCAGGCACAGACACGCAGCGGTCAGGATCGCGATACGCCAACCTGCCGCCTCGGCGATGAAAGGCAGGGCGAGCCCGCCGATGATTCCGCCGATCGGCACGCTAGTCTGCTTCAGGGAGAAGACAAAATTGCGATGCCCCGGCGGACAATGCTTATCGAGAATCCGCGCGGCGGACGGATTGGTCAATGCGTACCCGACCCCGATCAGGAACGCCGAAAGTGCCGCGATGATCAGCAGCCCGCTCGCCAGACCCGCAAGCCCTGAGGCCGCGATCAACAAGGCGATCATGCTGGTCGTGGCAGGGCCGAACCGCCGAATCACCACGCCCGCCACAATCGATCCGGCAGACGCAGCGAAATAGATGATGCTGATCTGATAGCCAATCATTTCCGGTACGATATTATAGGCTTGCGTGATTTCTGGAGCGATGCTGGCGGCTGCGAGAACCGTCAGTGACAGCAGGGCCTGCACCATCGTGACGACCCCGAGAACGACAACCAGCTGGCCCTTGGCAGAGCGCGTCATCTCAACCTTTCCCGGCCGCTCTTTCGGCGAGCGAGAGGATCCGCCCGGCCTGCGCGACGAGCGGTTTTTCGATCAACTTGCCGTTCAACATGGCCACGCCCCCTGCCCCGTTTTCCCAAGCCGTCATGACGTCACGCGCGCCCGCGGTCTCGGCAGCCGAGGGCGTCAGCGCGGCATGGATCGCGGCGATCTGGGACGGATGGATGGCCGCCCGGGAGGTAAATCCGAGCGAGAAACTGCGTTCCATTTCATGTACGTACCCTTCCTTGTCCTCAAGGTCGATCCACGGCATGTCGAGGGCGTCGATCTTCGCACTTGCGGCCGCACGGACCACATCGGTGCGTGCCGCGAGCAGTGGCTCCCACTCCATCGGCACCCTGAGATCCAGCGCCATGTCCGCGCCCCCGAACATCACAAACCGAAGCCGCGGCGATGCTTTCGCAATGGTTGCGGCCCGTTCGATTCCGGCGACAGTTTCGAGCAAAGCACCGATGCGCAGCGGGACGTTCGCATCATCCATGATCTGCGCGACAAGCGTAACATCTTCCGCGCAGGATACCTTCGGCAACATGACTCCCGCGACGGCGGCCCCCGGATTGGCGCGAACCGCGTCGCAGATCGCTAGCAGATCTCTGATGCCGTTCAGCGACCGAATGTCATTCAACCGGACATAGATCGGGATCCCCACCTGCAGCCCTTCTGCCGACATGAAGGACACGACCGCGTCGCGCGCCGAATCCTTTGCATCGGGCGCTACCGCATCCTCCAGATCAATGATGACGGCATCCGCACCGCTGGCATAGGCCTTCGCAAAACGCTCGGACCGGCTTCCCGGCACGAAAAGCCAGGACCGTATCGGGGGGGGCTCAGGTGCGGTATCGGTCGAGGACATGAAAGGGCTCCTTCCTATTGTTGGATATATTCATCTTGACACAGCTATTTTGTCCGGACATCTTTGACTAAGCAAGTGACAATTCCAAGGGAGCGCCCCGTGACGACAGCAGCCAGAACCGAACCCAGTACCGTTACAGCCGACCTGGGCCGTTACCTGGAAGACTTCGTGAAGGGCGACATCTACGAACACCGGCCCGGACGGACGATCACGGAATCGGACAACATCAACTTCAGCCTGATGACGATGAACCGCCATCCGATGCATTGCGACGCGGCCTTTGCGGCCAAATCGGAATTTGGCAAACCTCTCGTTAACAGCGGCCTGACGCTGGCGATCGTCCTGGGGATGACCGTGGACGATATCAGTTACAAGGCGATCGCGAACCTCGGCTGGGAGGAAATCACGCTTAAGGCGCCGGTGTTTCCGGGCGATACAGTCTATGCCCGCTCGGAAGTTCTCGACATTCGCGTCTCGAAATCGCGCCCGACCCAAGGCATCGTGAAGACCCGGACAGAAGGTGTGAAAGCGGATGGCACGGTATTCATGACTTTCGTGCGCAGTAGCCTAGTGCCGCGCCGACCGGAGTAGTCCTGCAAGCAGTGGCATTCAAATTGTGGAGGAAACACAACCATGACATTCGCCGACATCCAAGATCCGTCCCACGCCATTGCGGCCTTTACCGCCAGCCTGAAAGACGCGGACATCCCCAATGACGTCCGGGTGCGCGGAATGCACCATCTGCTGGATTCCGCGGGCATCGCAATGGCGAGCGCGACGTTCGACTTCGCCAAGCGCACTATGAAGGCGATCCACGGACTTGGCGGGGACGGCAATGTGCCTGTCATTGGAATGGGTGCTTCGCTGTCGCCGCGCGATGCTGCCATGGTAAACGGATTCCTGATACACGGGCTCGATTTCGATGACACTCACATCGCCGGTGTCGTCCACCCCTCCGCCAGCGCCTTTGCTGCGGCCCTGTCTGCCGCCTTCCACGTCGACGCGTCGGGCAGCGAGATGCTGACGGCCTATATCATCGGCATTGAGGTCTCCGCGCGACTGGGCGCGGTCGCCAAGGGTGGCTTTCACCAGGTGGGCTTTCACCCGACCGGTGTTGCGGGCGTGTTCGGCGCGACCATGACCGCCGGTCGCCTGATGGGCCTGACCGAAGACCAGCTTCAGAACGCGCTCGGGCTGGCGCTGTCCCTCGCCTCGGGCAGTCTGGAATTCCTCGAAGACGGGGCGTGGAACAAACGCTTCCATCCCGGCTGGGCCGCTCAGGCAGGGATCACCGCCGCCGCTATGGCGAAGGAAGGTTTTAACGGCATCTCTAGCCCCTTCACAGGCCGTTTCGGTCTTTATAACGCCTATTTGGGGCCACTGGCTGAAAACTGCGACATCTCGCTCGCGTCCAGTGGTCTGGGGTCGGAATGGGAGTTGATGAAGACGGCGATCAAGCCCTACCCTGCCTGCCACTTCACCCATTCCAACATCGACGCGGCCCTCGCCCTGCGGGAACGGGGCGCGACGCTGGACAAGATCGACCACATCACCGCGCTTGTCCCGGCAGAGGTCATCAAGACCGTCTGCGAGCCCGAAGCAAACAAGAAACGCCCGTCCAACAGCTATGACGCGCAGTTCTCGATCCCGTATCTCATCGCCACTGCGATCACGAACAACCGCATGACGCTGGCCGAACTTGAGGACGCTGCGCTGCATGATCCGGAAACGCTCGACCTTGCGAACCGCGTGTCCTACCGCGCCGATCCGGACTCAACCTTTCCCAAGGCCTATTCGGGAGAGCTGATCGTGACGCTGAAGGACGGCACCGAACTGCGCCACCGCGAGCACATCAACCGCGGCGCCGACGAACGGCCTCTGACCAACGCCGAAATCGTCGAGAAATACAACGCCAATTCCGCCTTGGCAGGGTCGCGCGATCAGGCGACCGCCATGCGCGACACGCTGCTGTCCATCGACACCGACACACCCCTCGCCTCATTGCTGCGCGCCTTCGCCCCTTCGGCGGCTGAACCCGCGCACGCTTGACAGATCGAAAGGAACACGAACATGAACCGCCAGTTCACAGAACTCGACAACGACGAAGCAGAACGCGAACGCATGATGCTCGACAGCGTGAACCGCTGGCTCGAACGCGACGTGGAACCCCAGGCGATGAAGCTGGAGCACGGCGACATCTACCCGTCCGAGATTGTCGAGCAGATGAAGGAGATGGGTCTCTTCGGCGCGATCATCCCTGAAGAATTCGGCGGCCTCGGTCTCCGGCCTTCGACCTACGCCAAGATCATCGAGCGAATCTCGACCACCTGGATGTCCCTGGCCGGCATTATCAACAGTCACCTTATCATGTCCTATATCGTGATGAAGAACGGAACGGAGAAACAGAAGGAAGCTCTGCTGCCCCGCTTCGCCACGGGCGAACTGCGCGGCGGGCTGGCGCTGACGGAGCCCGACTGCGGCACCGACCTTCAGGCGATCCGCATGACCGCCAAGCGCGATGGCGATGACTATGTCATCAACGGAACCAAGACCTGGATCAGCAACGGCATCGAAGGGTCCTGCTTTGCCCTTCTGGTCAAGACCGATCCCAAGACGGACCCCCGCCACAAGGGCATGTCGATGTTCATCGCCGAAAAGGGCGAAGGCTTCACGGTGTCCCGCAAGCTGGAAAAGCTCGGTTACAAGGGCATCGACAGCGCCGAACTGGTGTTCGACAACTACCGCATTCCGGCGGACCGCCTCATTGGCGAAACCGAAGGACGCGGTATGATCTGCGCCATCAGCGGGCTGGAACTTGGCCGCGTCAACGTCGCCGCACGGGGTGTCGGCATCGCGCAGGCCGCGCTGAACGAAGCGACCAAGTACAGCCAGCAGCGCAAAACCTTCGGCAAGCAGATCCACGAACATCAGGCAATCGCACTCAAACTGGGTGACATGGTCACCCGCGTCACCGCATCACGCCTGCTGGTCGAGAACGCCGCCGCTGCGCTGGATCGCGGTGAGCGCTGCGATTTCGAGGCCGGCATGGCCAAGCTGTTCGCCACCGAATCCGCGCTGAAGAACGCAGAGGAAGCGCTGCGCATCCACGGTGGCTACGGCTACAGCAAGGAATTCATGGTCGAGCGTCTGTACCGCGACGCGCCGCTGCTGTGCATCGGCGAAGGCACGAACGAGATCCAGCGACTGATCATCGCCAAGCGTCACATCGAACAGAACCCACTGTAAGGGAAACGTACCATGAACGATATGATGCTGCCCCTCAAAGGGGTCACCGTGATCGCAGTCGAGCAATACGGGGCGGGCCCCTTCGGCAGCATGCTGCTGGGCGATCTTGGCGCAGACGTCATCAAGATCGAGAATCCGGCGGAAGGCGGCGACGTCGGCCGCAAGGTCGGGCCCTACTATTTCAGCGAGGGCGACAGCTACTTCCACCAATCGTTCAATCGCAACAAGCGCAGCCTGACGCTGAACCTCAAGCACGAGGAAGGGCGGCAGATCTTCGAAGGGCTGGTCAAGAACGCGGACGCGGTGATGAACAATCTGCGTGGCGACCTGCCCGAGAAGCTGGGCCTCGACTACTCCTCGCTGTCAAACGTGAACCCCAGGATCGTCTGCGCACACCTGTCGGCCTACGGCCGCGAAGGATCGCGTAAGAACTGGCCCGGCTACGATTATCTCATGCAGGCCGAGGCGGGATACCTCAGCGTGACCGGCGAACCCGATGGGCCGCCCTCAAGGTTCGGGGTGTCGATCGTGGACATGATGACCGGCCTGATGACGGCCTTCGCGCTGGTGTCCGGAGTTGTCGGCGCCCGGGCGCAGGGCAAAGGGATGGACATGGACGTCAACCTGTTCGACACGGCCCTGCACAACCTCAGCTATCTGGCCACATGGTATCTGAACAACGGTCATATTCAGGGCCGTGAACCGCGCGGTGCGCATCCCTCGCTGACACCCTCGCAGATGTTCACCACCAAGGACGGCTGGGTGTTCGTGATGTGCAACAAGGAAAAGTTCTGGCCCACCCTTGCGGACAAGCTTGGGCATCCCGAATGGGCGACCGACCCCCGGTTCGCCGACTTCTCGGCGCGGCTGAAGCACCGCGAGCAAGTGACCGAAATGATCGACGCCGCGCTCAGCCAGAAGACCACCGCGGAGTGGATGAAACTGCTGGGCGGCAGCGTTCCGATCTCCCCTGTTAACGATATCGGGCAGGCACTTGAATCCGATTTCGTTACCGAAGGCCGCCGTACGGAATCCTTCCCGCGCAAAGACAGCAGCACGCTTTCCATGCTCAGCCCACCGGTGCGCGTAAACGGGTCGCAGGGTCTGATGAACGCAGCACCCGATCTGGGGGCGGACACCGCCGATCTGCTGGAGGGCCTCGGCTGGGGTCTGGAAGATCAGGAAAGATTGAGAAAAGAAGGGGTGATCTGACCCGCCGAAGGCATTCGACACCCCGTCACGCATCTTTGGGAGGAGATTGTGAGCAACGCAACCAACGACAGAACGGCAGCGGTTGAAGAGCGCGCGCGATGCGGTCACCGCATCGCGCGTTATCGCGCAGGAGCGCGACAGCGTACGCTTGCTTTCACCCGCGACCGATCTCTTCCACCTGTTGTGCGCCGATCACGACCGCCTGATGCACGACGATGCCAGCTGATGACCGTTGGACATTTGCAATCGCTGCACGACATGTCGGAGGCACTGGCATCGGGTAAAATGGCTTTCGAAGTGCCGGTAAAGGAACACTTGGAGCGGATCACCGCGGTCTCGGACAAGCTGAACTGCCGTGTCGAGGTCGAGGCGGAAACTGCGCTCGAACGTGCCCGCACGCTGGACAAGAAACGCGCAGCCGGCCAGCTGCGCGGACCGCTGCATGGCATTCCGTTGGTTCACAAGGACATGTTCCACGACGCCGGTCGCCTGAGTGAATACGGAAGGCCCGCGATAGCGGGACATCGTGCCGACCGCACCGGGACGCTGATGAAGCGGCTCAACGACGCCGGGGAGGTCACGCTGGACCGTCTGCACATGAGCGAATTCGCCATGGGTCCCACCGGGCACAATGCCCACATCGGGCGGTGCCGCAATCCATGGAACACGGATTACGTCACCGGCGGATCGTCGTCCGGATCGGGTGCTGCGGTTGCGGCAGGTCTGGCCGCAGGCGCGCTTGGGTCGGACACCGGCGGATCGGTCAGGCTGCCCGCCGCGATGTGCGATGACCCAGGGCTGAAGCCCACGCAGGGGCTGTTGCCGCAGGATGGCATGATGGGCCTGTCCGAAAGACTCGATTGTCCCGGCGTGCTCGCCCGCAGCTCCCGAGATGTTGCGGTCTTGTTCAACACCCTGGCGGGCAATGGTGAGGATTACGCGGTGGGGATCGGCAAAGGGGTCGAAAGACTGTGCTTCGGCATTCCCGAAAGCTGGTATTTCGACGATCTTGATCCGCAGGTCGCAGCGCAGCTGGACCGCACCCGCAAAGACCTCGAGTCAGAAGGCGCCAGCTTTCGCGACGTTGCGTCACCCGACCACACCAATTTTGGTGAGATGGCCAATATCGTCTTCACACCTGAGGCTACCGCCCTTCATGCCGACCGCATGAAAGCGCATCCCGAACACTACGGCGCACAGGTGTTTGCGCGGTTGCCGCAGGGTCTGGCGATCAGTGCCGTTCAATACCGGCAGGCGTTGCAGCTGCGGGCCGCGTATGCACACGCGATGATGACCCTGACCTTCTCGGAATGCGACATGCTCTTCGCTCCGGTCCTTCGCAGGCTCGTCCCGACCGACGCCACCACAGACGTGCAAGCGGGCAGCGACATGCGCACCGTGATCGCGGGTCTGTCGGATCTGACCCGCCCGGTCTCCTACCTCGGATTTCCTGCGCTTTCGGTTTCTGCAGGCTTCGACGATGCGGGTCTGCCCGTCGCCCTGCAACTGATCGGCCCGCCGCTATCCGAAAAAGCGCTTCTTCGGGCGGGTGACGTCGCTGAAAGAGACGTGGGCCTCCTCCCGACCGGCACACAGGAAACAGGAGTTTCCCATGACAGATAAACCCGGCACGCCCCCCCTGTCCGACGATGAACCCGGGGCGGACACGGTCGAGATGGAAACAGTCAAACTACTTCCACGCTGGTGGGTGTTCTTCGAGGAACGGATCATTCTCAATCTAGCGACCATCCTGATGTGCGCCGCAATGGGTGTCATGTTCTATGAGGCGATGAGCCGCTCGTTGTTCGCCGAAAGCTACTGGTGGGCAGAGGAGCTGGTGCGCTTTCTTGTGGTCTGGAGTGTGATGATGGGCCTTGGCGTTGCCACGCGTCACCATCACTTCATTCGTATGGACCTGCTGCTCGACATGCTCCCGCCCTGGGCACGGATGGCGTCGTCTTGGCTCAACTGCCTGATCGGATTGGGGTTTTCCGGAATCCTGATCTACGCAGGCATCGTCGAGGTCCGGCATATGGCCTATATCGGGATGATGACCGACTCCAACCTGGACCTGCCCCTTTGGTTTGTCCGGATGGCCACACCGATCGGCGGCACCCTGTTTGCACTTCATTTCATCGGCTCGATGTACGCCCTGACCCGTGGCGTCGATCCGAATTCGAAAATCGTGTCCTGAGGAGCGAAAACAAATGCTGACCGTCATCGCCTTTATCGCTCTGCTGATCTTCGTCGCCGCTGGGGTACATATCGCCATCGCCCTCGGCGTCGTCGCCACCCTGATGCTGAGCTTCAACCTCAACATCCCTATCATCCTGATCGCACAGATGGCCTGGGATTCCATCGACAGCTATGCGCTGGTGGCGATCCCGTTCTTCATCTTCGCCGGCAACCTGATGACACGCGGCAACCTCGCCCTAGTGTTGCTGGAGCTGATGGGCAGCATCCTGCGCTGCTTTCGCGGCGGCATCGCCCTTGCCTTGTCGCTGTCGAGCGTCTTTTTCTCGGCGGTGAACGGATCATCCGTCGCCTGTGCGGTCGCGATGGGCCCGGCCGCGGTCGATCTGCTGCCTCGCGAAGGCTATCCCAAGCAATTTGCCGCTTCGATCGTCGCAGTCAATGCGACCTTGGGCCTGATGATCCCCCCGTCCCTCACCTTCATCCTGATCGGCTCCATCGTCGGCATGCCGATCACCGATCTCTTCATCGCGGGCATTCTGCCCGGCCTGCTGCAGGCATCGCTGCTGACCGGCATGACCCTGTGGCTGTCGCGTCGTCACGGCTACGGCTCCGCCACCAAGCCGCCGGATTGGAAGCAATTCGGCCGCCGTCTGCCCGGAGCGACCGGGGCGCTGCTGATGCCCGTCCTGATCATCGGAACGATCTATCTGGGCTACTTCACCCCGACCGAGGTTTCCGCCCTCGCCGCGCTCTATGCCGTCCTGCTTGTCCTGGTGATCTACCGCACAGCGACCGTTCGCGACGTCTGGAGTACCGCCTGCGATTCAGTTTCACAAACCGTGATGATCTACGGCATCCTCATCGGCTCCGGCCTCCTGACTGCAGTGCTCACCCGTCTTGGCCTGTCGCGCGAACTGACTTCCATGATCGCCGAAGCCGACATTCCGGCCTGGCAGTTCCTTTTGGCCATTAACCTATTGATGATCGTGCTGGGCATGTTCCTCGACGGTATCTCGCTGATCGTGCTGCTCAGCCCGGTTCTGTTCCCGATGGCAAACGCGGTTGGCGTCAATCCGATCCACTTCGCCGTCATCATCACCGCCCTCGTCGAGATCGCGACGCTGACGCCGCCGATCGGGCTCAATCTCTTCGTGATGAGCCGCATCACCAAGCTCCCGGTGCAAAGCATCACCCGCAGCGTCCTGCCTTTCTATTCGATCCAGCTGTTCGGACTGCTGCTAATCAACGCCGTGCCCTTGCTGTCTCTGGCCCTTTTGCCCTAAGTTCAGGAACCCTGTAGCCAAGGAGGCCCATCCAGCCCATGCCAAAAAGTTCGCCCAACATTCCCCGGTACAGGGAAATCGTGAACGAACTGCTCGATAAGGTCGGCGCGGGCGACCTGAAAATCGGTGACCGTCTTGTCCCGGAAACTGATCTTGCGACGCAGTATGTCGTCAGTCGGCATACCATCCGCGAAGCCATGCGATGTCTGCAGGATCTCGGCATGATCGAGCGCCGGAAAGGTGCCGGCACCTATCTGATCTCGGATCAGCCGAAAAAGGATTTCTCCTATTCGATCAATACGCTCGAGGAGCTCCTGCAATATGCCAGCCACACGAAACTCGAAGTGTTGTCTGTCGACAGTATCCTCGCCGACCGTGATACGGCAGCGCGGCTGCATTGCGAACGCGGCGCCAACTGGATCCGGGTCAGCGTCCTCAGGATCGCCGAGCCTGGCGCCGCCGCGATCGGATACTCGGAAATCTTCATACGTCCGGAGCACACAGACATCGTGAAAGAGATCGGGACGCGGGCCAAGGCAGTCTACACCCTTCTCGAAGAGAACTACGGACTGAAGATCCAGCAGGTGTATCAGGACATAGATTCGGCGCTTGCCACGTCAAATGTCGCATCACGGCTGCTGATCCCCGTCGGCCATCCACTTCTTGAAATCACGCGCCGCTACTACACCGATGATGAGAGGCTGATCGAGGCGTCGATCAATTTCCATCCCGCAGGGCGTTTCCGCTACCAGATCCGCCTGACCCGCGACTGACCGCAGGCGCGATGATCGCTTGGCAAACACCTTCGTCTTAGTTTTGCGAGGGCATCGTCATCCTGTTGAGAGACTTTCCGACTGGGACTGTTGCATTGATTGGATTCTGCAAGGTCCGCCATAATCATTGGCTTGTAACCAGGGTCTGGACCCATTGATTTCAGTCGCACCGCGTGATTCACGGCTCCGAAAACGAAGCGGTGACATGTCTGATCTATTCTGGTTGAGTGACGCGCAGATGGCGCGGTTGGAGTCCTATTTCCCGAAGTCTCACGGCAGGCCCCGCGTCGACGATCGGCGTGATCTGATCGGTATTATATTCATAAAACGCAATGGCTTACGCTGGCGCGACGTGCCCATGGCGTACGGTCCGAACAAGACGCTCTACAACCAATGGAAGCGATGGAGCGACAAGGGGGTCTTTGCCGGGATAATGGCCGGCTTGGCGTCCCCGAAAAGTATCGGGTCCGCCATTCCTCGCGCAGCAATAAAGACCGGCCTTGCCGTCCTCCGCTGGCGCTGCGGGCCACTGAACGGCTGCGTCGGCGGATCGCCCCGGTCCTGACGATCGCCATCGAGGCCGCGATGGGCGCGGGCTCGAACAAGCCAAAAGGAGATATGACATGGCCACCATCGGAACCTTCAAGTAGACCGGCAGCGAATACGTCGGCGAAATCGTCACCCTGAGCGTCCAGGCGAAAGCCGTCCGCTTTCGAAGTTGATCGGCAACTGACTCGAGGGGGCTGGTAGAACGATCCGCCTAATCAAACCGGCATGCTGCTGACGGCTCAGGCTCAGCTGCCAGGTATCGCCACGTCTTCCATGAAAGCCTGGTCTCCGAGAGCCCAGCCGAGGATCAGGTCGCGCCCATCCCGCAGCAAAAGTGTTATAGGAGCGGACCGCGTCGCCTCGACTCAGAGGAAGGTGCAGAACGCAGCGAAGCCATCGAACCAGCAGTGATCCGGCGAGAACGACAGCACGATCATCTATAAATATTATTACCAATATCGATTCGCTTCCGAAGTTATAGATAAATTCGATTTCTATCTTTGAAGTATACGCCCATCGAATTTCTGGACCCATACATGACCCGACCCGCAACGCTCTGGCGCGGCATTGCACTGGCACTTGGCGGCGCAGCGTTGATCATGCTCGGCGCCAAGGTTCAGATCCCCTTTTGGTCGGTGCCGATGACGTTGCACACGCTGGCGGTGTTCTTCCTCTCCGCCGCCCCTTGGGCCGCGGCTGGGGCTGGTGGCCATGGCCACCTGTCTGACGACGGGGGCGCGGGGGATGCCGGTCTTCTCGGGCGCGCCGGAACGCGGCATCGGGCTGGCCTATATGGCGGGACCAACGGGCGGCTACCTTGCTGGCTATCTGCTGGGCGCAGGTCTGACCGGCTGGCTGGCCGTAGGGTCGCGGGCTAATCGGGCATTTTCTGGCTGTGCTCGCAGGCCTCGTGGTGGTTTATGTGCTCGGCCTCACCTGGCTCGCCAAATTCGTGAAGGTATCAACGGTGGTCTCGGCAGGTTTCACGCCGTTTATTCTTGGTGAAGCTGGCCATCGCCTCAGGATCGATCGTTGCGCTGGCTCGCATCCTGATGCCCGCCTCGGTGGTTCGCCTGTCGGCCGGGCGCACGGGGATGAGCGACGAATTGCAGGCGCTGTGCTTCCTCGCCGGCGCGAACTCGATCTTCGTGCGCGATCAGCTTTTGACCACCGGCAATCCGGCGGGGTGGAAGGATCAGGACCTGCTGGCGCGGCTGGGGATGCATGTAGCCCCTGCTCAAGCCCGCGGGCAAGTCGCGGCGGAATAGGCTCAGCCAGATCAGTTCCGGGCGGCGATTCCGACCGCCCGGGCGAACACACGGCCCTGAACGCCGACATTCCGGCGCTGGGGACGACCTTACCCCACGGCGCGGGCCGCATGGCCGCCACGCCTGCGGGGTGCGGCACCCTCACGTTTGCTCTCGATCAGGACGGCAAACATGGGGTGGTCGGAATGTGTCCCCCGGAACCGGTCGATCAAGCGATCTAGCTTTGCCATCTGATCCGGCCCGGCCTCCGCCAATGCCCAATCGAAAAAGATCGAGCGGCAATCCTGTGCTTCGATATCCATCTCGAACGCTTCGGCGATCAGGCCGCGCGGGTCGTCGGGGGAGGTGTTGTGCAGGGGCATGTCTCTATCCTTTGACCGTGGCAAGTGTTGCGTCCAGCGACTGAACCAGCGTCGCCACATCGCTGGTGATGGAGATATCGGTCACCCCGGCACTGTGCAAGGTTTCGACCGTCCCGCCGGGAAACAGGACCGAGCCGGAGCGTTTTCCCTGCGCGTTCGCGGCCTGCGCCACATGCCGGGCGGCGTCCAGAACCTCCGGCGCGTCCTTGGCCAGACCGGAGGCCGCGGCGAAATCGGACGGGCCAAGGAACAGCATATGCACGCCGTCGATGGCCGCGATCTCCGCCGCTTGCGACAGGGCGATCTTGTGTTCAATCTGGATAATCAGTTCGACCCCGCCGGAATAGCCTGCGGCGTTGCGCCCCCAATCGGCGGCGCGAATGACGCTCTGCGCCTCACCCCGGTGCCCGCGGGGGCCGTAGTGGAACCACTGGGCCGCCTGCTCCGCCTGTGCGGCGTCCGCGATGTTGGGCACCATCACGCCATGGGCACCCATGTCGAGGGCGCGTTTCATCCAGCCCTCGGTCAGTTCGGGAATGCGAACGATGCCTCGCGCTGGCGTGGATTTCAGCGCCATCAGCATCAGGCTGGCCGTCTCTACCCCGATGGGACCATGCTCAAGGTCGATCAGCACCCAGTCGAACCCGGTCTGGGCCACGATTTCGGCCACATGGGGGCTGGGCAGGTCCAGCCAGCATCCGAAGCGTCGGTTCATGGAATTCTCCTGTTTTTGGGGCAAGTTACGACGCTGCCGTTCGCCGCATAAGTCATGTGGCACAAGTCATGCCGCATGTCGCGCGGCTGCCGCCACCATCAGTGCGTGTCGGGCCGCGATCCGGTCCGGTTCCGGTCCGTATCCGCCGCCAATCACTCCGACGACTGGTATGCCCCGCATCCGCGCCGAGGCAAGCACGTAGTCGTCCCGCGCGGCCAGCCCCGCATCGCTGAGCGACAGTCGCCCCAGTCGGTCCGCCTCATGCGGATCGACGCCGGCATTGTAGAACACGATATCCGGGCGCACCTGATCCCATAGCGGCGTCAGGGCCTCGCGCAGCACCTCCAGATAAGGTTTATCCTTCAGCCCATCGGGCAAGGGGATGTCGATGTCCGAGGTCTGCTTTCGCACCGGATAGTTCTTCTCCGCGTGCAGGGACAGGGTAAACACGGCGGGCTCCTCCGCGAAGATTGCGGCGGTGCCGTCGCCCTGATGCACATCGCAATCAACCACCAGAATGCGGCTCACCTGCCCCTCGTCCAGCAAGGTTCGCGCCGCGATGGCCACATCGTTGAAGACACAGAACCCCGCGCCGCGCCCCGGACCGGCATGATGCGACCCACCCGCCAGATTGACTGCCACACCGTGTTCCAGCGCCAGCCGCGCCGCCAGTGCCGTGCCCGCACTGGCCAGCCGGGCACGCCGCAGAACGGCTTCGCTTTGCGGCAGGCCGATCTCACGCACTTCCGCCGCCGTCAGGGACAGGCGAAAGGCCCGGTCGGCGTAGTCCCAGCCCTGCGCGGCGGCCACCTGAGAAAGGCTGGCCGGTGCGGGGGCGAGGTAGCCGCCCGTTTCCGGCAACAGTCCCTGCCTGACCAGATGCGCCCGCAGATTGCCGTATTTCGACATCGGAAACCGATGCCCCGTCCGCAGGGGCGCCATGTAATCAGGGTGATACACGATTGGCAGGCTCATGCGAGGCGGTCGGATATCAACGCCGAAACGGTGTCGATCCTGCTCTCCAACTCGGTGCGCAGCGCGTCGAGTTCGTCAAACCCTGTCTGTGCCAGCAGCACCTCGATCAAGGCCGGGCCTGCGCGATTGGGGTCAAATTCATCATCCAGCGCCACCCGTCCGATGGCCTGAAGCGTGCTCATCAACTTGCGGGTCTGGGCAATGCAGGCTGCCTCTTCCTGGTTCAGCCAGTCGTGCAGGACCAGATCCCCGATATCGGCATTGCACGCCGAGGTCAGCAGGCAGCCGGCCTGAAGGAACAGGTCGATGTCCAGCAAGCGAC
>Ga0209345_10003037_pt1 | contig 17676 bp, 13 predicted proteins | sample Cruoilmetagenom7_FD_187294 | JGI IMG/M metagenome (GOLD analysis project Ga0209345, IMG submission 187294) | Oil polluted marine microbial communities from Coal Oil Point, Santa Barbara, California, USA - Sample 7 (SPAdes) (version 2) | ecosystem: Environmental > Aquatic > Marine > Oil seeps ...
CACCTGGCCGGCCTCAAAGGCAATCCATTTATCATTGCAATCAACAAAAATGTCAAAGCGCCTATCTTCCAGGAGGCTGACATAGGCATTGAAGCGGATATCCTTGACTTCCTGCCTGAGCTGACCGAAAAGATCAAAGAACTATAGTGACTTTTAAGCCGGGGAAAATTTCCAAATAGGCCTCTCCTGCTCTTATGGCCGTGAGAGGAGTGAGTTCAAAGACAGGATTTGATTCTAGGAGGCTGTCCGAGAATAGCAATTTTTTCTCAAATCGAGGAATGCGAAAAAAATTACCACAGGTATATAGTTGATATTCCGAGGATAATTTTTTTAAGTATGACGACGAGTTGAGGAAAAAGGGCATTCTCGGACAGCCTCCTAGCGTATGGTGACAGGGAGAGTTCAATGAAAGTAGTTGCAATATTTTTATTGATAGCGGTTTGTTTTTTACCCGCGAAAACATTTGGTGAATGTACAAATGGTGATTGTGTGAATGGACACGGCACGATGGCATATCCTGACGGCAGTGAATATGAAGGCCAATGGAGAGATAGCAAGAGAAACGGACAGGGAACCCTGATCTTTCCTGACGGTGGGAAATTTACCGGCCAATGGAAGGATGGCCACTTTAATGGCCAAGGCACGATGACCTACAGTTATGGCGTGTATGAAGGCCAATGGAAGGATGGGATGAAAAATGGTCAGGGGATTATGACATATACTGACGGGGGTAAATATGAAGGCCAATGGAGAAATGACAGGAGAAATGGACAGGGGGCCTACGCCTACCCCGGCGGTGGGAAATATGTTGGTCAGTGGAAAGATGACAAAAAAAGTGGACAGGGGACTTATATCGCCCCTGACAATTATAAATTTACAGGTCAATTTAAAAATGGCAAAACCAACGGTCAAGGGGTTATGATCTTTGTCGATGGCAGCAAATATGAAGGCCAGTGGCGGGAAAACAGGAGAAATGGACAGGGAACGATGTCATATCCTGACGGGAGTAAATATGAAGGTCAGTGGAAAAATGACGTGAAAAATGGACAAGGGACCTACACATACTCTGACAGCGTTAGATATGTTGATCACTTCAAAGATGGTAAGCCCATCGGACAGGGAGTCATGACCTTCCCTGATGGTCGTATGTATAAAGGTAAATGGAAAAATGGCAAATTCATTAAGGATCTGAAACCCCTTACAAAACAAAAACCCGGGCAGATAAGTACGATGATGAGTACAGGGAGCATAGCGGCACCTGCGCCGGACGCTTATCCGTATACGATCCAGTTCGGTTCCTATCAGGACAGAGAAAAAGCGAACAGCTTTGCAGTGAAACTGAGGAAAAAAGGGGTTCCTGCATTTGTATGCCCTGCCCGGATTTCCGGGAAAGGCACATATCACCGTGTTTTCATAGGCTCCTACAGGACTCTAGAGGAGACACGGAAGGCCGCTTCGAAATTAAAGGGGCCAAAGGGTCTCCACCCGCTTGAGGCCAAAATGCCCTATGCTATTCTGGTCGGAACTTTCGATTCAGATCCGGAACTGAAAAAGCTGGAAGCAGACCTTCGATCGAAAGCATACCTGACATACAGCATTCCAGACAAAACTGACAATTACAGAACCAGACTCATAATCGGGGCCTTCAGGACAGAGAAAGATGCGACAGAACTCACAAAAAAACTGCAGCAGGAAGGGTTCAATGCAAAAGTGGTCAGGCGTTGAAATATCTTTGACTGTTCAGCGCTTCGCTGGCATAGACCCCGGCTCTTCCGATACCCACATCAGCATAGCAAGACCCCCAGTAGATCGCCTGTATCTCATTTTTCTCGATACCGGCATCGTCCAGGCATTCAACCAGCGCCTCGACCGCCAGGTCCTCGGCACCCGATTCCCAACGTTCGCCAAATTTGGCACATCCCATCCCAGTATGGCAACCTTATCTTTGATTCCTTCGGCTATTTTATCCCACATCAGTGCTGGAGCGAGAGATCACGCTTTCATTCGACGATGAGGCCTTAGGGTTCGCGCAAAAATAAATTCACATTTTGGCGCCCAGATTTAGGTTAATATTGACAGAGAACCGAAAACAACTTTAAATTTTAGACGGTTAAATGCTCTTCTACAGGTCTTCTTAACCTGGAACGTCCGTTTAGATTGTGGTTCACAACTATTTCTCAAAATCCGCACTTGAAAATGAATTGTCCGGTGTATTTTCTTTAAGGGACGCGAAAAAAAATAATCATCCCAATTAGCATCCCTGCTTCAGGCTGTTTTTGTCCGATCCCAAATTCTTAACTCCTTGAAATAGTTCACTATTCCTTCGCCTTTTGAAATTTGTGATTGAACAAAATCAACCTAAATCCGAGCGCCTTTGGGACGATTATTTTTTTCCGCGTCCCTTAAAAAACCGGGGATTGGGAATCTTTCATCCAATTCATTCCCCATAGACGTCAACAACCTACATATGCGAATGTTTTCTAAAGGCTCTCCTAAAACGTGTCAAGCATTTCAGCGAATTCTAATGCCTTCCATGAAAATATCCACAATCGGAGGGATTTCCTCTTTTTTTAATATGGTTACAGCAGCATTTGAATACCCGTGAATAAAAATCGTGATTGCTTTGGCAATCGTTTTTGCATTTCCGAAATCATTTATCTCTCCGGATGAGATGCCCTCCTCAATAGTCTTAAGCATGAGCGTCTCCCCGACTTCAGAGGCTCTTCCGGCAAGCTGTTTTACGACATCGCTGACATCTTTGCTCCATTCATACTGATAATTAAATATATTTCCAATAGCCTTATAGTCCTCATCTTCGATAGATTTGGTGCCCATATGAATCATTAGTTTCCGGATCTTTTCGAGAGGCGATAAATCAGATTCCAGTATCTTTCTTGAATCCTTTAACACGACCTTAAGTGTCTTTCTGAACAACTCACTGAAAAGCTGCACTTTATTTTCAAAGTGCCAGTAGATGGCGCCACGGGTTACCCCCACTTCCCTGGCGATATCTTCCAGGCGGGCCTTTGCGAGCCCCTTTTCACTGAAGGTTTTCAGTGCGCCTCTCAGGATATTTTCTCTCGTTTTTTCTGCCTGCTCTTTAGTAGCTCCCATTTTGTCACCCAATTAAAGGTATTGAAAAAATTGCTCAACCAAGGACTGTACACTGTTAACAGCTGTTGCATGCATTGGTGATCCCGTCAACCTACATACACATCTGTATGTTCTAAATTTCTTAAGAATTGTCAAGTTTTTCTTAAGCCTTTTTTTGTCTGAAAGAAACACATGTGGTAACAAACAAATAATTCCCTGCTCACCGGTCCACCATGAAGACTGCCGGTTAAACCGTTGAAACACAAATTTCATTAATGATGGGTTCCCAATAAAACCCTGGATAATAAAACCCAGTTCATATTCATGTAGGCCGCCATTATCGGGGCCATAAGTATCCGTCGGCCGGAAAAAATTTCGCGAACTTATAGTAAAGGCAGCGCTTTAAGTATTTTACGTATCAATTTGAATATTAGACGATAATGCCATAGGAAAATATTATCTGTCAAAAAAAGAACATGTGGCCTTTATTAGAATAAAGGTAACCGTTCACAGGTTCATGTGGTTCACAGTTCAAAGGTTCAAGGTTAAAGGAACTGAATTGTTTATTGAATAAAAACCAAACAGTAGAGCCAGATTTTATCTCCATCAAACCTGTTTTCCTTGGCTCATAAGATATTGGAGGGAAAAGTATCTCCAGCTTTTCGTGTGAATTCCAACAATAATCGGTTCAATTCTTCGTTCAACCCTGAACCGTGAACCGTTGAACCCGTGAACGCTTACGAATAAAGAATCCGGGTCCTGAGGGCCCGGCTTTGGGTTACCCCTGGAAGGGGATTGTTTATAGCGCTCTTTTTTGGAGTATTGGAGCGCTGGAGTGGTGGCCTGCCCGGGTGCGATTTACAGGGGCATAACTTGGGCGCAGCCATATTTCAAAATGGAGCTAATGAATGGCTCTGACCTTGGATGTCGGTCTGGGCCAGGGAGTATTGAAAAAGCAAAGAACAAGAAACCTCGGAACATGGTGTGATTTAGAAAAACACTGTTTTTCCCTGACCTCCAGCTGTGAGCAGTCCTGAGCGCCTCTTCTTCCAATATTCCAGTGCTCCATCACTCCAATACTCCGTGTAAAGAACACGTTACGGCAGAGCCATCTGTCTCTGGCCTGGCTCTCCGAGGCGTAGGCTACGAGCCGGAGGCCCTGAGGACCAGGTTTTAAAAGCCGAATAAAAAAGTTGGCACGACATTTACAATCGGCTCGTCATGAGCAATTTCTTGTAGCCAACCTTGGTCAACAAGGCTATGTCTATGCTGTCTATGGGGGAAGCCTTGAGAACATGGCTTATTGTTTTTCAAAATATTGTGATAATTCATTGGAAATTCGAAATTTGAGAAATTATAAGGAAGAAAAGAAAACAATGGCCATAAAGGACACGGAAAAAAACATTACGTCAACCCAGGAATTTTGCTGAATGCTATTCAGACACTTGGATCCTTATGCAGTTGTGCTTCCTAACCGATAGATTGTTAATTTCACCTGGATTTCGTTTCTATAGACTAGTGTCTATCCAGAAATGAGATATTTTGTCCAAGGTCAAGGCATGCGAAGATTTTAACCGCAGGAATATATTGGAATATTTCGAGGATTAAAATCTGAGCATAACGCAGAGATTGGTCAAAAGAGCCATTTATGGATGGGCGCTAGACTAGAAGGGGTGGTTGTTGACTTCGAATAATTCACCATTTGTCTCCGTTTCTTGTTCTGGTTGAGTTGACAATATCCTGAGCGGCCTATGCCGGCTCCACAAGGATCTTAAAAGTAAATGGAGAGCCTGCACCACCGGCAGTAATCTTATTCTCTCCAGACTTCAGGTATTCAAAATCTTTCCCGAAATTGTGACCCAGGAATTTCCCGTTTACCTCTGTCCCCAAAGCACTTCTCAGGTCCAGGATACCGTACCCTTCCAGGTTCTGATATAAAGCGAAATGGTCCCGAGACAATCGAAATGGTCGGGAATCCGGGATTTTCAGGTCAATGGGCGTAAAGGGTTTGGACTCTTTCCCGGTTGGTACGCGTCCGACAAAAAATGGCAGTTTCATAATTTCTACGCCCTCCTTCCGCAGGATCGGAATAAGCTGCTGCGACAAAGGCAGCAGAGTAATTCGCAAATTGGTGGATTCGCTTTTGGAGCAGGAATTTTCCGGAAGGTTTTGAGGTCCACTGTCTGAATCCGCTTCCCCGAGCGAATCAACAATTTTCCCTGAGACTGTTGTCTCGACAAGTTTTCTACTGATTGTACGCAGGCGTTCACAAAGACGTATAATCATCCTTTCGGCCGATGTGCTGTCTGAGCTGATTAAATGGAAAAATTCATCTTCTTCATACATAATCATGGAAACCCGGTTTTTTGCACGAGCCGAAGCGCTGCGCGGCTGGTCGTCCGCAATCCCCATTTCTCCTAAAAATTCTCCTGCCTTCATCATCCCCAGAACGACAGTCTGTCCTTCCATCTCAATGAAGACCTCAACCTCGCCGGACATTATTTTATAAGCACAATCACTTGGATCGCCTTCCTTGAAGATAATATCACCGTCACTGTATGTTCGCTGTTCCATTGTGGATCAACCCCCGTTCTTTGATCTCTGTTTTCTTTAGAACCGGTTTCAGGGTGTTAGCTGAGTAAACTCCAGTAGGGCATACAAGAAGATGAATGAGTATATTTTAGCCATTAAAACCTGTTAGCCAGGTTATTTTTGCGCGAGCCCTTAATGTTTTTGCTTTTCAGTTTTGGCTGCAAAAAAGAAAACGCATTAAATGTTATTGCGATCATATTAATTCCCCAGTGAAAATCGCTGATCTAAAAACGCAGGAGGGATAATTCTTTCAAGAAAGTCGGTAAGGTGTCACTGTTTCTCTTAAGCTCGGGAAGGACACATCCCTCGCAGATTTCAGCCACTGAAAAGTCCTTGAAGTTTATCAGTTGAAAAAAGCCAGACGGGCATCAAGATTTTTTTTGCTCAATAGAGATATAAGCGGCAAATCCTTTCATGTTTTAAGTTAAACATATGAAATAATATCGCCATATTTATATCAATAATCAAGGAGATATTTTGTGGTTATACTTCTGCCGACCCCTTGGCCGGAACTAGGAGGCTGTCCGCTATCTCTTGAGACAGACATGTCTCATGATCGAAATAGAGACGCTATTATTTGTTTTCACAGTCATATCGCTCACTCAAAGCCTTATCATATATCATATTAACCGCCTGTAAGGACAGTATCTTTTTTTCATTTCTCCCTCTGTCTTCCACTTAAAAACCCATATAAAAATCTCTTTCCTGTCTTCAGCCCCGGAATTCTTTTTATTTTTTTACAAAAAAATATCTCTAATGATTACAAAATCTTAATGTGTCTCATTTTGCATGATACACTAGTGTATCATAACCCCACATCCATCCGTCAAAAAAAATCCCCGCGCCTGGCCTGTTTCATTTTAACATATTGTTTTTTAAAGTTTTTTTCTGTCCAGTATCAGACATAAAACTTTGGCACGGAATTTGAATTAGAATAGAGACAAATACAGGTGTAAAAAGAGCGCACCACACTTAAGGCACTTTTAAAAACTCTTAAAAAAACGTTCAAAAGGAGGTATAAAATGTTTGAGATTACAGAAAAAGCAAGTGATATGATAAAAGATTTTTTAAAAGACAGAGAGGAATTCCCCCCCATCAGGCTTATGATGTCCCAGGGCGGGTGATCTGGTCCCTCATTGGGATTAGCTCTGGATGAGCTGAAAGATGATGATGAATCATTTGATGACAGGGGGCTTACTTTTGTAGTGGAAAAGGAATTCTATAAAAAAATAAAGCCGGTAAAAGTTGATTATATTGACACTCCCATGGGAGCCGGATTCGATATATCTTCCAGCATGCCGAAACCTGAAAGTTCATGCGGGAGTTCGTGTAGTTCCTGCTAAAATAAACTGGCTCCTGCAAAATCTAAAAAAGCCGCCACTTTCAAAAGAGAGTGACGGCTTTTTTTGCCAAAATCCGCGTTGTCTTCAGCCGTCCGGCTTCAGTCCTCGGTTGTCAGACATCTGTCTTCCCGGGTCCGCGAGACAGGACAGATTGCCGGCTGCAGACAGATGACATGAGGGTCAGACCTAACATGTGACATTAAGTAAATTTCTATCAGAAGAGCATGTCTGACAAAATAAATGTAGACAAATTCAGTAAATTGGCATATATGCCCTGATCTTTGAGCAAAGGGCGATACAACAAATGACGACAAACGTGGAACATAATAAGAATATTCGCAACATTGCCATTATCGCGCATGTGGATCATGGCAAAACGACCTTGGTGGACGCCATGTTCCGGCAGAGCGGGCTGTTCCGCGAGGGCCAGGAGGTCAGCGAACGCCTGATGGACAACCTGGACCTGGAGCGGGAACGGGGTATCACCATTGCCGCCAAGAATTGTTCGGTAAACTGGAAGGATGTACGGATCAACATTATTGATACTCCGGGACACGCCGATTTCGGGGGCGAGGTGGAGCGGGCGCTGTCCATGGCAGACGGAGCGCTCCTTTTGGTGGATGCCTCGGAAGGTCCGTTACCCCAGACCCGTTTTGTGCTGGAAAAAGCCCTGGCCGCCGGCCTTAAGATTGTCGTGGTGATCAACAAGATCGACCGTAAGGATGCCCGGCCGGAGGCGGTTTTAGACCAGGTTTATGACCTGTTTATCGACCTGGACGCCAGCGAGGACCAACTCGATTTTCCGTACCTTTTTTCCGTGGGACGCAATGGAGTGGCGACAAAATCTCCGCAGGAAGAGGGTGTGAACCTCCACCTGCTTCTGGACATGATCCTTGATGAAATTCCCCCTCCAAACCACGATCCGGCGGCCCCATTTCAGATGCTGGTTTCGGATCTGGGTTATTCCGATTATCTGGGCCGGCTGGCGGTGGGAAAAGTGGTCAATGGCCGGGCGCACCATAACGACCACCTGGTCTGTATCGGAAAACAAGGCGTTCAGCGGCCCCTCAAGGTCTCGCAACTGAAGACTTATGATGGTCTGGCACTCCAGGAAGTGGAAACGGCCGGTCCGGGAAATATCATTGTATTGTCGGGTATCGAAGACGTTCAAATCGGGGACACAATCTGTACGCGTGAGGTACCCTGCGCCCTGCCTCGCATTACGGTGGACGAACCTACCGTGGCCATGCGTTTTACGATCAATACATCTCCCTTTTGCGGCCGGGAAGGCCGTTTTGTTCAGTCGAGCAAGATTCGGGAGCGACTGCTCAAAGAGACCCTCAGCAACGTAGCGGTTCAGGTGGAACCATCCGAAAACAGGGAAGAGTTTCTGGTAAAAGGCCGGGGCGAATTTCAGATGGCCATACTGATCGAGACCATGCGGCGTGAAGGGTTTGAGCTGGCCGTGGGACGTCCCGAAGTCATCTTTAAATATAAGGACGGCCAGCAACTGGAGCCTATGGAGCATCTCTTCATCGATTGCGACGAAAGATTTCTGGGTGTTGTCACTGAAAAGCTTGCCGTGCGCAAAGGCAAGATGTCCAACATGATCAACCACCGCAGCGGCCGGGTGCGGATAGAGTTCAGCATCCCTTCCCGAGGGCTCATCGGGTATCGGGACGAGTTCCTTACCGACACCAAAGGCACCGGAATTATGAATTCATATTTTGCGGGTTATGATACATTTCGCGGCGAAATTCCCAGCCGCTTTACCGGTTCCATTGTATCCGACCGCCAGGGTACGGCCGTTGCTTACGCTCTGTTTAATCTTGAGCCGAGAGGCCGTCTGTTCATCAAACCCGGTGTTCCGACATACGAAGGTATGATCTTTGGGGAGCACAACCGGGCAACCGATATCAATGCCAATCCCTGCAAGGAAAAAAATCTGAGCAACATGCGCGCAGCGGGTCGGGACGAAAACGTCATCCTCTCTCCGGTTAAACCCATGACGCTGGAGAAGGCCATCCATTTTATTCGGGAAGATGAGCTGGTGGAAGTTACGCCGGCCTCCATCCGCCTTCGGAAGACAGCACTGAGCGCCCAGCAACGGCATCGGTTACGAAACGGCAAGTGACAGGGGGGCGCCGTTGACTCTTGGTAATTTGTTCAGCTAATTATTGTATCCAAATTTTGAGATATCAGATTTCATCTTATATTTTACTCTTTCGACAATGTGGCCGACAGTGTTATATTTTTCATCCCCAAAATGTTCCCCTACCTGTTTCAGGGTGTCATTCCTCAATTGTCTTATAATGAATCTATTATTATATTCTTTAAAACCTGTTAGTCATGTTATTTATGCACCATAGGGTAAACAGAGCAAGGGGTACAGAAGGTACAAAATCCAAGGCATCCAGCATATGAGAAAATTAACAACTGATGAAAACAATCAGCCGTTTCAGTTGAGAAAGCGGGCGCTGCGGCTGCCCAGGATGATCGAGTCCGATCCGCGAGGACCACAGCTTCTCCATATTCTCACTGCACAAACCCGGCCACTGTGGCAGGGGAGCAAGATCGAGGTTCATGTGGCCACGCTCAGTCCCGAGTTGGCTGCGGCCCTGCGCAACGCTCTCAGTGCCGGCCAGGTGGTGCGTAGTCTTGAGAACGCGGAGCGTACGCTGGACGCCGAGGAGCGGGGACTGAGTCAGGTTGATCAACGCAGTGATATGCCACGCGGCGTTCGCATCTCGCGCCTGCTGTTTTTGGCTGACGATGGTGCCGAACGCTTTTATCGTCAGGTAGAGAGACTGCTGCGCCGCCACGGCCACCGGGTGCTGGCAGTAAGGCTTGAGGTTTCTGCAGACACATTGGGTGAATTGCTCTTCGGCCCTAACCATCTCGTCAGGCTGCTGATGCTTGATCACAAGAAGGCTGTTAGCATGGCCCTCCTGTCTATGGCTGATGCGCTATGAGTTTCGTTCTCTAATTAGAGTACAACCGGATTTAGAATAAGGGACGCTAATTGGGATATTTATTTATTTCCGCGCCCTAAGATAAAAATTTGCATTATAAAAGGAACCATAGGAGGATAAATTTATTTCATGACCGATACAGTTAGTGGTGTTTTAAAGATCACAAAAAAGGAGGGCGGTGTGTTACGCGACCCGGCATTTTCCTTTCGCAAACAGCCTGGTGAGGTCAGGGTTCCGGTCAGTCTCATTCGAGAATATCATCTCGTTGAGGGCGCGACCGTCACAGGTTCTGTACGGCAGGGACGCTCTGGGCCATCTTTTTCCTCGGTGGAGTCAATCTCCGAGCTTACGCCTATGGCCTTTCATGACAGACTTCCTTACAAAACGCTTACCGCAATAGACCCTTGCGAACGGTTTCACCTGGCAGCCTCGGGTGAAACAAGCATGCGGATTGTTGATCTTGTGGCACCGATTGGTAAGGGAACACGGGGCCTGATTGTCGCCCCTTCCAAGGCAGGAAAAACCACACTCCTGGAGCAGATGACAAAGGCCATCCATGCGGGTAATCCAGGGACCCGGATCATTGTTCTGCTGATTGATGAACGGCCTAAGGAGGTCACCTATTTCCGCCGCGCCGTGGAGGCGGAGGTTTTCTCCAGCAGTAGTGATCAGAGCATGGAAGATCATGTCGAGTTGATCGAAATGACACTTGCACATATCCGTACCGACCTCGAATGCGGCCGGGATGTTGTTGTTCTGGTAGACAGCCTTACACGTATGGGGCGGGTGTTTAACCAGAGAGGTTCCGGTTCGGGCCGAACCCTTTCAGGTGGGATGGAGGCCGGTGCACTGGAGTTTCCACGCCGTTTTTTCGGGCTTGCACGAAACATTGAGGACGGCGGCTCCATAACTATCATCGCCACAGCTCTGGTGGATACAGGTTCCCGTATGGATCAATTGATTTTCGAAGAGTTTAAAGGGACGGGGAACAACGAAATTATCCTGGATCGTTCCCTTGCAGAAGCCCATATCTTTCCGGCAATCAACATTCTCGCCAGTGGTACCCGAAAGGAGGAACGGCTTTACAGTCCAGCGGAGAACCAGCAACTTTCCAAACTGCGGCGGATGCTGGCAGACCTCAAACCCGGTGAAGCCATGGAATCCCTTTTAAAGCTGATCGACAAATACCCTACCAACGAAGAACTTATAACGAACATCCCAAGTGTTTGAAAGAGGAGTAACATGCCAAGCGACTATAACCTTTGAGCCTTGAACTTTGAACAGATTACTTTAATTGGAAAAATGATTTTCAGAACACCCATTAATACATCCAGATTATTATTACAGCAGGAATCCTTACATGATTTTGAAAGATTTTATTCCATGAGTAGGGACCCAGAGGTAATGCAATATATCGGTGATGGGAGTGTTTATCACTGGACGAAAGAAGTCGCCCTGGGGAAATACAAAGAAGGCTTCTCCAGACAGGACAATCATGAACTGGGGAATCTGGCTGTATACAGCGTAGATTGTGATGCTTATATCGGATGGTGTGGGGTTGGTTATTCGAAATACCTTGATCATATTGAGTTATCCTACCGCTATTGCCGTGATTCATGGGGCAAAGGTTACGCCACCGAAGCGGCAGCTGCTATCCTTTCAGAAACTTACCAGGTGAGCGACGTAGACGATATCCTTGCGTGTACCCATCCTGACAATACTGCAAGTATTAAAGTCCTCGAAAAACTGGGATTTTATTTCTCACACGCAAAGCTCAGCAAACCGATTGGCAAAAATATCCCTGTATATAAAATTGACCGAAAAACATATACCGCTAAAGATTAACAGGATCAAAGGGATATTAAAATATCAGTATCGTATGATCGACTATTGATAAAATGGAAGGATTTGTCGTCATTATATGGCTCTTTTAAGTTTACAGGACGTGAGTATCAGCTTCGGCGGGTCTCCCCTGCTGGATAAAGTGAGTATGCAGGTGGAAAAAGGGGAGAGGGTCTGCCTGCTCGGGCGCAATGGTGAGGGTAAAACCACCCTACTGAAACTGATCAGCGGAGAAATCAAACCGGACAACGGCACGATCTCCGTGCAGAAGGGAAGTTCTATTGCAGGGCTTTCCCAGGAACTGCCGGCCGATCTGACCGGATCAGTTTATGATGTGGTGGCAAGCGGGCTGGGCGAAATAGGCGTACTTCTGGAAGAATATCGTCATTTGACAAGCAGCTTGGCCAGAGGTGCAGATGATTCCGTACTCAAGCGAGTGAATGTTCTGCAGGACAAACTGGAGCGGGGAAAGGTGTGGCAGATCCGCCAGAGGGTCGAGACCGTGCTGACCCGAATGACCCTGGAACCGGATGTGCGGGTCGAAACCCTTTCCGTGGGATTTAAGCGCAGGGTTCTTTTGGCCAGAGCCCTGGTGGCGGAACCGGAAATATTGCTTTTGGATGAGCCCACCAATCATCTGGATATAACCTCTCTAAACTGGGTGGAGGAGTTTCTGGAGAAGTACCGGGGTACCCTTATTTTTGTTACGCATGACCGCATGTTTTTGCAGAAACTTGCCACTCGGATCGTTGAAATCGACCGGGGCCGGCTTTTCAACGCGGATTGCGGATACCGGCTTTTCCTGGAGCGCAGGCAGGCGGCACTCGAAGAGGAAAAGGCCCAGCGAGACGGCTTTATGCGGAAGCTGAGCAAGGAAGAAGCCTGGATCAGGAAAGGGGTCAAGGCCAGGCGTACCCGCAATGAAGGCCGGGTCCAGGCCCTGATCAAGATGCGCGAAGAACAACAGGCCTGGCGCAGACAGGCTGGCAGCGTCAAGATTCGGATTCAGGAGGCGGAATCCACCGGCAAGCTGGTGATCGAGGCTATTGGGGTCAGCCATGGTTTCGGTGAAGAACCTCTTATTAAAGACTTTTCTGTAAGAATTATCCGCGGGGACCGGATCGGCATTATCGGCCCCAACGGCATCGGCAAATCCACGCTGCTAAGGATCCTGTTGAGTGAAATTGTTCCGGACCAGGGTAAAATCAGAACAGGGACCCGGCTGGAGATTGTATATTTCGATCAGCTCCGCGAGCAGCTGGACTGGGACAAGACGGTCCAGGATAATGTGGCGGCCGGAAAGGACCTGATAGATATCAACGGCAGCCCGCGCCATGTATTAGGATATCTCAAAGAGTTCCTTTTTTCGCCGGACCGGGCCAGAAGCCCGGTACGGATCCTGTCCGGCGGAGAAAGAAACCGCTTGTTGCTTGCCCGGCTCTTTGCCCGTCCATGCAATGTGCTTGTGCTGGATGAACCAACCAATGATCTGGATATAGAGACGTTGGAGCTGCTTGAGGAACGGTTGCTGGAATATTCCGGCACCATCCTGCTCGTGAGCCATGACAGGGAATTTCTCAACAATGTGGTTACCGGCACGCTGGTGTTTGAGCCCGACGGCGCGATCCGGGAATATGCCGGCGGATATGACGACTGGCTCAGACAACGGGTACAGCCGATTGAGAGAAAAAAGGCCCTTAATGAACGGCCGGCAGAAAAAGTACGGATCAAAAAAGAACAGCCCCGTAAATTGACCTTCAAGGAAGGCAAGGAACTGGAGGTTCTCCCCGGCCGCATTGAATTGCTGGAGCAGGAGCAGAAGGAACTATACAAGCAGCTGGCAGATCCGGAACTTTACCGGGGAAGCAGCGATTGGATCGCTCCGGCAAGGATCAGGTTGGATACATTGCAGCAGGAGCTGGATGATGCTTATGCCAGATGGGAGGAGCTGGAGAGTGTTCACCATTAATATGTCCATGGACGACAAAAATGGAATTCTGGACGCATTTGACTATCCTGGTTAGGTACCAATGAATAAAGTTCACACGCCTACGGGCCGTTGGAAATATGGCTTGCTGTTATCACTGTCTACGGCCCTGTTATGGGGTCTGCTCCCTATTGGTTTAAACGCCATGATGTCCTATATGGATGCATACACAATAACATGGTATCGCTTTCTTTTTGCTGCTGTAGTTTTTTTCTCTGTCTTGTCATTTAAGAAGGGCCTACCCCGGCTACGTTGGTCAAACAGTCAACAAGTGATCATATTGTTGATTGCATGTATTGGACTGTGTGGAAATTATATCTTGTTTCTGTTGGGACTATTTAGAATTGGCCCCGGTGGTTCCCAGGTCCTGATACAGCTGGGGCCCATGCTGGTGATTCTAGGAGGGATCACTATTTTCAAAGAAGATTTCAGTGGCCGCCAGTTGATAGGATTGATTTGTATCCTGACAGGGCTTGCATTGTTTTTCCAACACAAGGTTCAAGAAATGTTCACATCGATGACAGAGTATACCCTTGGGGTAATTCTGATAATTGGCGCTGCAGCAACCTGGGCCGCTTATGCCTTAGCCCAAAAGCAGCTATTAAAGCGATTCAATTCGCAACAGGTCTTATTGCTGATCTTTATTTTCGGCTCGATATTATTCCTGCCGACGGCAGCCCCTGGTAAATTATTGGCTTTGGATCTGACCGGAATGCTTCTGCTTGCCTTTTGCGGTGCGAATACGGTGCTTGCATATGGTTGTTTCGCTGAAGCGCTAGAGCACTGGGAGGCTTCTAGGGTAAGTGCCGTATTGGCAATAATCCCTCTGCTGACGCTTGGGTTTATGGAGTTGGCGGTATCTCTACATCCGAGTTTCGTATCTTCTGAAAGAATCACTTGGCTCAGCTTTCTTGGCGCTATTGTCGTCGTTACGGGAACCGCAATATTTGTTATAAAGAAAAACATATGATATAAATCAGGGCCACACCTGCACATGAGACCCTTTGTCCTCCCTCTTCTGCATTAATCAAAGGGGAAAAAGGATTTTTTGGGTGACAATATCCATGATTCCTTTTGAAAGTATCCGGATGTACGGCAGACCACCCATGCATAGGAAATGGATGGTAAACATGGGGTCATCCAAATCACACCCCAGGGCCTTTAAATTGCTTTTCATGAACTTTATTTGTCGAACCAATGTCTTCATATCATGCGTGGACTGAATACCTCCGATGGGTAAGGGGATTTCAGAGATGATGCTTCCGCCTTTGACAAGCACAATGCCACCTTTCAAATCCAGCATTCTATTCGTGGCTATGGCCATATCCTGATCATTATTCCCAAGGATGATCATATTATTGTACACCCCTATGCTCGTGCCCAGGCCTCCGATATCCCCGCCAAAGCCATGCAAAAGACCCGTGAAGACCCTGTTTTCACGGCCGACAATACTTACTTTTATTATCCCCTCTTCCGGAACAGCCTTCACCTCCCCGCCGTTTATCCGGATTTCTTTATCCATGCGTTTGGTGATGGTCGTATTGATGATCTTAATGACAGGAAAGTTCACTGTCGCCGAGGAAATATTCGGTGCAGGGATCTGAAAATCCGAGGGAGGAAACCTCTTTTCAGGCCAGTAGTCAGGCAGCAAAACCTCATCAGAAAATTGCGGCAATACCACCCCTTCGCATAAATTCCCTGATCGCGCAACCAACTGCCCATTGGCGATCACCGTTTGGGGGACGCCTTCTTCGAGTTTTTCTACAATCAAAATGTCGGCTATTCTGCCCGGGGCAATACTGCCCAGCGCCCCGTCCAGTCCGAGATAGGTTGCAGGATTGATAGTGACCATCTGGATGGCTGTAATGGGATCGATGCCCAATTCCGTGGCGCTTTTTATCAAATAATTTGTGTAGCCGTACCGGGCCATATCCTCCGGATTCATTAAATCAAGGGTCAGCATGACTCGGGAGGTATTTAGACGTGGATTATCGGTGATCAAACGGCTCAATTGATCCAGGTCCCTCCTCACAGACCCGTGGCGCAGCATCACATATAAACCAAGCTCCAGTTTTTCTTTGGCTTCTTCAGCAGTTATGGATTCGTGGCAGGAAGTAATGCCGGCAGAGGACAGCGCATTGAACTCATGATGTTTGCATCCCGCAAAATGTCCCTCGACCAATAATCCATGGTCCAGGGCAAAATGGATTTTCTCCAGAATTGAAGGGTCAAGGGATGTGACTCTGGGCCATGATATAATCTCCCCCAGGGCCAATATGCGCGGATGGTCTGCATAATCTTTCAGTTTGGAAAGGGGGACATAATCAATTCCTTCTGTTTCCGGATAAGGCGGGACCATAGACGGCAGGCTGAGAAAAAATTTTAAGGGAAGATCCTCCGTGGTCCTCAGCATATAGTCAATGCCTTTTGAACCAAGGACCTCGGCGGTGGTCAGCTCTGTTAAAAGAGTAGTGGTTCCCATGGGCAGCACATGTTCCGCAAATGCCCGTGGGCTGTTAAGAAAATCCGTATGACAGTGCGCATCCACATAACCCGGCAGGATATAAGAACCATTACAGTCAAGAACTTCCGTATCGCTGCCGACCATGTCTGCATTGGGGCCCACATAGGCAATACTCCCCTTCCCAATGGCAACGCCACGATTGGTCAGGACTTCGCCGGTAAAAACATTAACTATCCGACCATTGGTCAAATAGAGGTTGGCATTTTTCTTTCCCAAAGCAATGGAAACAAGTAATTCACGATCCTGGGGAAATATTGTTTTCATACGTTCCTCCCATGACAACCATCTTCTGATTCAGCTACCGGAGTCACGTGTAAAGTTGCGGGGCCAGCCCTTGATATAGGACACCATGTTCCATGTCAGGGGCTGGCCCCAATTCCCTATTTTGGACATCCTCTTTCACCTTTTTTACTCGTCGCCAAAACCTGTCCCCCGAATTTAGGGCTCGCGCTAATGTGCCATCTCTGCCATGATCTGGGTAATCGGTGCAATGACCGATGGATCGGTCATCACATTCACGCAGGCCGGTCGATCGCAGGTGAGCGCCCGCTCCAGTGCAGGGACCAGTTCGTCGGGTCGTTCCACAAGCTCACCGTGGCACCCGAAACCGGCCGCCGCCTGGTCGTAGCGAGTCGGCGCCAGCCTGGTCGCAACGGTCCGGTCTTCCCCGTATATGAGCTGCTGTGTATGCAGCGACATACCCCACTGTGTGTCGTTGTTGACAACCGTTACGACATTCAGTCCGTGCCGAACCATGGTATCAAACTCGGCGAAGTTCAGCCCGACGGAGCCGTCACCGATTATGCAAACTACCTGGCGGTTGGGATTTGCCAGCTTCGCAGCCAGGGCAAAAGGCATTCCCACGCCCAGACAGCCGAGATACCCGTGTGACATCCAGTGACCACCACCTCTCACTTCAGCCGCCATGTCCATCCAGGCGCTGGTTTCCCCACCGTCGGCGACGAGGATTGCGTCCGGTTCCGTTGCCTGATTGACGGCGTGTGCAAGTCGGTAAGGGTGAATGGGAGGTTCGTTATTACCGAGCGCCTCTGTGAATAGTGAATCGAACATGCCGAGCGACTCCTGCACGGATTTCTGCCACGCCGAACGCTCGGGCCAATTGCGCTCGCATGCCACTTCATTGAGGGCGCGCACTGTTTCCAGACAGTCGGCCGTGATTCCGAGGTCGACGTTGCGGTTGCGTCCTATCTCCTGTCCCTCGATGTCGACCTGAATCAACCGGGTTGAAACCGGCAGAATCAATTCGCTCCTCCCGCCTGTGAACAAACCGATCCGGGCTCCGAGTAACAATACGACGTCGGG
>Ga0209345_10003038_pt1 | contig 17674 bp, 18 predicted proteins | sample Cruoilmetagenom7_FD_187294 | JGI IMG/M metagenome (GOLD analysis project Ga0209345, IMG submission 187294) | Oil polluted marine microbial communities from Coal Oil Point, Santa Barbara, California, USA - Sample 7 (SPAdes) (version 2) | ecosystem: Environmental > Aquatic > Marine > Oil seeps ...
GTTGTGGCGGGCGGCACGCTTTATGTCGTGTCCACCAAGGGGCAATTGCACGCTTTCCGTTAGGCCGCAAATAGGCTAAGGCGCGTGTCTGAAGTGGCCCAACCGGGGCCCGGAGCCTGAATTATGTCCTTTACCCTCGCCATCGTGGGCCGTCCCAACGTCGGCAAATCCACGCTGTTCAACCGTCTTGTCGGCAAACGCCTTGCCTTGGTCGATGACCAACCCGGCGTGACCCGCGACCTGCGCGAAGGCGCGGCCAAACTGGCCGACCTGCGTTTCACCGTGATCGACACGGCGGGTCTCGAAGAAGTCACCGACGACAGTCTGCAGGGCCGCATGCGCCGCCTGACGGAACGCGCGGTTGATATGGCCGACATCTGCCTGTTCATGATCGACGCTCGCGTCGGCGTGACGCCGTCTGACATGGTCTTCGCCGAAATCCTGCGCAAGAAATCCGCGCATGTGATTCTGGCGGGCAACAAGGCTGAGGGCAAAGCCGCTGACGCTGGCATGATCGAAGCCTATTCGCTGGGTCTGGGCGAGCCCATTCGCCTGTCGGCCGAACATGGCGAGGGGTTGAACGATCTTTATTCGATGCTGATGCCCTTGGCTGATGAATATGAAGACCGCGCCGTGCAGGACGCGCCCGAAACGGATGTGGACCTGCCCGAGGATGATGCCGATCTTGAGGCCGAAACCGTGCCAATGCCGACCCGCGCCAAGCCGTTGCAGGTCGCCGTGGTGGGCCGCCCCAATGCGGGTAAGTCGACGCTGATCAACCAGATTTTGGGCGAGGACCGCTTGCTCACGGGCCCCGAGGCCGGGATCACCCGCGATGCAATCTCGCTGATGACCGACTGGGCAGGGCCGGATGGCGAAGCCGTGCCGATGCGGATTTTCGACACCGCTGGCATGCGCAAAAAGGCCAAGGTGCAGGAAAAACTGGAGAAGCTCAGCGTCAGCGATGGCCTGCGGGCGGTGAAATTTGCCGAGGTGGTCGTGGTTCTGCTCGACGCCGAAATTCCCTTTGAGCAGCAGGATTTGCGCATCGCCGATCTGGCCGAGCGCGAGGGCCGGGCGGTTGTGATTGCCGTGAACAAATGGGACATTGAGGAAAACCGTCAGGACAAACTGCGCGACCTCAAGGAGAGCTTTGAACGTCTCTTGCCGCAGCTCCGTGGCGCGCCGCTGATTACCGTGAGCGCCAAGACGGGCCGGGGCCTTGATCGTCTGCAAGCGGCGATCATGCGCGCCTATGAGACGTGGAACCGCCGGATCACCACCGCGCAACTGAACCGCTGGCTCTCGGGCATGATGGAGGCGCATCCGCCCCCCGCGCCGCAGGGCAAGCGAATTAAGCTGCGCTACATGACCCAAGCCAAGACCCGCCCGCCGGGTTTTGTAGTGATGTGTAGCCATCCCGACAAGGTGCCGGAGAGCTATTCGCGCTATCTTGTCAATGGCTTGCGGGTCGACTTTGACATGCCCGGCACGCCGATCCGCCTGTGGATGCGCGGCCAGTCGGATGCGAACCCCTATAAGAACCGCAAGAAGGCCGCGCCGTCGAAGCTGCGCAAGCACACTGCGGGACGACGTAAAGACTAGGCGGCGAGGGCTTAGCCCCGCCGGAAGGCGCGCAGGGTGGGCAGCGCGATCACGACGCTGCCCCCCAGTGCCAAATAGGCCACCACGGGCGTCTCGCCCCAATTGGCGACAATGACCCCGATCAGCCCCCAGATTACTGCAATGCCATAGGTCGGCGTGCGACCTAAAGCGGTTTGCACAATCACCCCAATCACAATCGCCAGCCCAACGAAGACCACTGCCGCGGTTTGCCCCTCCAGATAGCCATAGCCCGCAGCCAGCAGCGCCAGTGACACGCAGGAGGCGGCAGAGAGCCACCCGGCATAGAGGCCCGCCGGAGCCGCGGCCCAAAGCGGGTCATCGACAGGGGCGAGGAAGAGGGCGATCAGCGCGGTGATGAGCATGATCCAGATCAGCACCGCGGCCCAAATCGGGCTCATGGTGGCTACTGCGAGCCATGTGGCGCCCACCGCGAGCGAGAGGCAGAGTGGGACGCGCATGTCATGCCATTGGGCATCGCGTGGGGCGCGTAGCAGGCCGTAGGCGAGGCCGACGATCAGCCAGATGTAGATCACGCCCCAGATCGAGAAGGCATAGCCCGCGGGCTGCGCGGGTGGGTTGTCTTGCGGGATCGGGAATTGGTTGGGGTCGAAGCCCGAAAAGCTGGGCACGAAGAAGGGGGAGAGGGCGAAGGCGATGCTGAGCAGCAGGGCAAGGGCTGCAATCATGGTGCGGGATGATTTGGGCAAGCGGGGCCTCGCGGGATTAGCTGTTGCGGTACATCTAATCCTAGAGCGCGCTAGCATCAGGGCAACCGAGGGCCAGCGCCTGCTCGCGGGTCGGCGATCCAAGGCCAGCTTCATGCCGCTTTATGGTGCGGCATTGGTGTGCGGTCTAGAAGTACCACCCAGCCTCACCAAATCGCCTACCCGTCCGGGCGGGCAGGCGATGGCCCGGCGCCTGCGGCTTGATTCCGGGCTGGGTGGGTGCCTCATCCTTGGGCGAGCACACCTTCCGCCGTCAGGGTCGTCTTCCCGCCCAGATACGGCGCCAGCACCTCGGGCAGATTCACCGACCCATCCGCCTGCTGGCCATTCTCCAGCACAGCGATCAGGCACCGCCCAACGGCCAGACCCGACCCGTTCAGCGTATGCACGAACTGCGGCTTGCCACCGCCCTCCGGCTTAAACCGCGCGTTCATCCGCCGCGCCTGAAAATCCCCGGTGGTCGAGACCGACGAAATCTCGCGGTAGCAATTCTGCCCCGGCACCCAAGCCTCAATGTCATAGGTCCGCCGCGCGCCAAAGCCCATGTCTCCGGTGCAGAGGATCACCGTGCGGTAGGCCACGCCCAGTTTCTCCAAAATACCCTCGGCACAGCCCACCATGCGCTGCTGTTCTGCGTCGCTTTCATCGGGATGCACAACAGAGACCATCTCGACCTTTTCAAACTGGTGCTGGCGCAGCATGCCCGCCGTATCCCGGCCCGCGCTGCCCGCCTCTGAGCGGAAACAGAGCGTATGCGCGGTCAGGCGAATGGGTAGGGCGCTCTGCTCCAGCGTGTCGCCCGCGACCGAATAGGTCAGCGGCACTTCGGAGGTCGGCACCAGCCACGAGCCATTGGTGGTTTGATAGCTCTCCTCGCCGAATTTCGGCAGCTTATCCGTGCCATACATCGCCTCATCGCGCACCAGCACGGGCGAATTGACCTCGGTGAGCCCGTTCTCGTCCACATGGGTATCGATCATGAACTGCGCCAGCGCGCGATGCACCCGCGCCACTGCGCCCTTCAGCATCACGAAACGCGCGCCCGAAGTCTTAGCGGCGGTCTCAAAGTCCATACCGGGTTTGACGCCCGCGATCTCGTAATGCTCGACGGGGGTGAAATCAAAGGCTGGCTTGTCGCCCCAAGCCTTCACTTCGACGTTATCATCTTCACTTGCCCCCTCGGGCACATCGTCCGCTGGATTGTTCGGAATGCGGGCCAACACGTCGGTGAGTTGCTCATCCAGCTCCTGCGCCTCGGCCTGCATCGCGGCGACTTCGGCTTTCTTGTCGCTGACCAAGGCCCGCAGCCGTTCAAACTCGGCCTCATCGCCCTTGGCCTTAGCCGCGCCGACCTCTTTGCTGGCCTTGTTTTGTTCGGCCTTCGCGGTTTCGGCGGCGGCAATCTTGGCGCGGCGCGCGGCATCGAGCGACAGCACGGCCTCGGACATCGCAGCCTCGCCACGGCGGGCAAGAGCGGCGTCAAAGGCCTCGGGGTTGTCGCGGATGGCGCGGATGTCGTGCATGGGTCTGTCCTCAGTTTCGGTGAGTCGGTTTTGCGAGGTTATGCCTCAAAGCGGTGGCCGGGGGTAGGGGCCGCAACCAATGCGCGCGGTGCTTTGGCTCGGACACGTGTGAAACAGGGGCTTTCCACCTTGCACCCCGCTGCCGCCGCGCATAGGTTCTGGCCAAATTCCTAAGGCCCATTTAGCGGCCCAATACCCATCGAAAAGGACGACCCCCATGGAAGGCATCCAGCAATTTGTGCCGCTGATCCTGATCTTCGCGATCATGTATTTTCTGCTCATCCGCCCACAGCAGAAGAAGGCCAAAGAACATCAGGCCATGGTCGCAGGTCTGCGCCGGGGCGATCAGGTCGTGACCCAAGGGGGCATCATCGGTAAGGTCTCCAAGGTCAAAGACGATGGCGAGCTTGAGGTCGAAATCGCGGATGGCGTGAAAATCCGCGTAGTGCAGGCCACTATCGCGACCGTCGTGTCCAAGACCGAACCCGCGAAATAAACCCTACCCCGAGGCCGCAACCCAAAGGCGGAACCATGCTACAGATTGATCTGTGGAAGCGGATTGTCATCGTCCTGACCTGTTTGGCGGGACTTTGGCTGGCGCTTCCCAATGCCTTTTACACCCCTGTCGAGCAGCACAATGACGCCGTTGCGGCCATCGAAGTGCAGGGCAGCACGCCCGAGTTGGAAGCGCAGCGTGCGCTCTGGCCGGAATGGATGCCCTCGGGGCTGGTGAACCTTGGCCTTGATTTGCGCGGTGGTGCGCATTTGCTCGCCGAAGTGCAGCTGGCTGATGTCTATGAGAGCCGGATGGAGGCCCAGTGGCCCGAAGTCCGCGATGCGCTGCGCAGCCTCACGCCAGTGCGGCGTGAAGAAGCGCCTGCCGGTGAATTGCGTGTGCGGTTGAACGATCCCGACAAGATGGCCGAAGCCTTGCAGATCACCCGTGATCTGGCGCGTCCCGTCACCACCGTCACAGGGGCAGGCGGCAGCGACATCAATGTGAGTGGCGCGAATGGCACGATCTCGATCACCCTATCGGATGCCGAGAAACAGGCCACCGACGAGCGCACCATGCAGCAGAGCCTCGAAATCGTCCGCCGCCGGATCGACGAGGTTGGCACCCGTGAGCCGACGATCCAGCGCCAAGGGGCTGACCGTATTCTGATTCAGGTGCCGGGCATTGGCTCGGCGGCCGAGTTGAAGGCGATCATCGGCACCACCGCGCAACTGACCTTCAACCCGGTCGTGAACCGCGGCAGCAACGAGAACGACAATCCCGGTATCGGCAATGCGATCCTGCCCGCTGCGGACGAAGAGGGCGTGTTCTACACCGTCGAAACCGCCCCTGTCGTGACTGGCGAGCAGCTTGTTGACGCGCAGCCAAGCTTTGACCAAAACGGCGCGCCTGCCGTGTCCTTCCGCTTTGACACCAATGGTGCGCGCAAATTTGGCGACTACACAGCCGAGAATATCGGCGCGCCTTTTGCCATTGTGCTGGATGACGAAGTCATCAGCGCGCCGACAATTCAAAGCCACATCCCCGGCGGTTCGGGCATCATCACCGGGCGCTTCTCAGTTGAGGAAAGCACCAACCTTGCGGTGCTGCTGCGCGCCGGTGCTTTGCCTGCGGGCCTGAGCTTTGTCGAAGAACGCACCATCGGGCCAGAGCTTGGCCAAGACAGCATCGACGCGGGCAAGATTGCGACCATCGTCGCCTTCGCCGCGGTGCTGTTCTTCATGTGGGCGTCTTACGGGCTGTTCGGTATCTTTGCCAACGTGGCGCTTATCATCAACGTGGGGCTGATCTTTGGCCTGCTCAGTCTGATCGGGGCGACACTGACCCTGCCGGGCATTGCGGGCATCGTGCTGACCGTCGGCATGGCGGTGGACGCCAATGTGCTGATCTTTGAGCGTATCCGCGAAGAATTGCGGAACGCGAAAGGGCCGGCGCGGGCGATTTCGTTGGGCTATGAACGTGCGCTGACCGCTATTCTCGATGCCAACATCACCACTTTCATCGTGGCAGTGATCCTTTTCGCCGTTGGCTCTGGCCCGGTGCGGGGCTTTGCTGTGACGCTGGGTTTGGGGATCATGACGTCGGTCTTTACCGCCTATTTCGTGACCCGCCTTTTGGTCGTGCTCTGGTTTGAGCGCCGCCGTCCCAAGACAATCGAGGTTTGATATGCGACTGAAGCTGGTTCCCGACAATACGAACTTCGATTTCTTCGGCTATGCCAAGATCACTTTTGGCCTGTCGGTGGTGGCGGTTGTCCTGTCACTGTTGGCATGGGCGGTGATCGGGCTGAACTTTGGCATCGACTTCCGCGGCGGCACCACCCTGCGAACGGAGAGCGCGCAGCCCGTAGACGTGGGCGCCTACCGCGATGCTTTGGCGCCGCTTGAATTGGGCGATGTGGTTATTTCCGAGGTCTTTGACCCCGGTTTTCGCGATGACCAGCATGTGGCGATGATTCGCGTGCAGGCCCAAGAGGGGCAGGAGGCCGCGACCACCGATACTGTGCAAGCGATCCAGGCGGCCTTGCAAGAGGTTGCGCCGGGGATTAAATTCACCTCCGTTGAATCTGTTGGGCCAAAGGTTTCGGGCGAATTGATCCAGACGGCCTTCCTCGCCGTGGGCGGGGCGCTGGCGGCGATCCTGATCTATATCTGGCTGCGGTTTGAATGGCAGTTTTCGGTCGGGGCTGTGGTGGCGCTGTTCCACGATGTGGTGCTGACCATCGGTCTGTTCTCGATCCTGCAAATCCGCTTTGACCTGCCGGTGGTGGCGGCGATCCTGACGATCATCGGCTATTCGATTAACGACACGGTGGTGATCTTTGACCGCTTGCGTGAAAACCTGCGCAAATACAAAAAGCGTCCGCTGCGTGAGGTGATGAACCTGAGCACCAATGAAACCCTGAGCCGAACGTTGATGACCTCCGGCACCACGCTGCTGGCGCTGATCGCGCTGCTGGTGCTGGGCGGTGACGTGATCCGGGCTTTTGTTTTTGCCATCACATGGGGCGTGATCGTCGGCACCTATTCTTCGGTCTATGTGGCCAAAAACGTGGTGCTGTTCCTTGGCGTCAAGCGCGACTGGTCCAAGCCCGACGCCGGCGCGGGCACCCAGTTTGCCAATATTGATGCCTGACACGTTGGCCCAAGCCATTGCCACCCCCGGGTTGGCATGGCTTGGGCTAGCGGTCCTCATAGCGGGCTTGGTTCGCGGTTTCGCGGGCTTTGGCTCCTCTATGATTGTAATGCCGGTCGCAGCCTCAGTGCTGACCCCGGTTCAGGCCATTCTATTTATGACGGCTGCCGAGCTGCTTGGTCCGCTGCCAAACCTACCAGATGCCCTGCGGAAAGGCAGCCGTCGTGAGGTTGGGCGCCTGATGCTTGGCGTTTTGCTGGGCCTGCCGCTCGGCCTGTGGGGGCTGTCTGTGATGTCCCCAGAAGGCTTTGGATGGTTGGTATCTGGTGTCGTGCTGGGCTTGCTGGTGTTGCTGATGGGCGGTTGGCGCTACTCTGGGCCGTTGACAGGCCCGCTGGTTATAACGACCGGCGCGGTGGGTGGGTTTATGACAGGGGTTGCCGGCATCGCCGGACCGCCGGTCATCCTGCTCTACATGGCCAGTCGCCGACCCGCTGCTATCGTTCGAGCTAATTTTCTGCTCTATCTGTTGGCGATAGATGTGCTTCTGTTCCTGATGCTTTTGGGTACCGGGCAAGTGGTATGGCCGGTGCTGTGGCTTGGTTTGCTTGCCGGGGTGCCAAATCTGATCGGCAACATGATCGGCGCGCGTTTATTTCATCCGTCAAAAGAACGGCTTTTTCGCGCAGTGGCCTATATCGTCATCGCCGCATCGGCTATCCTTGGCCTGCCGCTATGGAACAGTTGGGGCTAGGAGGGGCTTTATATGCGTTTGAACGAGATCACCTACACCGATGCCAAACCTGTCGACGGCTACGGCCCCGGATTTTTCCGCATTGGTGGCGACGTTTTTGAAGGGCCGTTGGTGCTTGGCCCCGAAGGCATCACCGGATGGGGGGGGCTGGCTGATCCGACCCCTTTGCTGGCGCTTTCAGGGCAGGCGGATGTGATCTTCCTCGGCACCGGGGCAAATGTGGCGCATATTTCTGATGACCTACGCGAGACATTGGAGCAGGCCGGGCTGGGGGTGGAGATCATGTCCTCCCCCGCAGCTTGCCGCACCTACAATATTTTGCTTAGCGAAGGGCGGCGCATTGCGCTGGCCCTTTTGCCGGTCTGAAATCGGAGCGGCGGCACAGATGCAAGTCAGCGATCTAAGTGTTGCGCGCGGCGGTGTGCCGGTGCTGTCGGGGATATCCTTTGCACTGGCGGCGGGCGAAGCATTGGTGCTGCGCGGGCCGAATGGCGCGGGGAAAACGACGCTGCTGCGCTGTATTGCGGGGCTGCAAGAGCCGCTGTCTGGTCAAATCGAAGGCGCGGAGGATCGTGTCGCCTATGCCGCCCATGCGGATGGGTTAAAAGCCATGCTGACGGTGCAGGAGAACTTGAATTTCTGGGCGCAAGTCTTTGGCAACGCAGATATTATTGGTGCTTTAGACGGTTATGCGCTGCGTCCCTTGCAAGACCGTCTCGCCGGCACACTCTCAGCCGGGCAGAAACGCCGTTTAGGTCTTGCGCGGCTACTTGTTACCGGGCGGCCCATCTGGGTTCTGGATGAGCCGACAGTTTCGCTTGATGCTGACGCGGTGGCGCTGTTTGGCGCTGTGCTGCGCGGGCATCTGGCGGCGGGCGGCTCGGCCCTGATGGCCACGCATATTGATTTGGGGCTTGAGGCGCGGGTGCTGGATGTCAGCGCCTACCGCGCCGCGCCCGACGCCGATTTCGGCGCCAGCGACGCGGCTTTCCTATGAGGGCGCTGTTGCTGCGCGATCTGCGGCTTGCCCTGCGGGCAGGCGGGGGCTTTGGCCTTGGGCTCGCGTTTTTCCTGATCGTGACGATGCTGGTGCCGTTCAGCGTCGGTCCCGAAGCGCAGTTGCTCAAGGCAATCGCCCCCGGCGTCCTATGGCTTGGCGCGTTGCTGGCTTGCTTGCTGTCGCTGGATCGACTGCTGGCGCTGGACCTCGAAGACGGCTCGCTTGAACTGCTGCTGACCGCGCCGCTGCCGTTGGAAGGGGCGCTGGCGGTAAAGGCGCTGGCCCATTGGCTGACGACTGGCCTGCCGCTGGTGCTGGCCGCACCGTTTCTAGGTGTCATGCTACAACTCGCGGCCCCTGGACACTTGTGGCTGCTCGCGTCATTGGCGCTTGGCACCCCGGCGCTGTCGGTGATTGGCACCTTTGGCGCGGCGCTGACTGTGGGGATCAAACGCGGGGGGCTGCTGTTGTCGCTGCTGGTGCTGCCGCTCTATATTCCCACGCTGATCTTCGGGGCCGAGGTCGCACGGCGGGGGGCGGCCGGGCTGGATGCGACGACCCCTCTGACGATGCTTGCAGGACTGACCCTTGCGGTGGTGGCGCTGATGCCATTTGCCGCAGCGACGGTGCTGCGTATGGGGTTGCGATGAGCCTGATAATTTTGTGCATTGAGCAGCACCCAACCGCGCGATAGGTAAATTCTATGTCCCTCTGGCAATATGCAAACCCGGTCAAATTCCTCGCGCTGTCGGCGCGGGTGCAACCTGTGCTCTGGGCGCTTGCAGCGGTGTTTATCGGGGTTGGCCTGATCTGGGGCTTTTTCGGCACGCCTGACGATGCCCGCCAAGGCAGCACGGTCAAGATCATCTATCTGCATGTGCCTGCGGCGCTGATGGCGATTAACGCGTGGTTCATGATGTTGGTCGCCTCTTTGATCTGGCTGATCCGACGTCACCACGTCAGCGCCTTGGCGGCCAAGGCCGCGGCGCCTGTAGGGCTGGTGATGACGCTGATCGCGCTGGTGACCGGGGCGATTTGGGGTCAGCCGATGTGGGGCACTTGGTGGGCTTGGGATCCGCGGCTCACGTCCTTTTTGATCCTGTTTTTGTTCTATCTGGGTTATATCGCGCTGTGGCAGGCGGTCGAAGATCCGGACACCGCGGCGGATCTCACCTCGGTTCTTTGCCTTGTGGGGTCGGTCTTTGCCGTGCTGTCGCGCTATGCGGTGCAGTTTTGGAACCAAGGGCTGCATCAAGGCACCAGCATTCCCGTGGCCACCGGCAACCGAAGCGTGGCGGATGTGTTCTTCTATCCATTGGTGATGGCAATGCTGGGCTTTGGTTTGCTGTTTCTAGCGCTCGTGGTCTACCGCACCGGAACGGAAATTCGCCTGCGCCGGACATCGGCGCTTCGGGCGCGGATGAACAGGGGGGCATGATGCCGGAACTTGGAAAATACGCCAGCGAAGTGATGTCGGCCTATGCCGTGTCTTTGCTGCTGCTTGCAGCTCTTGTGGGGCTGACCCTGTGGCGTGGACGCGCTGCGCGTCGGGCGCTGGAAGAGACCGAAGCGGAGGCTGGCCGCCGTGGCTAAATTCTCCCCCATGATGATCGCTCCGCCGGTGATCTTTGCCGCTTTTGTCGGCCTTGCTGCCGTGGGTATGTTCCGCGACGATCCCGAGGGTCTGCCGTCAACATTGGTGGGCCGAGACGCACCTGCGATGCCCGAGGCTGAACTGCCGGGCTATCCGCTGGCCAGCGATGCGATGCTGCGCTCGGGAGAGGTGACGCTGGTGAACTTCTGGGCCAGCTGGTGTCCGCCGTGCCGCGCGGAACACCCCAAGCTGCTGGAGATGCAAGCCGATGGGATGAGCATCATCGGTGTGAACTTCAAGGACACCCAAGGCAACGCCACAGCCTATTTGGAAGACGAAGAAAGCCCGTTTTCCGGTGTCGGTTTTGACCCACAGGGCCGGGTCGCGATCAATTGGGGGGTGACCGCCCCGCCGGAGACTTTCATCGTCGACGGGGACGGCACGGTGCTGTTCCGCTTCGCAGGGCCGCTGGTCGGCAGTGATTACGAGCAGCGGTTCTTACCTGCCTTAGAAGACGCGCTTAGCCGCTGAGTTTCTCGGCAAACTCTACCAATCGCTTGGTCTGATAGGCGACCGACTTCTGACCGGTTTCATCCAATGGGCCGGGTTGGCAGGAGTAGCCATAAGGGTTGCCGCCATCTTCGAACTTCACGCCATCGGCATAGCCCGGAGCCACGATGATCGCCCCCCAATGCATCGCCGTGACATAGATGGACTGAAGCGTCGTTTCTTGTCCCCCATGGGTGTTTTGTGCCGAAGTGGTGGCGGTAATCGCTTTGTTTGCCAAGGCCCCGGATTGCCATTGTGGGCCAAGCGTATCGACAAAGGCGCGGAACTGGCTGGCCGCGACGCCAAAGCGGGTCGGGACAGAGATGAAATAGCCTTCGGCCCACTCCATATCCTCTGGTTTGGCTTCAGGAATGTCCTGCATCTTTTCGAGCTGCTCACGCCAAGCATCCTGCCCATCCACGACCTCACGCGGTGCGGTCTCGGCACAGCGGCGCAGACGGACTTCTGCACCTGCCCTGCGGGCCTCTTCGGCGGCATGCAACGCGATGCCGTGGTTGGTGCCATAGGTGGAGTAAAAGAGGACAGTAATCTTGACGGGCATGGAGCGTCCTTTCAGTTAAGGTTCTTAGGCCAATGCCCGGGCCGTGCCGTTGTTCCGGCGACTCACAAGATCGTTAAAGCGTATAGCGTTCTGCCCAAGCATCTAGCTGCGCAATAAAGGCGGCGTCGTTGAGCTGGTCAAAACTGCGCCCCTCGGGCGCGCGAAAGCCGGGCAATGGGGACAAGGCAATCCGCAGGCGCCGCATTTGCTCAGGGTAGGGCGCAACCCGGCGGGCGAGTTCAACAAGCCCACCGGGCAAGCGATGGGCAGGGTCTTCGGCGCTGTAGTAGAGCGTAAATTGCATTGAGTTCAGATTAGCCACGAGATCAGCCAAGGCCGGCAACATCACATTGCTCATCTCATCGCTATCTGCGTCGAACATCGGCGCTTTGGTCAACATCCCGCGCCCCTGTGCGACAGTGGTGGTCGTCGAAAGGACAAAGCTTACCGAGAGCGTCAAGATCACCATACCGTTGACCCCCGCAAGAACCGAAAGCACCAGCCAAACAGGGCTTTCCGTTTTGAACGGTCCGCCACCCAACGTTGACAGCAGATGCCCGACAAAGGCGAAGTCGCGGGTGAAGCCTGCGGGCCGTTCGCTGTCGCTCATCACCACGGACATCTCGGTAAATTGAAAAACTAACGTCCAGCCAAAAGACACCAACACGATCCACGCAAGCGCTACGGCGGTCATTACGATGGGGCCAGAAAGCCGGTGCCGCGCTTTGCCTTTGGGCATGACCCGCGTGAAGACCCACCACGTGGCCCACGCGACCTTGTTTGAAAGGGGCGCTACGGGGGCGGCACCGATGGCGGTATAGAGGAAATCAAGCAGCACATAGATCAGGATTGCGATGCCGAGCACGCCAAGTGCGATGTTAATGATCATGCGTGCGGATACCCCCGTTTCATGCCGCCGGTGACGACGCCCCTTAGGGATGCAACCTTTGACGCAAAGCAACGGTTCCCGGAGCACTCCGCAACGCAAAGGGGGGCGGCCCATAACAGGCCGCCCCCTTCCATGTAATCTTAGGCCGTGACGGCCGGCGCTTAGGCCGATTTCGCCAAGTTGCGCAGCACGTAGTGCAACACGCCACCGTGTTCGATGTATTCGATCTCGATCGCGGTATCGATGCGGCACTTCAGCGTGATCTCTTTGGTGCTGCCATCCGCCATGGTGATCGTACAGGGCACTTCCTGCAGCGGCTTAATGGTGTCGAGTCCACTGATCGAGACGGTCTCTTCGCCGGTCAGACCCAGCGTTTTGCGGGTGTCGCCGCCGGTGAACTCAAAGGGGATCACGCCCATCCCAACGAGGTTCGAGCGGTGGATACGCTCAAAGTTCTCGGCGATCACGGCCTTCACGCCCAAGAGCGCTGTGCCCTTGGCCGCCCAGTCACGCGAGGAGCCTGCGCCATACTGCTCACCACCGAAGATGACCAGCGGCGTGCCGTTTTCTTGATGCGCCATGGCGGCGTCAAAGATCGAGGTCTGCTCGCCATCGGGGCCTTTGGTGTAGCCGCCCTCGACGCCGTCGAGCATCTCGTTCTTGATGCGGATGTTGGCGAAAGTGCCGCGCATCATGACTTCGTGGTTGCCGCGACGGCTACCGTAGGAGTTGAACTCCCGCACCGGCACCTGACGCTCCACCAGATACTGACCCGCAGGCGTGGTTTCCTTGAAGGACCCCGCAGGCGAGATGTGGTCGGTGGTGATCATGTCACCCAGCACCGCCAGCACTTTCGCGCCTTCGATGTTGGAGATCACACCCGGCTCAGGCGACATGCCTTGGAAGTAAGGCGGGTTCTGAACGTATGTCGACTGTGGTGGCCAATCGTAGGTCTTGCTGTCGGTGGTCTCGACCGCCTGCCACTTTTCGTCGCCTTTAAAGACGTCGGCGTATTTCTCTTGGAAGGCTTCGCGCGTCACGGTCTGTTCGACCAATTCCGCGACTTCCTGCGTCGAGGGCCAGATGTCCTTGAGGTAGACGTCATTGCCGTTCTTGTCCTGACCCAGCGGGCTGTTGGTCAGGTCATGGTTCATGTCACCGACCAGCGCATAGGCCACCACGAGGGGCGGGGAGGCGAGGTAGTTGGCGCGCACGTCGGGGCTGATGCGGCCCTCGAAGTTACGGTTGCCCGACAGAACCGAGGTGCCGATCAGGTCATAATCGTTGATCGCCTTGCTGATTGGCGCTTCCAGCGGGCCGGAGTTGCCGATGCAGGTGGTGCAACCGTAGCCCACGAGGTTGAAGCCGATTGCGTCGAGGTCTTCTTGCAGGCCAGCGGCCTCAAGATAATGCGACACAACCTGCGAGCCGGGGGCAAGCGAGGTTTTGACCCAAGGTTTGCGGGTCAGGCCCAGCTCGCGCGCTTTGCGTGCCACAAGGCCCGCGCCGATCATCACGTAGGGGTTCGATGTGTTGGTGCAGGAGGTGATCGAGGCGATCACGATGGAGCCGTCGTGCAGCTGGTAGTGGCCATCGTCGGTCTGCACATAGCCGCGATTGTGGTGACCTTCGTCGCCGGGGATGTGCTGCGGCTCGGGCTGGCCGCCTTCGCCTTCCCAACGGATTTCGGAGTTCGCAGAGGTGTCTTTGCCCTCGCGGATGCCTTTGACGTAGTCGGCAAATGCCGTGTGCGCGGAGGTCAGCGCGATGTAGTCCTGCGGGCGCTTGGGGCCCGAGATCGCAGGCACGATGGCGCCCATGTCGAGGCTGAGCGTATCGGTGTAGACCGGTGCGTAATCCGCATCGCGCCACATGCCGTTTTCCTGCGCGTAGGCTTTGACCAGCGCCACGCGATCCTTGTCACGGCCAGTGTTGGTCAGATAGCGCAGGGTTTCGTCGTCGATCGGGAAGAAGCCACAGGTCGCGCCATATTCGGGGGCCATGTTGGCAATGGTCGCCCGGTCCGCCAGCGGCAGGTGATCCAGACCTTCGCCGTAGAATTCGACGAATTTGCCGACCACGCCTTTTTCGCGCAGCATTTCCACGACTTTCAGCACGAGGTCCGTGCCGGTGGTGCCTTCTACCATACGGCCCGTCAGCTCAAAGCCCACAACCTCGGGGATCAGCATGGAGATCGGCTGGCCCAGCATCGCGGCTTCGGCCTCAATCCCGCCAACGCCCCAGCCCAGAACGGCAGCGCCGTTGACCATAGTGGTGTGGCTGTCGGTGCCCACGAGCGTGTCAGGGTAGGCGACTTCCTCGCCGTTTTGGTCCTTGTCGGTCCAGACGGTCTGGCTGAGATACTCAAGGTTCACCTGGTGGCAGATGCCGGTGCCGGGGGGCACAACGCGGAAGTTGTTAAACGCTTTTTGGCCCCACTTGAGGAAGGTATAGCGCTCGATATTGCGCTCATATTCGCGGTCCACGTTCATCTGGAAAGCGCGCGGGTTGCCAAATTCGTCGATCATCACTGAGTGGTCGATCACAAGGTCGACGGGGTTCAGCGGGTTGATCTTGTCGGCGTCGCCACCAAGCGCCACCAGACCGTCACGCATCGCGGCGAGGTCCACCACAGCCGGAACGCCGGTGAAATCCTGCATCAGCACGCGGGCCGGGCGGTAGGCGATCTCGCGGGGGTTCTTGCCGCCCTTGGTCGCCCATTCGGCGAAAGCCTTGATGTCGTCCTGGGTGACGGTCTTGCCGTCCTCGAAACGCAGCATGTTTTCCAGCACGACTTTCAACGCGGCGGGCAGTTTGGAGAAATCGCCAAGCCCGGCAGCCTCGGCGGCGGGGATGGAGTAATAGGCGACTTGCTGGCTGCCAACGGAAAGCGTCTTGCGGGTCTTGGCACTGTCGTGACCGACTTGGATCGTCATGGCGGGCTCCCTTCGGGGGTTGATGGGTGGCGAAGTTGCTGTCTCAATGCCACTATGGGCGGGGCGGATCAACTGTTATCACCTGAGTTCTGGCTGGCATGTATACCATTGTGTACCGAATTTGAAGCGCTTTCCGCAGGGGCATGTAATTTAGTGCGCTGCCCGCAGGCTCGCGGCCGTTTCAACAAAGGTTGATTGGTATTTCACAGCTTGCCCGTCTAATGCTTTGCCATCAATAAAATCGGATCCGTTTGTAAGCATATGAAGACCCTGTTGCTCCCCATCGTCGCTGCTCTGACGCTCCTTTCGGCCCCCGTGCGTGCCGATCAGGATCGGCCCGTGGTGGTCGAGCTATTCACGTCGCAGGGGTGTTCCTCTTGCCCCGATGCTGATGCCCTACTGGCCGAATTGGCCCCCCGCGACGACATCATCGCGTTGGCGCTGCATGTGGACTACTGGGATTATATCGGTTGGAAAGATCCCTTTGGGGATCCGGCCCATGCCGAGCGCCAACGCGCCTATGCGGCGGTGGCGGGGCGGCGCAGCGTTTATACCCCTGAAATGATCGTGCAGGGACAGACCGATATTGTCGGTGCCAAGCCCATGAAACTGATGGATGCGGTCGAAAAACACGCCGAGGTCACGCCCACTGTCGCGTTGGATATCGTTCGCGACGGCGGATCGGTGCAAATTTCGGCCAATGTACTGGCGCAAAGCACTGGCCCAATGCAGGTCCATATGCTGCGCTACTCCCCTGAAAAATTGACCGAAGTCACCCGGGGCGAAAACGCGGGGCAGGTGATGAAACATGCTAATATCGTGCATGGTTGGACGGTTCTAAGCGCGTGGGACGGTAACGCGCCGTTTTCCTTACGCGCCGAAGCGCCGGGCGACGCGCCGGTTGTAGTGCTGGTACAACGGCAAGAGGCGAATGGTGGGCCGGGGCCAATTCTCGCATCGGCGCGGCTAAGGTAGCAGGCGACCGGGGTGTTATTCCTCGTGAGGACGCCAGCGGCGGTGCACCCAGAACCATTGCTCCGGATTCTCAATAATGCGCGCGGTCAGACTGTCGTTCAGCGCCTGCGTCATGGTCAACGGATCGCTATGCGGCACAGGTTCTTCGACCACCACGTCAAAGCTAACGCCATCATCTTGCCGGATGCCGTAAAAGGGGATCAGCAAAGCGTCATAGCGCAGCGCCAGTTCGGCGGCAGAAACCGCCGTGCGCGCAGGTTGGCCGATAAAATCGAGGATCGGTGCCCTTTGAACATGCTGGTCAAACAGCAGCACCAATCGGCCCCCTTGCTTTAAGTGACGCACAAAACCGGCGGTGCCGCGCCGCCCCTGCGGGAACACCGGGCCGCCAAAAGCTTCGAGCGTCTTGACGTAATGGGCGTTAAAATAGGGGTTCTTCATCTCGCGGTAGAGGCCGCCGATGTCGTAGCCCCGCGCGACCAGCGCCGCGCGGACCGCTTCGTAATTGCCGAAATGACCCGTGACGAGGATCGCCGGGCGGCCGCTCTCGCGGGCGTCTTGCAAAGCAGCCATTCCCGGGCCTCTGGGCGTGGCCTCTGCCATCCGGGCGGGGAAATCTTGGGACGAGTAGTTTTCAATGAAGGAGCGTCCGAGATTGTTAAGGCAGCGGGTCGCGATCTCGGCCCGTCGGGCCTTTGGCATCTCGGGCCAGACATGCTCAAGGTTCGCCAACGCGCGACCGCGATAGCCCGCGAGCGGCGCCAAAACATGCTGCACCAGCCAGCCCACAAAGGCCAGCCGCGCCCGGTATGGAAGGGCCAGCGCCATGCGGATAATGCCCACAATCAGCAGGTTGCCAAAGTAATGCCGCGCGCGGCGGCTGAACGGGGTGGCATTGGGCTTGGAGGTGCTTTGATCCGGCATGAAGGCTCTGACAGGCAATACAATTAGCCCTGACATAGCCTGCCACTCTGCCCGCAACAAGCCATGCTGGTCTGGCTGGGCAGAGCCTAGCTGTCCTCGTCCTCTTCGTCGCTGAGCAGCATGAGGTCGCCACGCGCCTCCATCTCGCGAATCGCGCCAACGATTTCGGACATGGCCTCTTCGGCATCGGCAGGTTTGACCTTGCCGGCTTCGCTGATCTCTTCGCGCAGCTGGTCGGCCATGCGGGCAGACATATTCTCCAGCACAAAATCGCGCGACGCGGCATAGCCCGCAGCTTCGGCCCCGGCAAGGGCGAGCACAAGGCGGGCCTGGTCGATCTCGCGCAGCACGCGGGGCAGATCGCGAGGGGCAATGCGGGCCGGAATATTGGCAAAAGTAAAAATGGCTTTGCGCACGGCGTTGGCGAAGCCCTGATCGGTTTCATCCAACCCTTCAAGCAGATCGG
>Ga0209345_10003039_pt1 | contig 17673 bp, 20 predicted proteins | sample Cruoilmetagenom7_FD_187294 | JGI IMG/M metagenome (GOLD analysis project Ga0209345, IMG submission 187294) | Oil polluted marine microbial communities from Coal Oil Point, Santa Barbara, California, USA - Sample 7 (SPAdes) (version 2) | ecosystem: Environmental > Aquatic > Marine > Oil seeps ...
CAACTTCTGCAGTTTGCTCAGAAATGTGTATATGAATGGGCTGTCCGTTGTCCAGTTTGCTTAGGACATGTTTCATTTGATCGATAGAAACAGCTCTTAAAGAATGAAAACAAATGCCCATATTTTGATCTGGATACAATTGTTTTTCTAAAGATTGATATAACGCAACATATTCATCAACTGATAATTTAAATCGTTGTTGCAATTCATTCAAAGGCGTTCCATCGATATGCGCCTGGGTATAAAGTACAGGCAATAGAGTAAATCCGATGCCAACATCATGTGCTGCTTTTATAATAGCCAATGACATGTTTTCGGTATTGTTTTTGTTTTTGTTATGTAATTCTCTATGAATATAATGAAATTCACAGACAGAAGTATAACCAGATTCCAACATTTCTGAATAAGCATAACAAGCAATGTGATACAGTTGGTCAGCATCAATTTGATTCGCATACCGATACATCAAGTCCCGCCATGACCAAAAACTGTCATTGTCAGAAGTCTTGTATTCCGTTAATCCCGCCATCGCCCGTTGAAATACATGTGAATGGCAATTTGGCATTGCAGGAATAACGCAATCTAGTTTTTTGTCGTTGTCTTGGGCTTTGCTATTTAAATTAATATCAGCGAACAACCCTTTAGAATCAATTCTTACTCTGACATCATTTTGCCAACCATTGGGCAATAAAGCTTGTTTAAAAAAGTAGTTTTGCATATTGTGGATTATAGAATTAATATCTTTAGAATACACGGATTAATTTTTTCTCTTGTCTATTTTTAAATTGAAATAATCACTGTGGTTGTTATCAATTAAAATTGAAACTCGAGAATAGTTTAGGTTATTGGCATTTAGGTTTATATACTTACCAATGATATTTCTGTTCTTGTAAATAATAATGGTATTTCTATTGTCTGGATTGATTTTGGTTAAATAGATATCAGATGCTTTATCTTGAAATGACGGTACAAAGGTTAAGGCAATGCGTTTTAGACCTAACTCTTTGCCAAGTTTGTTTAATTGCTCTTTATCAATCGCAAAATTGTAGCTGTCTTCATGGCTAAATATTAAATAGACCTTGAGATAATCACCTTGCTCTTTGCTGAGTTCTTCAAAAAATAATAACCAATCTTTTACTTCTTTAGATTCAATTTCTTTGACAAAATACATAATCCCTAAATGCCTGCCGTATCGACATACTGGGCAAGCATTTGTATCTTTGTCTGGCCCCCAAGCATGATGTGGAGTGATTGAAGGAAAATCTTCACCAATTTGTAATCCATAAGTTAAATCCAGTTCGGTTTTTGGATAGTTAGGAATGTTAAGTCCAAGAATAATATTGTGTTCAGCAATAATTAACTCATTTGATCGCAAAGTTCTTAAGACACCACTGCCGCCACGGTTTTTGAATTCCTTTCTTTTTTCTGTGGTTAATAAAGGGTCATAATTAAAGACCAAGTTGTCTGTATAATATTCATCTTTAATATTTGGTTCTTTAATAGACAAGTGAATATGCGCTGGTATATCCCTGTTTGGGTACGGTTTTGGTTTGATGGTATAAATTGAGTAGTTGCCTTTGCTATCAGATTTTACCCATCCTCGTATATAACCATGGCGTTTTGATTCTTTTGATTGGTTTGATTTTGATGAATAATAACCTTGGTTGTCAGTTTGCCAATAATAGACAATGACATCACTGGCAGGCGTAATCCCATCATTGGCATAGATTTTCCCTGTGATTAATAAATCATCACCGTCATGATTCCATGCTGGCGAATAACTTGTGGATGTTATTTCTTTTGGTGTATCAACATACATTAGTTCACATCCGTCACACCCGCCGCCTATAATCATTTGCGATAGACAAGGTGAGTTTGATAAAGCTAATACAAAGAATAGAAAGTATTTCATTGGCTTTTCCTGATTAATAAAAAGCCAATGATAAAGCAAATAAAGCTCAATATAAGGTCATTTACTCTAAGCTGAGTAGATTATTGTTTAAGCTGAGTTTGAAAATTATTGCGGTAATTTCTGCTTAGCCTTAATTTGGTATTGTTATTAAGAATAATATCATAATCTCCATTTGATCGAGAAACAATGTTTAGAATTTTAGACTTATTTACGATGGTTGATCGGTGAATCCTAATAAAATTATCGTTGTTTAGCTTAGTCAAAATACTTGAAAGAGTTGATGGGTATAAATATTTTTTATTCTCAATCCATATTTCAACATAAGGTGTTTCAGCAGCAATCCAGTCGATGTCATCAATGGCAATAATTTCAGTCGTCGCTCCTTGTTTAATGGATAAATTTTTAATAGGTCTATTGTGTTTTTGTTGAATATTGAGTGAATGATAACGAGCGATTAATAACATTAAGCCATATACGGTGAGTAAAAAGACAAAGTCCTTAGTAAATTTATTCTTGATTAATAAGCCAAAAGTAAAGTGGGACTCCATAAGTTGTTGGGAAATAAAAGCAATTAACCAACTGGCCAAAATAATGTGGGCGATAACCAAAGGGATAAGATACATCATTATTTGGCCAATGTTTATTTCTTTTGAAAATTGAAATTTAGCGTTAGCTTTATAAAACACAATTGGAATGGTAAATAATATGATTGGTATTTTAAAGAGCAGTGATTCTGATAAATAATAAGACCGAACAAAAAGCACAGAAGTCAAATAGTCATGACCCATCATAAATATAGCTATGGAGGTCACAAAAATAAGGAGAATAGGTTGTATTTTAAGTTTTTTAAATAACTGCATAGTTGTAAGTATATCAATATAATTATGAATTTGTTAAAATACGCGCCTTTAAAATATCTAGTACATTATTATGGGCTTCAAATGTGGCATTGTTGGTTTACCCAACGTCGGAAAATCAACTCTTTTTAACGCACTGACCAAAGCAGGCATAGATGCTGCAAACTACCCTTTCTGTACGATTGAACCCAATGTCGGTATGGTAGAAGTGCCTGATCCTCGTTTGAAAAAATTAGCAGAGATTGTTGACCCTGAAAAAGTTTTACCAACGGTTATGGAGTTTGTAGATATTGCAGGTTTGGTAGCTGGTGCCTCCAAAGGTGAAGGTTTGGGCAATAAGTTCTTATCAAATATCCGTGAGACCGACGCGATTGCACATGTTGTACGTTGTTTTGAAGACGATGATGTGGTGCATGTTGAAGGCAAAATTTCCCCACTGGATGATGTTGAAACGATAAATACAGAATTGGCACTTGCCGATTTAGATTCAGCAGAACGTGGACTGCACAAAGCCCAAAAGCAAGGCCGCTCAGGTAACAAAGAAGCGCAAGCCCGAGCAGGGACTTTGGAAAAAATTGTCGCACAATTGTCCGATGGCAATCCAATCCGCGCCATGGGATTACCAAAAGAAGAAAGAGAAGTCATCAGAGAGTTCAGCTTTATCACAGCAAAACCTGTTATGTATATTGCCAATGTTGCAGAAGATGGTTTTGAAAACAACCCATTCCTCGACACAATACGTGAATTGGCAGCAACTGAAAATTCATCAGTTGTGCCTGTGTGTGCCGTAATCGAATCAGAAATTGCTATACTAGATGATGAGGACAAAGAAATGTTTATGGAAGAATTGGGCTTGACCGAAGCAGGGCTAGATCGTGTGATTAGAGCTGGCCATGAATTATTGGGTTTAAAGACCTATTTCACTGCTGGTGTAAAAGAAGTAAGAGCATGGACTTTCCGCGAAGGTTTTACTGCACCACAATGCGCTGGTGTAATCCATACCGATTTTGAAAAAGGCTTCATTCGCGCTGAAACCATGGCTTATGAAGATTTCGTAGAGTTCAAAGGCGAAGCCGGTTGTAAAGAAGCGGGTAAGTTAAGATTGGAAGGCAAAGAGTATTTGGTGAAAGAAGGTGATGTATTACACTTTCGCTTTAATGTGTAAAAAGCTTTTTGTCCGCAGATGACGCAGATATTCGCAGATGAAAGATCAAGAGAAGGTATCGCACGGCGGATACGGAAGATCAAGGGTTTACTTTTTCATGTCTGTGATAAAATCTATAATTATTCTAACAGTGGTTAAAAAATGAGAACGATTATATGCAGAAATTTACTTTAATAAGTTGTATGTGTAAATGCTAGATGCAGCCCGCCGACAAAGAATTCTAAAGAATGCTGAAGAATCTTTGAAACGGAATTTAAAAAACCAAGAGAATGCTGAGATAATTTCTTTGGCCGTAGAAAAAGTGAGATTAGCAAAATTATCCTTATTCAAAGGGCAAAGAGTAATTGCAAAATTTATTGATAAACCTAATCAATCCGAGCAAAATCATCTTCAAAACCTTGAAGAACAAGAATTGGATTGGAAGGGGAAAACCATAAAGGAAATCATTAGTATCTATAAATCAAATATTTGATTAGGTTCTAAAAAATTCTGTTCATTATCGAGAAGTAGGTTTTTGACCTTCATCTGCGAATATCTGCGTCATCTGCGGACAAAAATCTTTTATTCTTATGATTCTCTCGATAATATAGCCCCATGCAAAAAATAAAAAAATACATTTTACCTACACTGCTCTACGCTGCTGTGGCTTATTCGTTGTTTTTTATTTATCAAACTCAGATTAAAATTATTGATCAAGAAGTTTCAGCACGTGGCATTGATCCTAATTGCGATATCATTATGTTTACTACTGAACATTGCCCTTATTGTAAAAAAGCTAAAACATATTTAGCTACTCAAGGAGTTACTTGGTGTGAAAGAGATATTGAGTGGTCAGATGAAGACGCTCAGTTGTTTAAACAACTTGGCGGAAAAGGCACGCCGTTGACTGTTATTGGTGATGTTGTTATTGGTGGATTTGTTAAGAGTCGATTTTCTAGTGCGTTAGCAAAACTTGACTCTGATAAGTGATATAAAAAGATGGAGAGTTTCGCAAAATTTATTTTGGTTGTTATTCTTACATTGGCTTTTTTATATTCTGAAACGGGGCCATTTGGTTCAAAAGATAATAAAAAAAACTCAGTAATTAGTTCAAGTAAAAGTAGCGTGATTAAAGCCAATGAAATTGACCCTATGTGTAATATTATTGTCTATACTTCGACAAATTGTCGGCGTTGTGATGCGGCTGTTGAAGCGCTTGAATCAAAAGATGTTCGCTATTGTAATAAGGATATCAATCAGTCAAAAATAAATATGGACACTTACGACAAGTTAGGTGGTGGAACTTGTGGACCAGTTGCGGTTATTGGCAATAAAATTATTCGAGGGTTCAGTTATAAATTCACCAAAAAAAGCTATTCAAGGGCGATTGATGCAATGGGACCGATGTATTAAAAATACAATATTAATCTAACAGCAAAAACAAAAAATTATGAAATTTACTGGAACAAAAAAATACATAGCCACCGATGACTTAAGCATGGCAGTTAATGCTGCTGTGACTTTGCAGCGTCCCCTATTGATTAAAGGTGAACCAGGCACAGGTAAAACTATGTTGGCACAAGAAGTGGCGGATTCAATGGGGAAACGATTAATCAATTGGCACATTAAGTCAACCACCAAAGCCCAACAAGGATTATATGAATACGATGCGGTTTCACGTCTTCGTGATTCGCAGTTGGGTGAAGATAAAGTACATGACATTGCTAATTACATCAAGAAAGGCAAGATGTGGGAAGCGTTTGATGCTGATGAACAAGTCGTGTTATTGATTGATGAAATTGATAAAGCCGATATTGAATTCCCCAATGATTTATTGGTTGAACTGGATCAAATGGAATTCAGTGTGTATGAAACTGGCGAGCAAATTAAGGCCAAACACCGCCCGGTTATCATTATCACCAGTAACAATGAAAAAGAATTGCCCGATGCATTTTTGCGCCGTTGCTTTTTTCATTACATCAACTTTCCAGACAAACAAACTATGCAAGCAATAGTTGATGTGCATTATCCTGATATTCAACATAACCTAGTTAAAGCTGCGTTAGATGTATTTTTTCAACTGCGTGAAGTTCCTGGATTGAAAAAGAAACCTTCGACTTCAGAATTAATTGATTGGATTAAATTATTATTGGCAGATAATATTCCGTTAGATTTGTTACAAAACAAAAATATTAAGGAGGCGATTCCGCCTTTATATGGCGCATTGTTGAAAAACGAGCAAGATGTTGACTTGATTCAACGCTTGGCCTTTATGATGCGTAGAGATTAAATGCTTGTAGATTTCTTCTACAAACTCAAGCAAGCCAAAATACCAGTTAGTATTCAAGAACTACTGACACTACTCGATGCTATGCAAAAAGACATAGCCTTTGGTAGTATGGATGAGTTTTATCAAATATCTAAACTCTGCTTAGTTAAAGATGAAAAATATTATGATCGATTCGATCAAGCTTTTGGTGAATATTATGAAGGGCTAAAAGCCCGGGAAGATTTAACGCAAGCGGTGATTCCTGAGAATTGGTTGGAGTCGGAATTTTTCAAGAATCTCAGCGATGAAGAAAAAGCCAAAATTGAAAGTTTAGGTGGTTTGGATAAAATCATGGAAACCCTAAAAAAACGCCTAGAAGAACAAAAGAAAAAACACGCAGGTGGTAACAAATGGATTGGTACAGGTGGTACATCACCATTTGGTCATAGTGGATATAATCCAGAAGGTGTTCGTATTGGTGGTGAAAGTACACACCGCCGTGCTGTTAAAGTATGGGAAAAACGCCAATACAAAAATTTGGATGATAATTGTGAATTAGGCACACGTAATATCAAAGTGGCTTTAAGAAAATTACGTAAATTTGCTCGAACAGGTGTCGCTGAAGAATTGGATTTGGACGATACCATTAAAAGTACAGCTAAAGATGGTGGTTTGTTAAATATTAAGCTTGTACCTGAACGCCACAATGCCGTGAAGCTTTTGGTGTTCTTTGATGTAGGTGGTTCAATGGATGATCATGTACGCACTTGCGAACAATTGTTCTCAGCCATCAAGACTGAGTTTAAACACTTAGAATATTTTTATTTTCATAATTGTGTTTACGAAAATTTATGGAAAACCAATCCACGTAAATATCAAGAAGATATACAAACTCAAGATGTTATTAATACTTTTGGTAATGATTATCATGTGATATTTGTAGGAGATGCCGCCATGTCACCTTATGAGGTGGCTTATGCTAACGGTAGTGTAGAACACAATAATCCAGAACCTGGAAATGTTTGGTTAAATAGAATCAAAGATAAATGGGGTAAAGTTATTTGGCTAAACCCAGCACAACAAGATTATTGGAAATATACCCAAAGTACACAAATGATAAAAGAAATATTTGATAACAAAATGTATCCTTTGACCGTTTCTGGCATTACAGATGGCATTAAATATCTTTCTAAATAGTATGCTATCATTATTAATCAATCACTTAAATAAGGACAAATCTTAATGAGAACAAAGTTAGTCAAAACAGTTGGGCTTTTAGTTTTTTCATTTTTATTTCAAAATGTTTTTGCCAAAGATGACAAAAATGAAATTACTCAGGAATGGGTTGATATAACTGATGTTTTTGTCAGGCAGGATGAAATGATTGTTAGCAGTATGTATTATGGTAAAGGAGAATTAGCTACTCCCGCAGTAACATTATTAGAAGTGGAAAATGGAATGATTGCAGTGATGATGTCGCTGAACTCTGCTAAATTATTCGAAAGAGAGAAAGAGTTGAATAGTCAGTATAGGATTATGTATGTGACAAATAATAATGAACGTGTTTCTGCCAGAAACTATGGAGAAAGCATAGGAGCTCCTTCGGGGCAGTGGATTTCTAGCTTTATTTATTTACCATCGTACAATTTATTGAAGAAGGATACGTTAAAAGTAATCATTCAAGGTCTGGCTACGCCTGAACGATTAAAAGCAATAAATAAACAAGTTAATATCTCCAATAACCTTATAGATAGTAACGAAATTACAAAAGAACATGAAAAGTTAATTAAATTGAATGATTAATATTGTTGCTTAAATTGTACTAGAGTTTATAATGCCCACAATAATAATTGTCATGATTTTAGGGGTAAAATAAATGTCAAACAACACTTCATTGCTGGAATTAAATCCACAACAATTCATTCAATTTCTTAAACAAATTAATTTAAACCGTTTTTCTTTGGTCTATAACAAAGAAAATGATGTAGTCGATGTATCAGATACACGATTAGAAGAACTCGCAGATTTTATCAATCAAGACAAACGTGATTTTATGCAACATGAGGGGATGTTGTTTCAAGTCAGTGAGGAATATGACACATTATTCGGTGCTTTTATTCATAAAACAAATCGCGGACAAGCTTCAGGTGGATTGAGGTATTGGCCATATGAAAGCATGGAAGATTTTTTACGTGATGGTATGCGTTTGTCTAAAGGTATGACCCGTAAAAATGCATTGGCCAGTTTGTGGTGGGGCGGTGGTAAAGGCTTGATGGCATACAACCCAGAACACAATAAAGCAGATAAAACTATTCGTGAAAAATTATACAAAGATTATGGCCGATTTATCACATCAATCAATGGTTGTTATATCACAGCCGAAGATGTGGGAACTTGTGAAGAAGACATGGGCAATATCTTTACCCAAACCCGTTTTACGACATGTATTCCAGCATCTGTTGGCGGAAGCGGAAATCCTTCTTCAGCAACAGCATTGGGCGTAGTACATGGAATGGAGGCAGCACTTAAATATCTAGACATGGGTACACTCGAAGGCAAAACTGTGGCCGTTCAAGGTATGGGACATGTGGCCGAACCAATGATTGGATATATGTTTGAACGCAAAGTTGGTAAAATAATTGCAGCAGATATTAATCAAAGTCTTATTGATAGTGTCAAAGCAAAATATAAAGGTGAAAACTTAGAAGCTAGGTTGGTAGATATTAAGGATTCTTCTATATTATTTGAAGAATGTGATATTTTAGCTCCATGTGCCACTGGTGCTATTTTGAACAGTGAGACCATACCTCAAATTAAAGCAAAAATCATCTGTGGTGCATCTAACAATCAATTGAAAGATTCAATGATTGATGGCCAAGCCATTGCGGACAGGAGTATCACGTACGTTCCAGACTTTTTAGTTAACCGCATGGGTATCGTGAATTGCGCCGATGAGCAATCAGGTTATATTGATAATGACCCTTATTTTTACCGTCATTTAGAGCAAGATTTTGAATTTTCCGTTTTTCAAACAGCGTTAAGAGTCTTGGAAGAATCTAAGAGAACAGGTCTTACACCAGCTGTTGTGGCTATTAAACAAGCGGATGAACTAGCCAAAGAAAACAACCCAATCTATGGTCATCGTGGTGAAAAAATCATCCAATCACTTGTCAATAATAACTGGCAACAAAACGGTTAGCTTTATATGAAATTAAGTTGGTATTGTTAATAATGCCAACTTAGCCTTCCATTACTTATTAACCCTGCGATATAATATCGCAGGGTTAATAAGTATTCAAAGCTTGTGTAGTTTTAATGAGTTCATCAACCGTTGCTTGTAACTTACTTGTCTGTCTTTCATCTACTAATTTTCCTTCAGAGTCAAAAGCTTTAAAACCAGATCCAATAGCCACTTGCGTTGGCGTAACTGTCACACCTAAATTTCCAAGTAACATGCGTAATGGAACAAGTCCACGCAAACCACCGATAGGTCTTGGAGAAACAGCACTTATAGCAGCAACCTTTCCTTTGTAGGCACTTAAAGATGGTTCGTTTTCTGAATGTGATCTTGAGATCCAATCTAATGTGTTTTTTAACAAAGCCGAAAAAGAACCATTGTATTCAGGTGAAGCAATAAAAATTCCATCATTTTCAATAAACAGTTGTTTTAACTTTATAGCATTTTCGGGTAAGCCATTTTTATCTTCCAAATTACCATTATATAAAGGCATTTCATAATCCTTAAGGTCAATAAAGGTCTTTTCAATACCATCCTTTTTAGCCATTTTTGCTGCTAATTGAGCTAGCTTTTTATTCATTGATTCTTTGCGGATACTGCCTGCCATGCATAGTAATTTGGTCATTTTAGGGTGTCTTTTTTATCTTCTGTGATGTTGGCATGTTTTACACATAAAGAATTATATCGGATAGTAAATTTTTTCATTATTTAATGTTTCTAATAATAGCAGTTGACATTAATATAAGTGCTTATATAATTAACTATATATTTTATATGAATAAATAATATGCCAAATAAAGAAGATTATTTTGATGAACTGGGCGAAATTGCGCTAGGAAGCCGCTTGAAAAGATTAAGTGACAAAGTCATGAGTGATGCCAGTAGGGTCTATAAGTTCACGGGGAACGATATGCAACCGAAGTGGTTCACACTGTTATCATTGTTATATGATAAGAAAAGGGTGTCTGTAGTTGAAGCAGCGGAATATCTAGGGTTATCACAACCTTGTATTAGCCAATTTAGTCGAGAAATGCATAAAGCTGGATTAATAAAATTCCAATCAGACCCTGATGATTTGCGTCGTAAAATAATGTCCTTATCTAAAAAAGGAATAAAACAATACAAAACCATGCAGCCTGTAAGAAGTGCTGTGAGAAAAGCAGCTGAATCTATTTGTCAGGAAGTTGAGAAGGATTTTTACCGATCTCTTCAACAGTTTGAAAAAGCTTTATCAAGAAAATCCTTATATGAAAGAACACTAGAGAATTATCATGAATAAAAAAACAATCGAAGTAGAAATAGTAAAATTCTCCCCAGAGTTAGCCAAGTATTTTTATAGTATCAATGCACAATGGGTGAGTGACATGTTTGTGATGGAAGAAATTGATGAGAAAATTCTTTCTAATCCACAAAATTACATTATTGATGAAGGTGGCCAAATTTGGTTTGCTAAACATGAAGAATTAGGAGTTATTGGCGCATGTGCCGTCAAAAGCTTTGGCGATAAATGGTATGAGCTAACCAAGATGGGCGTGTTAGAAAGTGCTCGAGGTTTAAAAGCTGGAGAAATTCTTCTACAGAAGGTTTTAGATGATTGTGAAACTATGGATATAGATACGTTATTTTTACTAACCAGCAGCAAGTGCGAAGCCGCTATTCACCTGTATGAAAAAAATGGATTTGTACATGATAAAGGTATAAAAGAAAAATTTGAAGAGCTGTATGAACGCAGTGATACTTATATGAAATTTATTAGGTAAAATCTTTATAAACTTACTTGTTAATTTTTCGGTAGTAAGTCATTTGATATGCTATAGAATATAACCCATGAATAATCAATTGTCATTCAACCAGAAATACGCTGCTATTGGAAATCAAAATACCAATTACGAAGGTGTATTTATCACTGCAGTTAAAACTACGGGCATATTTTGCCGTCCATCGTGCCGAGCCAGAAAACCCAATATTGAGAATGTTGAATTTTATGATAATGTTCAACAGGCCATGCAAAATGGTTTCCGGCCATGCAAATTATGTAAACCTATGCAAACAATGGATGCTACACCTGAATACATTAAAACTATTATCAAAGAATTGCACGCCAATCCTTATTTGAGAATCAAAGATCAAGATTTGAAAGACCAAGGTTTAGAGCCAAGTCATATACGCCGTTGGTTTAAGAAACATCACAACATGACTTTTCAAAGTTATCAAAGAATGTTGCGTATCAATGCTGCTTTTACCAGTATTAAAAAAGGAGAAACTATTACCCATTCTGCCTTTGATAGTGGTTTTGAATCTTTAAGTGGCTTTAATGACAGTTATAAAACCATATTCGGTGATAGTGCTAGTCAGTCAAAAGATAAAGCGATTATTAATATTGTACGCTTTACTTCGCCACTTGGACCAATGTTTGCTTGTGCTAGTTCACAAGGTGTGTGTTTGATGGACTTTACTGATAGGAAAATACTTGAAGCAGAATTCAAAGACTTATGTAAAAGACTAAATGCAGTGATACTTCCAGGTTCTAATCCGCATTTAGATTTGGTTCAAAAACAAATGGCGGAATATTTTAATGGAACACGTAAATCTTTTAGCGTTCCATTACATTACCCAAGTACTGAATTTAGAGAATCAGTTTGGACAGAATTACAAAATATTCCTTATGGCCAAACTAGATCATACAAACAACAAGCCGAAGCAATGGGAAATCTAAAAGCTGTGAGAGCGGTTGCTGCGGCTAATGGTCAAAATAGAATTAATATATTAATTCCATGCCATCGTGTTATTGGATCGGATGGTAGTTTGACTGGTTATGGTGGAGGTTTACACCGAAAGAAATGGTTGTTGGATTTTGAGAAAAGCCACATTAAGTCATAGGTTAATATGGCTTTTAATTAAATATCGGTAATTTTATTATCTAAACTTCATCTGACCCATCAATAAAATCTTCGTATAAATAAGTGCTTAAGTATCGTTCACCAGTATCGGGTAACATCGCTAAAATATTTGAGCCTGGTGCTGCATTTTTAGCAACCATTAAAGCTGCAGCAAATGTTGCTCCTGAAGAAATTCCACAAAGAATACCTTCTTTTGATGCCAGAGCTAATGCTGATTCTTTTGCTTGTACATCAGTGACAGGATGAACTTCATCAACAACTTCAGTATTCATAATTTCACCGATAAAATCAGGAGTCCAGCCCTGGATTTTATGAGGTGTCCATTCAGCTCCTTTAAGTAATTGAGCTTCTACAGGTTCAGTGGCAATGATTTTAATTTCAGGTCTGGCTAGTTTTAAGACTTCCCCAACTCCTGTTATTGTTCCTCCTGTTCCATAACCACTGACAAAGTAATCTAAATTTGTACCCGCAAAATCTTGTAAAATTTCAGGAGCCGTTGTTGACCTGTGATAGGCAGGGTTGGCCAAGTTTTCAAATTGCCTGGCTAAAAACCAATTGTTTTTTTCAGCCAGTTCTTCGGCAATTCTAACCATGCCAGTGCCACGTTCGGCTGCAGGAGTTAAGACCACTTTTCCACCCAATGCACGAATGAGTTTACGTCGTTCGATAGAAAAATTTTCAGCCATTACAGCCACAAAATTATATCCCTTGGCTGCACAGACCATTGCAAGAGCAATACCTGTATTTCCAGAAGTGGCTTCAATCACTGTTTGGCCAGGTTTAAGAAGGTTTTTTGCCTCGGCATCAGCAATTATGGCATAGGCTAATCGGTCTTTGACCGATGCCAATGGGTTAAATGATTCAACTTTCACAAACATGTTAACATGTTCTGGTGCGAGGTTTTTTACTTTAATAATTGGCGTTCTGCCGATGGTGTCTAGGATTGAGTTATATATCATATTGTTTCCCCTTTATTGTTGTTATTGAATTTATTATAGCAAAGAATAATGTATTTTATTTATATCTAAAATGTCCTGTGCAAATGTAAGCCATTGTTCAGTAGGCTCCCAGACTAGTGTCATTTTTTCATGGGCTAATTCGGGGTCAATTTTTTCATGAACCACACGATACAAAAAAGTGAACAAAGAACCACGCATGTTAATTTGACAATGAACCAGTATTTTATTTTGCCCTTTTGCATTAAGGACATCACTGAAAAAATTAAAATCTTCTTCTGTTGGATTATTCCAATCAACTGGAATATTGACATATTTAACGCCAGTTTGAGAAATCAATCCTCCTTCTTCAAGAATGGAACCTTTAGATAGCGGTGGAGCAAGATTAATAACTAAGTCATAATTTTTATCTGCAAAGTTTTCAAGTAACTCTTTTGATGGTTGACCAGAAGTATCAATTCTATTGCTGACTTTAACAAAATTCACACCATTGAGTGATTTATCTTTTTGTTCATGTGAGCAAACCTGAAAATTGAAAATTATGAAGATTAAAAATAAATTAATATCGGGTTTTAATTTTAGAGCCATGAGAATTATTTAGCGAATGCTTGTTATTTAATAGCCAATGTTAGCATTATCAACATATGAAGTATATATTATAGATAGGTGGACTAAATTTATAGGCCACAATAAATATGAAATTTTAAACAATGCCCAAAGATCCCAAAAACTTATCTTCAGATTTACAAGGAATAAGCCAATTAAGTATTGATGCTGTTAAAGGTACGACTAAAGTGGTCGAATCATTACACAGCACAATAGCGCAATACACTTCGATTTTGGGTGATCCAAAGGAGAAAACAACAGGGCTAACAGGGGTGATTTATAAGAGCATCAATACAGTTACACACCTATTAGGCGAAGGGATTAATGCGGTTCTAAAAAAATCACGTAGTATGCACGGTGAGTATACAGGAGAACACAAGTTATCCACGACTAGAGAAGCAGTCGCATCGGCCATGAATGGAGTACTTGGTGATCATTTTGACAAACAAGAAAATCCCTTAGCTATAACCATGAGTTTCCGAGTGAATGGTGAATCATTAGATAAAAACCAACTATTTGAGATATTCAACAATACAGATCATACAATCACCCTACTTATTCATGGTTTATGCATGAATGATTTGCAGTGGACAAGAGATGGTCACAATCATGGTGATTTATTAGAACAACAATTAGGTCATACAGTTGTTTACCTACACTACAATTCAGGATTGCACGTGTCAGAAAACGGTCGACAGTTTTCGGAACTACTCAATGAGATTGAAATAAATACTGACCTTAATATAAATATCATCGGTCACAGCATGGGTGGATTAGTGGCGCGCAGTGGTTGTTATTATGCGAATCAATTAAATCATTCATGGATATCATCAGTTGATAAAATAGTATTTCTTGGTACGCCTCATCATGGAGCTATATTGGCCAAAGGCGGGCATTGGGCAGACTTGTTTTTGCAGATTAGTCCGTACAGTGCACCATTTGCCAAAATTACAAAAGTTAGAAGTAATGGCTTACATGATTTGCGTCATGGATATGTTATTGATGAAGATTGGCAAGAAACCGATGACAGGCAGATAGTACCATTGCCAGAAAATATAACATGTTATGCCATTGGTACTACAACATCCGAATATGTTTCTAAATTCCAAGAAAAAATTGTAGGAGATGGGTTAGTGAGTATTGACAGCGCTTTGGGTGTTTATAAAGACAAAAATTTCAATCTCAAATTCGACAAACATAACCAATGGACTAGCACTGATATAAACCACATGCAATTATTGAGTAATAAGCGAGTATATCAAGTTATCAAAAACTGGTTAACTGTGTAAAAATAGTGTTAATAACCGTTTGAGTTTTTATCATTATTCGTCTTACAATAAATCCAAAGGACTGATGAGTTTATCCTTATTTAAATCTTTAATCACATGCGTATATATCATCGTTGTATTTAAATCTTTATGCCCCATCAAATCCTGAATGGTACGAATATCAAGACCATGTTGCAAAAGATGAGTTGCATAAGAGTGTCGAAAAGTATGTGTAGTCACTTTCTTATGAATGCCGCTATTAGTCACGGCTTTTTTGAGGTTTTTAGCTAAAGTTGATTCTAAAATATGGTGTCTTCTTATTACTTTTGATTTGGGGTCTTTAGAAACATTAGCCATAGGGAACAGGTATTGCCACTTGGTTTCAAACTTAGCATTCGGGAATTTTCTATCTAAAGCATTGGGTAAAAATACAGAGCCATGACCGTTTTTTAAATCTAGAGCATGCATTCTTTCAACGTGTTTTACCTGCATCAATAACTCATCTTTAGCGGATTGAGGAATAGGAACACTTCGGTCAGCTAAGGACTTTGAATCCCAAATAATAATATTGTTAAAACCAAAATCAACATCTTTAACACGAATATTCAACACTTCTTTTAATCGTAATCCACAGCCATATAATGTTTTGTAGATAAGTAAATACACGCCAGAAAGCTGGGACAAAATTTCTTCAACTTCTTGAACGGTAAGAACCACAGGTATACGGATGCGCTGTTTTGCACGCAGTGCTTGAATATTTTGTTCTTTTAAATTAATTTTGAGCACATGCTCGTAAAGAAATAAAATGGCATGGAAGGCTTGATTTTGAGTTGTAGGACTGACCTTTTTATTAACAGCCAGATAAGTCAAAAAAGCCTCAATTTCAACTTTACTCATATCATTCGGATGTTTTTTGTTATGAAATAAAATATAACGCTTTACCCAGCTGACATAAGAAACCTCTGTCCTGGGGCTATAATGCATGACTCTGATTTTGTCACTTAATCTTTCAAGAAGTTTTTTAGCCATTTAAACACCATATCAATAATTATAACTACAATAAGCATTTATAATCTTCTATAACAGTTTAAAACGCTATAATTAATAGACTATTTCTTTAAATAACACTAGAATCACTGCTATAAATTAAAATAATAAGGTTATACAACGATGGAAAAACAAGCAAAAAAGAGTTATTTTGGCTTAATGTTGTATAATAATTGTTAGGCTACAACGAGAACATATATGAAAATACTAGCAATTTCCGGCAGCTTACGTGAGGCATCTACAAACACGGCTTTGCTAAGGGGCATTAAGTGCCTCGCTCCAGAGAGTGTCGAATTTTCAGTTTTTCATAAGCTAAATGTACTTCCGATTTTTTCTCCAGACTTCGAAGGGGAGAAAACACCAGCGGTGGTTAGCGAATTTATGGAAACGATTTCTGCTGCGGATGGGATTATTATATCGAGCCCAGAGTATATCCGAGCGATTCCGGGTGGCCTTAAAAATGCGATCGACTGGATGGTTTCTCGTTTCGAGGTTGTAGGCAAACCCATCGCTTTGGTACATGCTTCACACCGAGGTGACGATATGCTTGCTTCTTTGAGGTTGATACTTTCAACAGTCAGCGATAATTTTCTGGAAGACATATTTTTACGTGCCCCTCTCATCGGAAAATCCCCGAAAGAAATCGAAAATTTCATCCGGAAGCCGGAGCATCAGTTGCAAATTTCGACGTTTCTGAGCAGTTTTTTAGGAGCCATCCAACAAATTGATAGTCAACCCTAACAAGTTACTTCAGCGGAAAAACTATGCATATTGAATACAAAACAAATATAGAAGATGCAGTGGACTGCCACATCCGGTTCTATAATAAAACAACATCAGCAAAAAAGAGTAGAATCTTTAGCTTCTTTATCACGCCTGCTTTCCTTGCAGTATTTTTTTCTTTGAAAAGCAACGATATATTACACGTTTCATTGGTTGTAACCTTCTGCTTAATATTTTATTACGCATTAATAATATATTTATATGGGCCGGGGCACCGTAGAAAAGTGAAAAAACAACTAAAAGAATCAATGACTGGCTCTCCTTGGCCTACCTTATTCAAATGTGACATTGACGAATCTGGAATTCAAACTGACAGTGGTGTCAATCAAATTGGTTTTCCGTGGTCTTCAATTGTTTCAATTGAAGATTCTCAGAAATATATTGAAATAACTGCTACTGGTGGTTTCCTTCAATTAAAAAAAGAGCATTCTCCGCCAATTGAAGAAATTCAGCAAATCAAAAATTCAGCATGCAGTACCTAACAAATCATTTAACCGGAACTTATTCCGCTGTCGCTCCATAAGTCCGGTTAATTCAAACATAAGGAGACTTAAGTGATGGAAATGGAATTTCGGCTTGCAGAAAAGCATGAGATAGAGGGAATACTAAAACTCCATTATAAATATCAAGTAAATTCTATCGACGAAGACGATAAAAAGGATGGCTTTATTACAACTGCATTCAAAGATGTGC
>Ga0209345_10003040_pt1 | contig 17672 bp, 18 predicted proteins | sample Cruoilmetagenom7_FD_187294 | JGI IMG/M metagenome (GOLD analysis project Ga0209345, IMG submission 187294) | Oil polluted marine microbial communities from Coal Oil Point, Santa Barbara, California, USA - Sample 7 (SPAdes) (version 2) | ecosystem: Environmental > Aquatic > Marine > Oil seeps ...
TCCGATCTAAGCTGGCGCAGCTTGGGGCCAACTTCGATATCATCGCCGAGTGCCGGATGGAGATCGAGATGGCGCGGCTGCTGTGCCTCAAGGCGGCATGGTACATGGATCAGGGCGACAAGCGCGCCGCGGCCCCGTGGATCAGCCAGATCAAGGTGATCGCCCCGCGCGTCGCGCTGAAGGTCATCGACGAGGCGGTGCAGATGTTCGGTGGCCAAGGCGTCAGCCAGGACACGCCGCTTGCCCATAAATGGACCCATGTGCGGACCCTGCGGCTGGCCGATGGGCCGGATGCGGTGCATCGCCGCCAGGTGGCGCGGGCCGAGTTGAAGAAATACACGCAGGAAAAGGTCTGATCCGCCTGATCAGCTGACCGGGAAAAGGGGGCCGCGCGCCCCCTTTTTTCATATCCGGCCCTTGGACGGTTGGCCGCCGCGGAATTCGAGTATTTTTGGCAAGATGAAGGGGCAGGGGGCTGCACTTCATCTTGCCGCAAATACTCAAATACAGTCGGCAAAGGACATGCGCGGCGTTGCCTTCATTCGGCGGGCTGGAAGCCTTCGATCAACTGGCGCAGCCCGAAGGCGGCACCGGCGAGGATCGCCATGAAGGTGACCGGAGCCGAGAAGGCCAGCACCGAGAAGGCCGAAACGCCCTGACCGATGGTGCAGCCCAGGGCCAGCACCGCACCCACGCCCATCAGCGCGGCGCCGGTGATCTGGCGGCGCAATTCGCGCGGGTCCTCGCAGGCTTCCCAGCGGAAATGGCCCTTGAAGAGCGACCCGATGAAGGCGCCCAGAATGACGCCTGCGACCGAGCCCACGGCGAAGGAGGGCGCGCGCGCCGAACCGGTCATGGCGTAGAGCAGGCTTTCGCCCACGGGGGCCGAGAAACTGTGCGAGACGACAGGCATGTCGGTATAGCCGGTCGTGGCGACCCAGTAGCTGCCCGCCCAGCCCGAGACGATGCCCAACGCCACGACGGCGGCCCAGAAGATGGCGCGGCCATTGGACAGGAAGCGGCGCGAGGACAGCGTGCCCGCCACGATGAGCGCACCAATGACCATGCCGATCAGAGGCACCGATCCGCCGGTGATGTCGGCCAGAAGATGCGCGAGGCCGGGCGGTATCTCGCCGGGGACGACATCCTGCTGGTTGACCAGCATCGCGCGCAGGGGCGCGAGGGGGCCGGACATCACGAAATAGGCCGAGAGGCCCATCACCAGCACGATCACGAAGGCCCGCATGTCGCCACCGCCCAGCCGCGCGATCGAGCCGAAGCCGCAATTGCCCGCCAGCGCCATGCCATAGCCGAACATCAGCCCGCCGATGATCGACACGACCGGCATCCAGCGGATCGAGAGGTAGAAGGAGCGTTCGGGTTCCAGCAAACCTGTCGCCATCAGCCCGAAGGTGCCCATCACCGACAGCCCGATCGCCAGCACCCACATCCGCATCCGGGTGTCGTTCTGGCCGTAGAGCATGTCCTCGATCGCGCCCATGGTGCAGAAGCGACCAAGCCGTGCGGCAAGGCCCAGCAGAAGACCGCTGGCCATGCCGATGATGGCCACGAGGGCGCTGTCGCTGATGGCGTCGAACATGCCTGATCCTCCCCGATCCGGTATAGCTCTTATGTCTGCCTAGCGCCTGTCCTGCGCCTCTTCGGCGCAGAAAAGTTCATAGACGATTTCAAGTATACGCTTGGGGCGGTCGTCGGCCAATCGGTAATAGATCGCTTTGCCATCACGCCGTGGGATGACCAGACCTTCCAGTCGCAAGCGCGACAGTTGCTGGCTTACGGCGGCTTGCCGCGCGGAGAGCAGGTCTTCCAGTTCGGTCACGGATTTCTCGCCCGACACCAGATGGCACAGGATCAGGAGCCGGCCCTCGTGACTGATCGCCTTGAGGAAATTGCTGGCTGTCGTCGCGTTCTCGACGAACTGGTCCATCTCGGCATCGGAGATGTTGTCTGTGAAGACGGGAAGGGGCACCTGCCTGGTTCCTTGCCTTGTTGCTGTTGCGCATGCCAGTTCTGCGCGGGCATGGACCGGCGCATCGGGCACAGCAGGCTCCGGTTCGGCCCTGCGACCGAACCCTGTCAGGGCGCCGGCAAGGCTGCGGATATCAACTGGACCCGACGAAATCGGTTGTCTCCTTTAACATTTTTTCCAGCAGGCCCCAGAAGAAATTTTCGCCCGGATAGCCTTCGATTCGCGCCAGTTCCATCCCGTCCTCGATCAGGATGAAGGTCGGGGTGAAAACCACAGGGCGCGCGAAGCTGACGCCGTCAGGGGCACCGTCGCGGATATTCACCACGCGCAGCGGGGCGAACTGGCCGAGGTCCGTGTTGGGATAGGCGGGGCCGATCTCTTTCTTCCAGGCGATGCAATAGCCGCAGCCATCGCGGTCCACCATCACCAGTTCGGCCGCCATGGCGGGCAGGGACAGACCCAGGATAAGGGCCGCAAAGGCAAGAGGGCGCAGGGCTGTCTTGATGGAGCGCATGGGCAAACCTGGGAACGGGCGCGCGTTGGATGTGGAAGGCGATTGACGCGCGCAGAGATTGACGACAACAGTATACAAAACGTAATCTGAATATGTGAATAGATCAAGGAGTCCTGCGCATGCTGGACATTTCCTATGCCGGGGCGGCGTTGGCGGGGCTGCTGTCCTTCTTCACGCCCTGTATCCTGCCGATGGTTCCTTTTTATCTGTGTTATATGGCGGGCATTTCAATGTCCGAGCTGCGCGAGGACGGGGCGATTGCCCCCGGCGCGCAGAAGCGGCTGGTGATCTCGGCCGTGTTCTTCGCGCTGGGCGTCAGCACGATCTTCGTGCTGCTGGGCATGGGGGCCACGGCGCTGGGGCAGACCTTTGTGCAATGGCGCCAGCCCCTGTCCTATGTTGCGGCGGCGGTGCTGCTGGTGTTCGGTCTGCATTTTCTGGGCGTGATCCGCATCGGGCTGCTCTATCGCGAGGCGCGGATCGAGAGCAAGGCAGAGCCCACCACAGTGATCGGGGCCTATGTGATGGGGCTGGCCTTCGGTTTCGGCTGGACGCCCTGTGTGGGCCCGGCCCTGGCGGCGATCCTGATGGTGGCCAGCGGGATGGGCGATATCTGGCAGGGCGGTGCCCTGTTGCTGGTGTACGGGTTGGCGATGACCGCCCCCTTCGTGGTGGCGGCGCTTTTTGCGAAGCCGTTCCTGGGCTGGATGCAGCGCAACCGCCGCTATCTGGGCCATGTGGAAAAGGTCATGGGTGTCATGCTGATCATCTTCGCGATCCTGATCGCAACCAATGCGGTCAACCTGATCGCCGAGGCGATGCTCCGCTGGTTCCCGGGGTTCATGTCGCTCGGCTAGGGCGCAATTTGAGGGAGGATGGAATGAAACGAGTGATGTCCACAATCGCGGCGGCGGCCACCGCGCTTGCCTTTGCAGTCCTGCCTGTCGCGGCGGCCGAGATGGGTGACGACGGGCTGCACAAGGCCACCTGGATGCGCGACACCTTCAAGGACCTGCGCGAGGACCTTGCCGAGGCCAATGCCGAGGGCAAGCGCCTTGCGATCATCTTCGAACAGCGCGGCTGCATTTACTGCAGGCAGATGCACGAGGAGGTGTTCCCCGATTCGGAGATCGATTCGTATATCCGCGAGTACTACTTCATCATCCAGATGAACATGTTCGGCGATGTCGAGGTGACGGATTTCGACGGCGAATCGCTGCCCGAGAAAGAGATGGCCCGCAAATGGGGGCTGCTGTTCACGCCCACGCTGATGTTCTTTCCCGAAGAGGTCCCTGAGGGCGTGACCGCGCCGCAGGCGGCGGTGTCCCAAATGCCGGGCGCCTTTGGGAAAATGACGACCCTGTCGATGTTCCGCTGGGTGGTGGAAAAGGGCTACGAGGGGGATGAGCCCTTTCAGAAATACCTTGCCCGGCAGATCGGGAACTAGGCGTGCAGGGTGACAAGCCCTGTCGTTCATGGCGGGCGCGGCGATCCGGTCAGATAAGCAAATTCGTTTTTGTGAATTTGTTGTTGCGCGAGACCCCGTGCGTGGACTACGGTATACAAAGCTAACTCAGCCAGAAGACCTGGTAGCTAAGGGAGGGAACATGAAGCTTTCAACACTGACATTGGCGGCGTCGCTTGCGGCAACCGGTGCATTCGCGGCCGAGCCTGTCGCGCCGGCCGATGTGGTCTACACCGATGGTGCCATCGAGGCATCGCTGACGGGAACTCCGGGCAACCCCGAGGAGGGGGAGAAGGTCTTTACCAGCCGCGCCATCGGAAACTGTGTGGCATGCCACGAGGTGACGTCCCTCAGCGCGGCGTTCCCCGGCAACGTCGGCCCGATGCTTGACGGCGTCGGCAGCCGTTGGAACGAGGCCGAGATGCGCGGCATCGTGGCCAATGCGAAAATCATGTATGATGGCACGGTGATGCCTTCATTCTACCGTGTAGACGGGTTCGTCCGTCCCGGTGACGGATATACCGGCAAGGCAGCCGAGGCGATCGAGCCGATCCTCTCTGCACAGCAGGTTGAAGATGTTGTGGCATTCCTGATGACTCTGAAAGACGAGTGATCGGGCGCGACTGGATATAAGGAGACAAGAGACATGGAATTCACAAGACGTGATACTCTGGCGCTAGGCATGGGGGCGGTGGCTTTGACCGTGCTGCCCTTCCGGGCCAATGCGGCAGCAGACGACGCCATCGCCGAATTCACCGGCGGGGCGGCAATGGCCGATACGGGCGTGACCCTGACCGCGCCGGAAATCGCCGAGAACGGCAACACTGTTCCGATCGCAGTCGAAGCCGAAGGCGCCGTGGCAATCATGGTTCTGGCCGCAGGCAACCCGACCCCGGGTGTGGCGACCTTCAACTTCGGCGAGTTGGCCGGTGCGCATTCCGCATCGACCCGTATCCGTCTGGCCGGCACACAGGATGTGATCGCGATCGCGAAGATGGCGGACGGCAGCTTTGCCCGCGCCAGCTCGAACGTGAAGGTCACCATCGGCGGCTGCGGCGGCTGATCCGCGTCATGGCAACAGGCCCTGACGGGCCCGTATCCGCAAACGCACACAGAGATTTAGGAGAGACAAAATGGCAGAAGGCGTAAAACCCCGCGTCAAGGCCCCCAGCTCGGCAGCAGCCGGCGAGGCGGTCGTTCTGAAGACCCTGATCAGCCACCAGATGGAATCCGGCCAGCGCAAGAACGCTGACGGCACCGCCATCCCCCGGTCGATCATCAACCGCTTCACCTGCGAGTTCAACGGCACGTCCGTGATCGACATCAAGATGGAGCCGGCAATCTCGACCAACCCGTATTTCGAGTTCGAGGCCGTCATCCCCGAAGCAGGCGATCTGAAGTTCACCTGGTATGATGACGACGGTTCGGTCTACGAGGACGTCAAATCCGTGGCCATCGCCTGAACCGGGCGCTTCAGCGAGATCCCGGGATGCGGCCAAAAAAGGACCGCGCCCCGGGCAGCCAAAAGGGAGGGCAACACATGAAATTCAAGGCAATGACGGCTGTGGCCGCACTGCTTCTTTCGGTTCCGGCAATGACGCTGGCAGATCCTGACGAGGATGCGCTGGTCGTGAACGGCGAGACCGAGTACGTCACCGAGACTTCGGCGCCCGCGCATCTGTCGGATGTGCTGGACACCATCTATTCCGGCTGGCGCTTCCGCGAGGACGAGACCCAGGCCTTGCAGATGGATGACTTCGACAACCCCGGCATGGTGTTCGCGGATCTCGGGCTTGACCAGTGGAACAAGGTCGAGGGCGAGGCGGAGAAGTCCTGCGCGTCCTGCCACGGCACACCCGAGGAAAGCATGAAGGGCGTCCGCGCCGTCTATCCGAAGTGGAACGAGGCGGCTCAGGAAGTCCGGACCCTTGCGATGCAGGTCAATGACTGCCGCGAGACCAACATGAAGGCCGAGCCCTACAAATACACCAGCACCGAGATGACCAACATGGAAGCGCTGATTTCCATCCAGTCGCGCGGCATGCCGGTGGACGTGGCGGTCGACGGCCCCGTGCAGGCGACCTGGGAAGCGGGCAAGGAAATCTACTATACCCGTTACGGTCAGCTGGAACTGTCCTGCGCCAACTGCCACGAGCAGAACTATGGCAACATGATCCGTGCGGATCACCTGAGCCAGGGGCAGATCAACGGTTTCCCGACCTATCGTCTGAAGAACGCTAAGCTGAACCAGACGCATGACCGTTTCCGTGGCTGTATCCGCGATACCCGCGGGCACACCTTCGAAGCCGGCAGCCCCGAATTCGTGGCGCTGGAGCTGTATGTCGCAAGCCGCGGCAACGGCCTGTCGGTCGAAGGCCCCTCGGTCCGTAACTGACGACTTGCCGGGGGCGGTTCGTCCGCCCCCTGGCCCTTCTGCTTGCACCCCGACACAACACCCGGCCGTTGCGGCCAGATCACTGGCTGTTCAGGCCAGTGCTATAAAAACACTCAAACTATCGGAGCCAGGTCAATGATCTCTCGCCGCGATTTTCTTCAGGTCGGCATGGCCGCATCCGCGCTGGTGGGCGCGTCAGGTTTCGGAAACTGGTCCCGTCTGGCGGCCCAGCAGGCGCTGACCCAGGATCAGCTGTTGCAATTCGACAGCTTCGGCAATGTCTCGTTGATCCACATCACCGACATTCACGCCCAGTTGAAGCCGATCTATTTCCGCGAGCCCGAGGTGAACCTTGGCGTGGGCGACAACAAGGGGCAGGTGCCTCACATCACCGGCGCTGATTTCCGCAAGCTCTATGGCATTGAGGATGGTTCGTCCTCTGCCTATGCGCTGACCTACAATGATTTCACCGCGCTGGCGAAGACCTATGGCCGCATGGGCGGCATGGACCGCGTCGCCACGGTCGTGAACGCGATCCGCGCCGAGCGTCCCGATGCGCTTCTACTGGATGGCGGTGACACCTGGCACGGGTCCTACACCTGCTATCACACGCAGGGTCAGGACGTGGTCAATGTGATGAACGCGCTCAAGCCCGATGCGATGACCTTCCACTGGGAATTCACGCTGGGCACGGAGCGGGTGCGCGAGCTGGTCGAGGGGCTGCCCTTCGCGGCTCTGGGTGCCAATATCTTCGATGCCGAATGGGATGAGCCCTCCGAGGATTTCAAACCCTACCAGTTCTTCGAGCGCGGCGGGGTCAAGATCGCCGTGATCGGGCAGGCCTTCCCCTATATGCCCATCGCCAACCCCGGCTGGATGTTCCCCGAATACAGCTTCGGCATTCGCGATCAGCGGATGCAGGAAGTCGTGGACGAGGTGCGCGCCGAGGGCGCCGAGCTGGTTGTCTGCCTGAGCCACAACGGTTTTGACGTGGACAAGCAGATGGCGGCCCGCGTGACGGGGATCGACGTGATCCTGACCGGGCACACCCATGATGCGCTGCCCGAACCCGTGCTGGTGGGGGAGACGATCCTGATCGCCTCCGGTTCCAACGGCAAGTTCGTGTCCCGCGTCGATCTGGACGTGCGCGATGGCCGGATGATGGGCTTCCGCCACAAGCTGATACCGATTTTCAGCGATGTCATCACCCCGGATGCCGAGGTGGCCGCCGTGATCGACGCCGAGCGCGCGCCGTTCATGGATCAACTGACCGAGGTGATCGGGCAGGCGGACAGCCTGCTGTATCGTCGTGGCAACTTCAACGGCACATGGGACGACCTGATCTGCGACGCGCTGATCACCGAGCGCGAGGCCGATATCGCCATGTCGCCCGGTGTGCGTTGGGGCCCGTCAATCCTGCCGGGACAGGACATCACGCGCGAGGATATCCACAACGTGACCTCGATGACCTATGGTCAGGCTTATCGCACGGAAATGACAGGTGAATTCCTGAATGTCATTCTGGAGGACGTGGGCGACAACCTGTTCAACCCCGATCCCTATTACCAGCAGGGCGGGGACATGGTCCGCGTCGGCGGGCTGGGCTACCGGATCGACGTGTCCAAGCCGATGGGCCAGCGGATCAGCGACATGACGCTGCTCAAGACAGGCGAAGCGATCGATCCCGCCAAGACCTATGTCGTGGCCGGTTGGGCCTCGGTCAACGAGGGCACGGAAGGACCGCAGATCTGGGATGTGGTCGAGGATTACATCCGCAAGCAGGGCACCGTGACCGTTGCCCCGAACACAAGTGTGCAGGTGGTGGGGGCCTGAGGCCCCCATTGCCAAGGACCCATTTTGACTCTATCAAATTCACAAAAATGAATTTGATGATCTGAAAAGGAGGCAAGGACAAATGACAGCCAGCTCCAATGACATGAAATCCTCGCGCCGCGCATTCCTCCGGGGTGCGCTGGCTGCAGGTGGGACAGTAGCCGGGGCCTCGATGGCCAAGGCTGCGGGCCCTGATCCCTTGATCACCGAGGTGCAGCCCTGGGCCAGCGGTCTGGGCGAGGGTGTGGATGCCACGCCCTACGGCCTGCCGATCAAGTTCGAGTCCGATGTGGTGCGCCGCAACGTCGAATGGCTGACGGCCGATGTGATCAGCTCGATCAACTTCACACCGATCCATGCGCTGGATGGCACGATCACCCCGCAGGGCTGCGCTTTCGAGCGCCACCACTCGGGCGCGATCGAGCTGAGCAAGCAGGATTACCGGCTGATGATCAATGGCCTGGTGGATCGTCCGCTGGTCTTCACCTATGCCGATCTGGAGCGTTTCCCGCGCGAGCAGCATGTGTATTTCTGCGAATGCGCGGCGAATACCGGCATGGAATGGGCGGGCGCTCAGTTGAACGGCGCGCAGTTCACCCATGGCATGATCCACAACATGGAATATACCGGCGTGTCGCTGCGCACCCTGCTGGCCGAGGCCGGTCTGGATGCGGCGGGCGATCTGTCGGACAAGTGGGTCTATGTGGAAGGGGCCGATGCCTCGTCCAACGGCCGCTCGATCCCGATGGAAAAGGCGCTGGACGACGTGCTGGTGGCCTTCAAGGCCAATGGCGAGGCGCTGCGGATGGAACATGGCTATCCCGCCCGTCTGGTCGTGCCAGGCTGGGAAGGCAACATGTGGGTCAAGTGGCTGCGCCGCATCGAAGTGACCGACGCCCCCGTGGAAAGCCGCGAGGAAACCTCGAAATACACCGACACGCTGGCCGATGGCACCTCGCGCAAGTGGACCTGGGTGATGGATGCGAAATCCGTGATCACCAGCCCCAGCCCGCAGGCGCCCATCCATCACGGCAAGGGCCCGCTGGTCATCACCGGTCTGGCGTGGTCGGGTCGTGGGGCGATCACCCGTGTCGATGTGACCACCGATGGCGGCAAGACATGGCAGCAGGCGCGTCTGGCCGCACCCGGACAGAAGATGGCGCTGACGCGGTTCTATTTCGATCACAACTGGGACGGCGAGGAGATGTTCCTCCAAGCCCGCGCCCATGACGAGACAGGCTATGTGCAGCCGACCAAGACGCAGCTGCGCGATATCCGTGGCCTGAACTCCGTCTATCACAACAACTGTATCCAGACCTGGTGGGTAAAACCGAACGGGGAGGCTGAAAATGTCGAAATCTCTTAATCTTTACGGCGGCCTGGCCGTTGGTAGCGTCGCCATGCTGACGGCGGCCTACAACTTCGCCGACCGCAACGTGACACCCATGCCCGAAGCGGCGCGGGTGCTGGGCGAGGCACCTGCGAACCCTGATATCGGCTTCATGGTGAAGCCCGCCATCGCGAGCACCAGCCCGAGCGACGGCCCCCTCGGCATCGGCCGTGTGGCCCTTCCCGAGGAAGTGGCGGCGTGGAACGTGGATGTGCGCCCCGATGGCCAGGGCCTGCCCGAAGGCTCGGGCAATGTCTCGGACGGGGATGATCTGTTTCAGGACTATTGCGCGGTCTGCCACGGCGTCTTTGCCGAGGGCGTGGACAACTGGCCCAAGCTTGCGGGCGGTTCCGGCACGCTGGACCGGGAAGACCCTCTGAAGACCGTGGGCTCCTACTGGCCCTATGTCTCGACGGTCTGGGATTACGTCCACCGCTCGATGCCCTTCGGCAACGCGCAAAGCCTGTCGCCGGATGAAGTCTATGCCATTACGGCGTACATCCTTTATTCCAACGACTTGGTGGATGATGATTTCGTTCTGTCGAACGAGAATTTCACCGAAGTGACGCTGCCGAACGCGGACGGGTTCTTGGTCGATGACCGCGAGACCACCGAACTGCCGGTCTTTTCGCAGGAACCCTGCATGGAGAACTGCAAGGACACTGTCGAGATCACCATGCGCGCCACGGTGCTGGACGTGACACCGGACCAGACCGCCGCGCGTGAGGCCTTCGAGGCCGAGCAGGCTGCGGCGCAGGCCACGGAAGCAACCCCGGCTGTTGCCGAGCCCGCCGCCGCGGCCCCGGAAACCGCCGTGGCAGAGGCCCCTGCAGAGGAAGCTCCGGCAGCAGAAGCTCCGGCGGCGGCAGGCAGGCTGGACATGGAACTGGTCGCCGCAGGTGAGAAGGTCTTCAAGAAATGTGCGGCCTGTCATCAGGTCGGCGAGGGTGCAGAGAACAAGACCGGCCCGCATCTGAACGGTGTGATGGGGCGGCCCCTCGGGGGAATGGAAGGCTTCAACTACTCCAAGACCATGGCCGAGATGGGAGCCTCGGGCACGGTCTGGTCGGAAGAGAATATGGCCGAGTTCCTCGCCAAGCCGCGCGACTATGTGAAGGGTACCAAGATGTCTTTCGCCGGTCTGCGCAAAGACGATGAAATCGCCGCGATCAACGAATACCTCAAGTCGTTCTCGCAGTGATCCAAGACCTGGAACGGGCCGGAGATCCGGCCCGTTTCACACCATGTTGAGGGGCATGGTACATGACGTGGGCCTGGTTTCGGAGGAGACGGACCCGCGTGAACGAGAGGCCTGCGCCGGAACACGCGTTTCGTCGCGCAAGTGGCTGAACCCTCACGCGTTCCATCCTTGATACCAGATCCGGATTGTCCGGTCTTTCTTGTGTTGGGCAGACATCCTGACCTGAATTACCGGTTGTTTTTCAAGTGTTTTCAGGCTTCTCTGACAACACGGTCTGAACAGGGTGAGACGATGATCAGAAAGATGGCAACTGCCATTTTCGTGGCCGGAATCTGCGGCCTGTCCGGGGGCGCGCAGGCCGAGCTTCTGGGCGATGCCACACGGGGGGAAACGCTGTTTCGCGACTGTGCCTCGTGCCATCAGGTCGGGCCGGGGGCGAAGAACCGGGTCGGTCCGCATCTCAATGACATCTTCGGGCGCAAGGCCGGCAGCGTGGATGATGAATTCCGCTATTCCAAGGGGCTGGCGCGGATGGGGTCGGACGGGCTGGTCTGGGATTTCGAGACGCTGGACGCCTATATCGAGAACCCCAAGGCGCTGGTCAGTGATACCCGCATGGCCTATCGCGGGATGAAGGATGAAAAGGACCGGGCCGATCTTCTGGCCTATCTGCGCGGATTTTCCGCAAGCCCGGCCAACATCCCCGAAAGCCAGCCCACCGCGCGCGCCAGCGAGGTCGAACTGTCGCCCGAGACATTGGCGATCGTGGGCGACAAGGCTTACGGCGAATACCTGTCGAGCGAATGCCTGACCTGCCATCAGCGCAGCGGTGCGAATGAGGGCATTCCCGGCATCGTCGGCTGGCCGTCCGAGGATTTCGTGATCGCCATGCATGCCTATAAACGCCAGATCCGCCCGCATCCCGTGATGCAGATGATGGCCGGGCGACTGTCGGACGAAGAGATTGCGGCGCTGGCCGCATATTTTGAGGATCTGGAGTGATCCGGTCCTTTTGAGGCTGGAGTCATCCGGTCCGGTTCTAGGGAGGAACTCAACATGAAACTGAACAGAAGAGCCTTCATCGGCACGGGCGTTGCCGCTGCGGCTGCGTTGCAGGCCCCGATGGTCTGGTCGCAGGGCCGGCCGCGTGTTGTCGTCGTGGGGGGCGGGGCAGGCGGCGCCACGGTCGCGCGCTATCTGGCCAAGGACAGTCAGGGCCAGATCGACGTGACGCTGGTGGAGCCCACGCGGCATTACTACACCTGCTTTTTCTCGAACCTCTATATCGGCGGGTTCCGCGATATCGCGAGCCTCGGCCATTCTTATGGCACGCTGGCCGCTGAATACGGGATCAACGTGGTGCATGACTGGGCTGTCGGTGTGGACCGTGATGCCAAGACGGTCACGCTGGCGGGTGGGGCGGTGCTGCCCTATGACCGGCTGGTCCTGAGCCCCGGCATTGATTTCGTCGATGGTTCGGTTCCCGGCTGGGACGTGACCGTACAGCATAAGATGCCCCATGCCTACAAGGCGGGGTCGCAGTCCGAACTGCTCAAGGCGCAGATCGAGGCGATGCCGCAGGGGGGGCGTTTCGCCATGGTCGCGCCGCCGAACCCCTATCGCTGCCCGCCGGGACCCTATGAGCGGATCAGCATGGTCGCGCATCTGCTGACGCAGGTGAACCCGACGGCCAAGATCCTGCTGGTCGATCCCAAGGACAAGTATTCCAAGCAGGCCCTGTTCGAGGAAGGCTGGGCCAAGCACTACCCCGGTATGGTCGAGCGGATCGGTCCCGATTTCGGGGGCGACAAGGTCGAGGTGCGCGCCGATGCGATGGAAGTCGTGATCGACGGCACGGTCGAGAAGGTCGATGTCTGCAACGTGATCCCTGGCCAGAAAGCCGGTCGCATCTGCGAGATGGCAGGCATCACCGAGGGCAATTGGGCCCCTGTCACCGGCCACACGATGCAAAGCCGCGTGGATGGCAACATCTATGTGCTGGGCGATGCGACCAATCAGGGCGACATGCCGAAATCCGGCTATTCCGCCAACAGTCAGGCCAAGGTTGCGGCCATGGCGATCCGGGGCGAGTTGCTGGGGTCGTCGGTGTTCCCGGCCAAATTCTCGAATACCTGCTGGTCGCTGATCGCGCCGGATGACGGCGTGAAGGTCGGGGCCGCCTATGAGGCCAATGACGAGAAGATCGCCAGCGTCTCGAGCTTCATCAGCCAGACTGGCGAGGATGCGGCGCTGCGCAAGCAGACCTATGAGGAAAGCATTGGCTGGTATGCGGGCATCACCAGCGACATGTTCGGCTGATCCGTCTTGAATGAAGACAGACCGCCCCTCGCAGTAGCGGGGGGCGGTTTGCGTTGGGGGACGTTGCCCTGGTACTTGGGGCTTATGCGGGTTTATGGCGGCGCGCGGGCGTCACACCGCACCGATCCCCTTCAACCCGCCGACCAGCGTGGGGATCTTTTCCTTGAACTTGAAAAAGCCCGCCGTGGCATAGGGCCACGCGGCGCTGTCGAAGCTGCGTTGCAGGCGCACGAGGCGGATACCGTCAGGCGCCAATGCGGCGTCCAGCGCGCGCAGGGCTGTGGCATTCGGGCCGACGGGCGCATAGGGCGTCACGATCTGGCGCACGCCGGTGTCCCGCGCCCAGTTGGCCAGAGCCTCGACGCCGGAGAGTGCCGCCGTGACGGGGCCGAGGCAGTCGGCCCACCGGTGTGTCACATCGGCCATGGCCCCTGTCACGAAGGCCTCAAGGTGCGGGGCGACATGCAAAGGGCTGCGGCCGCTTGTTGTCGTAAGACAGGCCGTGGCCACGGGGGCAATCCCCTGATCGAAGAGGTAAGCCGGGCTAAGGTCGTCGTCATGCAGCAAGAGCGCGCAGGGCTGGTTGCGGTCCAGACCCTGCGGCGCGGGCAGGGGGACGCGTGGCGCTTCGGGCCCGTCGAGCGGTATCGCCACGCTGGTCAGCCCCTTGGGACGGAACCGTCCGCCCGTGTAGGTTTCGATATTGTCCGCCCGCGCCAGATAGGTCTTGCCCTTGGTCTGCAAGCCCGCCACCCAGCGCCAGCCCAGCGTGTTCGAGGCCGGATCGCCATCCAGAAGGTGGCGCAGGAAGAAATCGGCCCCCAGCTCCCACGGCAGGCGCAGGGTGAAGATCCAAATCGAGGCGAACCACATGCGCGCGTGATTGTGCAGATATCCGGTCTGCACCAGTTCCTGCGCCCAATGATCGAAGGCGTCGATGCCGGTCTGTCCGGTGCAGGCGTCGGCCCAATTGCTGCGAAGGCCCGACTGGGTCTGGACCTGATCGAGGGCCGCGCGCAGGCCCTGCTGATACATCTCCCACACCGCAGGGCGCTGTTCCAGCCAGCCTTTCCAGTAGGTGCGCCAATAGACTTCCTGCACGAATTTTTCGGCGGCTGTCAGGGAATGGCGCGACAGCACCGCCTCCAGCACCTCGGCCTCGGTCAGCAGGCGGTGCCTGATCCATGGAGAGAGGGCCGAGACATGGGTGTGCTGTCCCGCGCCGAAGTCATGGTTGCGCATCCGCGCGTATGCGGCACCGGCGCGGGGGATGAAATCCGCCAGCCGCTCCAGCCCGGCGGTGCGCGTGGGGGTGAAATCCTGTGCAGTCCTGGGGCGCATGTCCATGGTGCTTTCCTTGATAGATCGTGCTCTTGGCCTCGCACCTAGCGTGGTCGCGCGGCGCTTCAATTGCCGGTGCAGGCCGGGCCGCTTTGCCTGCCGCGACGGGATAAATCCCTCGCAGCCCTTGCAGCCCGGTGGGCGCAAGACTAAGACTCCGGTAACACCTGAAGACTATGGATGAACAACAGCAGCAGCAGGCAGGCCGATATGAGAGACCCTATCGACACTTACATGAACACCCTTGTCCCCATGGTGGTCGAACAGACCAGCCGGGGCGAGCGCGCCTATGACATCTTCTCGCGCCTGCTGAAGGAGCGGATCATCTTCCTGTCCGGTCCCGTGCATGACGGCATGTCGAGCCTGATCGTGGCGCAGCTCTTGCACCTTGAGGCGGAGAACCCGTCCAAGGAGATCAGCATGTATATCAACAGCCCCGGCGGCGTGGTGACGAGCGGGCTGTCGATCTATGACACGATGCAATACATCAAGCCGAAGGTCTCGACCCTCGTGGTGGGCCAGGCGGCGTCGATGGGGTCGCTTCTGCTGACGGCTGGCGAAAAGGGGATGCGTTTCTCGCTGCCCAACAGCCGCGTCATGGTGCACCAGCCTTCGGGTGGGTATCAGGGGCAGGCGACGGATATCATGATCCACGCAGCCGAGACCCAGAAGCTGAAGAACCGGCTGAACGAGATCTATGTCAAGCACACCGGCCAGGCCCTGAAAAAGGTCGAGGCGGCGCTGGAGCGGGACAATTTCATGTCCGCCGAGGATGCCAAGGAATGGGGCCTGATCGACGAGATCGTCGAAAGCCGCGGCAAGGCGGACGAGGCAAAAGCGTAACAGTTTGTTGTCCCGCCCCTCCGCAGGGTGGGACAATTTTGACATTGTGGCCGTCGGGGGGCTAGCCTAAGCTTGGTTCTCACAATGGACGGGTCGGCTGGCGCGGTCGAACACACGAAGAGACTTGGCCTGAAAGGGACGATATGGCGACGAATTCCAGCGGCGACAGCAAGAACACCCTCTACTGCAGCTTTTGCGGAAAAAGCCAGCATGAGGTGCGCAAGCTGATCGCGGGGCCCACGGTCTTCATCTGCGACGAATGCGTCGAGTTGTGTATGGACATCATCCGCGAGGAGACCAAGAGCGCAGGCCTGAAGGCCACCGATGGCGTGCCCACGCCCAAGGATATCTGCGCGGTTCTGGATGATTACGTGATCGGCCAGCAGAAGGCGAAGAAGGTCCTCTCGGTTGCGGTGCACAACCACTACAAGCGGTTGAACCACTCGTCCAAGACCAGCGATATCGAGCTGTCGAAATCCAACATCCTGCTGATCGGCCCGACCGGCTGCGGCAAGACCCTGCTGGCGCAGACGCTGGCGCGGATTCTGGATGTGCCCTTCACCATGGCCGATGCAACCACGCTGACCGAAGCGGGCTATGTGGGCGAGGATGTGGAGAACATCATCCTCAAGTTGCTGCAATCATCCGAGTATAACGTCGAGCGGGCGCAGCGCGGCATCGTCTATATCGACGAAGTCGACAAGATCACCCGCAAGTCCGAGAACCCCTCGATCACCCGCGACGTGTCGGGCGAGGGCGTGCAGCAGGCGCTGCTCAAGCTGATGGAGGGTACGGTCGCGTCCGTGCCGCCGCAGGGGGGGCGCAAGCATCCGCAGCAGGAATTCCTGCAGGTGGACACGACGAACATCCTGTTCATCTGCGGTGGTGCCTTCGCCGGGCTTGACCGGATCATAGCGCAGCGCGGCAAGGGCAGCGCCATGGGCTTTGGTGCCGACGTCAAGGATCCCGATACCCGCCGCGTGGGTGAGACTTTCAAGGATCTGGAACCCGAAGATCTGCTGAAATTCGGTCTGATCCCGGAATTCGTCGGCCGTCTGCCGGTGATCGCCACGCTGGAAGATCTGGACGAGGATGCGCTGGTCACGATCCTGACGCAGCCCAAGAACGCGCTGGTCAAGCAGTATCAGCGCCTGTTCGAGCTGGAGAACGTGAAGCTGACCTTCACCGATGACGCGCTGAGCGCCATCGCCAAGCGCGCCATCGAGCGCAAGACCGGCGCGCGTGGCCTGCGTTCGATCCTTGAGGATATCCTGCTGAACACAATGTTCGATCTGCCGGGGATGGCCAATGTCGACGAGGTGCTTGTGAACGAGGAAGCGGCGATCTCGGCGGCCCAGCCACTGATGATCTATGCCGAAGCCAAGAAGGAAGGTGCCTCGGCCTGATCCGCTGTGCCTGAGGGCGCGGATGGAACGGATATTTGAGGCAAGAAGAAACAGGGGCCGTGCCGGAAAAGGGCGCGGCCCTTTGCTTTTGCGCCGGACAGCGGGCGCGGCGCTTTGCCAATCCGCGCGCTTGTGACTGGACCTTGGCGCGCGCTTGGGGCATAGCAGGGGCAACGATTAGCGGAGGCTTCGATGGGCATTCTGAACACGCTCTTGCGCGCGGTGACTTGGTGGAACGGGCAGACCCTGAACACGCAGCTTTATACTTGGCGGCGCGGCGTCAAGGTCGGCGAGGATGCGCAGGGTAATGCGTTCTATACCACCAAGGACGGCAAGCGGCGCTGGGTGATCTTCAACGGCGAGGTCGAGGCCAGCCGGATCAGCCCGGACTGGCATGGCTGGTTGCACCACACCTTCAAGGATACACCCAAGGACAAGCCTCTGGCGCACAAGTCCTGGGAGAAGCCGCATCAGGAAAACCTGACCGGCACGCCGCTGGCCTATGCGCCCGCAGGCTCGATCCGGCGCGCGGAACCTGCACCGCGCAAGGATTACGAAGCCTGGACCCCGGAATGACGCGCGGCTGAGGAGCAACCGATGTCCGAGACCAAGACCGAAGTGGCCGTGGGGGCTGCCGTGCTGGCCGTTGCGGCAGGCTTTCTGATCTATGCGGGTCAGGTGACCGGCCTGTCCGCACCCACGGCTGGCTATCCGCTGACGGCGTCCTTCCGGTCGATGGAAGGCGTCAGCGTCGGCACGGATGTGCGGCTGGCCGGTGTCAAGGTGGGCACCGTGACGGATGTGATGCTGAACCCCGAGACATTCCGCGCCGATACCACGATCACGATTCTGGATGGGATTGTCCTGCCGGATGACAGCGCCATCGTGATCGCCTCGGAAGGGCTGCTGGGTGGCAATTTCGTGGAGGTGGTGCCGGGCGGATCGCCCTTCAACCTGAATCCGGGTAGATCGGAA
>Ga0209345_10003041_pt1 | contig 17670 bp, 19 predicted proteins | sample Cruoilmetagenom7_FD_187294 | JGI IMG/M metagenome (GOLD analysis project Ga0209345, IMG submission 187294) | Oil polluted marine microbial communities from Coal Oil Point, Santa Barbara, California, USA - Sample 7 (SPAdes) (version 2) | ecosystem: Environmental > Aquatic > Marine > Oil seeps ...
TCCGATCTAGGTCTTTACCGGGTCTGACGGCATTCAGGTGCCGCTGGAAGAAACCATTTCGTCGTTCAAGGCGGTTGTGGCGGGTGAATACGATCACCTTCCCGAAGGCGCCTTCTACATGGTTGGCGGTATCAGCGATGTGATCGCCAAAGCCGAACGCATGGCTGCCGACGCGGCCTAGGAAACGCATGTAGCCCCCCGAGCGGAGCACAGCATGTGCGCCGCTCGGGCGCTGCATCATCAAGGAGGCCCAAATGGCTGATACAGTGCAATTCGATCTGGTGAGCCCCGAGCGGCTTCTGGCATCGGTCGCCGCCAAAGAGGTGCAGATTCCCGGTGCCGAGGGCGATCTCACGGCCATGGCCGACCATGCGCCGCTGATCACCACGCTGCGCCCCGGTGTTCTGAAGGTTTCAGGCCCCGACGGGAGCCGCGAATATGTCGTCACCGGCGGCTTTGCCGAAATCAGCGGTGACAGCATTTCGGTTCTGGCCGAGCGCGCCATCCCGCGTGAGGACATGACCGCGGAAGAGTTCAAGGCCATGGTGGCCGAGGCGACAGACAAGCTTGCGCATGCGCAGGAGACCTTTGTCAACGAGCCCGGCCCGGTTGACGATGCCGCCAAGCTTTTGGCGGATATGGTGGCAATTGGCGACCACATCGGTCTTTCGGCCAATTAAGACCTTAAGGTCGTGTTATCTAAAGGGGCCGTTCTGCGGCCCTTTTTTCTTTTTCAGTTCTCAATTCTGCCAGAAGCCCTTATTACCAAAGGCCGGACCCAAGAGGCTAAGCCATGAAAATTTTCATCAATCAGGCCATAGGCATTGATCAGGGCGATGATGTGCTGTTTTCGGATTACGAGGACGGTGGGAAAATGTGGACCGGCCATGGCGAGCGTGAGCGGCGCACCAAGGTCGTGTTCAAGACACCGTTCAAATCAGAGCCGGTCGTGCATCTTTCGATGTCACTTTGGGATATGGACAGTGCCACCAATGCGCGCGCCGATGTGACGGCGGAAAAGGTCACCCTGAAGGGATTTGACGTGGTGTTTCGCACCTGGGCCGATACCCGCGTCGCGCGGGTGCGCGTCCGCTGGATGGCGATCGGCGAGGTGTTTCACGAGGACGACTGGCAGGATATGTATTAGGCCCTCCGCGCGGGCGTGGGTTTCACCCACCCTACGATATCGCGCGAAGTTATCTTGTGATCAGATTCCGAACTGGCCCTCATAGACCGGCTCAAGCGTCGGGGTTTCAAACAGCGACGACACGCTGGTGCCGTTCCAAATGTTCAGGATTGCCTGGGCAAAGACCGGCGCTGTTGGCAGAATGCGGATATTGTGGGCCGCGCGCACGGCGTCGTTAGGCGCGATCGTGTCGGTCAGCACCAGCGACTTCATCACCGATTTCTCGACCCGCTCGACCGCCGGGCCGGACATGACTCCGTGGCTGATATAGGCGTGTACCTCTGAGGCGCCGTTTTCCATCAAAAGCTCGGCCGCCTTGCAAAGCGTGCCGGCGGTGTCGCACATATCGTCAACGATCAGGCATTTCTTGCCGGTCACATCGCCGATCACGGTCATCTCGGCCACTTCGCCGGCTTTCTCGCGGCGTTTATCGACGATCGAGAGCGGCGCCTCGATCCGTTTGGCCAATTCTCGCGCCCGCGCAACGCCGCCGACATCCGGCGAGACGACCATAAGGTCCTCCATCGCGCCCTTGAACTGCATCATGATATCTAGCGCAAAGATCGGAGAGGCATAGAGGTTATCCACGGGAATGTCGAAAAAGCCCTGAATCTGTGCGGCATGCAGATCCATGGTCAGAACCCGCTCGATCCCCGCCTCGACGATCATATTGGCCACCAGCTTGGCCGAGATCGGCGTGCGCGCCTTGGAGCGGCGATCCTGACGGGCATAGCCGAAATAGGGGATCACGGCGGTGATGCGCCCCGCCGAGGACCGGCGCAGGGCGTCGGCCATGATCAGCAATTCCATCAGGTTGTCATTGGCCGGGTTCGAGGTGGGCTGAATGATGAACATATCCTCGCCGCGCACGTTCTCATAGACCTCGACGAAAATCTCGCCATCGTTGAAGCGTTCCACCCGTGCGTCGACAAGACCCACGTTGACGCCGCGATGCATCGACATTCGCCGGGCGATGGCGGTGGCAAGTGGCATGTTGGCGTTGCCCGAAATGAGCTTGGGTTGCGATGTGGTTGGCATGGTAAAGTCCCCGGCTGTGCAATGTGACAGATTCGTGATGTTGACACCGCTTAGCATGCGCCTAGGGTCAGGCAAAGCTATGCAACGGGAGAGCACACCAAAATGGCCCATATCGACTATTATTTCTCAACTTTGTCACCCTATGCCTATCTGGCAGGAACCGGGTTGGAGGAAATTGCGGCCAGGCACGGCGCAACGGTGACCTATAAGCCGCTTGATATCATGGCGCTGTTTGCGCGCACGGGGGGCACCCCGCCCGCCGAGCGTCATCCCTCGCGCAATGCCTACCGCGCGCAGGAATTGCCGCGTCAGGCGAAAAAGCGCGGTATGGCGCTTAACCTCAAGCCCGCGCATTGGCCGACCAACCCCGCGCCGTCGTCTTATGCGATCATTGCGGCGCAAAATGCCGGTGGCGGCGATGTCGGGGCTTTGGCGCATGGTATCATGCAGGCCTGTTGGGCCGAGGATCGCGATATTGCCGGGGATGATGTGGTGCGCGAGTGCCTTGAAAAGGCCGGGTTCGATCCCAAGCTTGCCGATAGCGGGTTGTTGAGCGGGGCCGAAACCTATGCCCGCAACCTTGAAGAGGCGGTGAATGCCGGTGTCTTTGGGGCGCCCTTTTACGTGGTGGACAGCGGGCAAAGTTTTTGGGGGCAGGACCGCCTCGACGAGCTTGACCTCTCTCTTGCGGGCAAGCTCTGAGCCCATGCCGCGTGCAGTAATGGCCGGGGTCGAGACCTATTGGACGACCTTCGGGCAGGGGCCGCGCGCGGCGTTGATGATCCATTGCTCGCTGGCCCATAGCGCAAGCTGGGGCGGCATGGCGCGGGGGCTGTCCGGTGCGCTTAGCATGCTGGCATTTGACGTACCGGGCCATGGGCGCAGTGCGGATTGGGATGGACGCGGCGAAATTCAGGATGTAACGACCCGGATCGCGGCCAGCTTTCTGGAGGGGCCGACGGATATCATCGGCCATTCCTTTGGCGCGACCGTGGCCCTGCGGCTGGCGGTTGAGCGCCCCGATCTGGTGCGCTCTCTGACCCTTTACGAGCCGGTGTTTTTCGGCGTGGCCCTTGCCGATCACCCCGAGATGCGCGCGCCCCATGAGGCCGAGCTTGCGATGTTTACGCGGGGCATGGCGGCAAACGATTATGAACGCGCGGCAGAGGGCTTTACCCGTGTCTGGGGAGATGGCCGTGCGTGGGCGGAGATACCCGCCGCCGCGCGTGCCTCGATGGCCGCGCAAATGCCGCTGATCGAGGCGGCGGCGCCTGCGCTTTATGACGATGCGGGGGGCATGCTGGCAAGCGGCGCATTGGGGCGGATCACGGCGCCAACGCTGTTGCCGGAGGGCAATCGCTCACCGACGATCATCGCGGCGATCAACGAGGGGCTGGCGGCGCGCATCGGCCGGGTTGAACGCTCGGTGATTGTCGGCGCCGGGCATATGGGGCCGATCACCCATCCCGAGCAGGTCAGCTCTGAGGTGCTGCGCTTTCTCGGCTGGACCTGAGGCCGGGCTCATCCGGCTCTTGCGTGCCGGCCTCGCGAGGCGCGCGCGCAAGGGCGCGAAGAGCGGCGTGTCAGCCACGCGCGACGTTGAGGAAGGTGGTGATCTGGTCCTCGCTGATCGACCAGTCGCAGACCAGCCGCATCATAAGCGGCTCGTCACCAGGGCCATTTTCAAGCGGACCGTCATAGAGGCCATAGGCGGCCCCCGCCGTCTTGAGGCGCTGATGGGTGGCGCGCGGCAGGGTGGCGAAGATCATGTTCACCTCCGGCTCGACCACAAAGGTGGCCTCCGGTATTTCGCGCAGCCCCGCAACCAGCATCGCGGCGCGGGCATTGGCGATTTGCGCCAGCTCAAGCCACAGATCGCCCTCTAGATACCCAAGCATCTGTGCCGATAAGAACCGGTGTTTCGAGAACAGATGCGCCGAGCGTTTGCGCCGCAGCTCGAATTCCCAGGCGTTTTCGGGGTTGAAAAAGATCACCGCCTCGACCCCGAGACAGCCGTTCTTGGTGCCGCCCATGCTGACCGCGTCGATCCCGGCCTTCCAGGTCATGTCGGCAGGGCTGCATCCAAGGGCGGCCACCGCATTGGCAAAGCGCGCGCCGTCAAGATAGGTCGGTAGGCCGTGATCACGCGCCACGCGGGTCAGCGCGGCCAGTTCCTCGCAACTATAGATCCGGCCGCGTTCGGTGGCCTGGGTCAGGGCCAGCGGCCCGTGCTGGGCGACATGCACATCGCCCTTGGGCCAGCTGGCAATCGCCGCCTCAAGATCGGCGGGCGCCATCTTGTCGCCCTCACCTGTCAGGCTAAGCTTGGCACCGCCGGTAAAGAACTCGGGCGCGTTGCATTCATCGGTGTGGATATGGGCCAGCGGCGTGCAAAACACCGTCTGCCAGGGTTGTGACAGGGTGGCCAGCGCCAGGGCATTCGCCGCCGTGCCGGTCGCCACAAGGTAAACGCTGGCCTGGGGTGCCTCGAACAGGGTGCGGATATGGTCGCGCACCCGATCCATCAGCGCGTCATCGCCGTAAGAGGGCTGAAACCCGGTATTGGCGGCGGCCATGGCGGCCATTACCGAGGGGTGCGCGGGGCCGGTATTGTCAGAGCCAAAAAACATCAGAGTGGTTCCTCGATGATATGATCTTCCCAGTCGTCTTCCGAAATCTCGAACTCGGGCAGGGTGCGCGATTGCATCGACACGCGCGCGTCATGCACGCTCTGCTCATCGCCAGAGATCAGCGGATGCCAGTCGTACAACGGCTTGCCCTGATGCAAGAGTTTATAGGCGCAGGTTTCGGGCATCCAGTAGAGATGACTGTCAAGGTTCTGCGGGCTAAGCGAGATGCATTCGGGCACGAATTGATGGCGGATCGGGTATTGCGAACAGCGACAGGTGGTATCGTCGAACAGGCGACAGGCAATGCGGGTCAGCACCACCTCGCCGCTGTCTTCATCCTCAAGCTTGTTCATGCAGCATTTGCCACAGCCATCGCAAAGCGCCTCCCATTCGGCCTGGGTCATGCGCTCAAGCGGCGTGGTCTTCCAGAACCCGGGGCGCAGGCCGCTGCGTTCAATCGGGTCGCTCATAGGGCGGCCAGGATCTGGCGCGCACGCAGGCAATCGCTGTCCATCTGGGCGATAAAGGCCTCAAGGCTGTCAAAGGTTTCTTCCGGGCGCAGGTACTCAACCAGACCGACCGACAGGTCGGTGCCATAAAGATCGCCGGAAAAGTCGAAAATGAAGGTTTCCAGATTGGCGACCTCACCGTTGAACATTGGCCGCACCCCAAGCGAGGCGGCGCCGTGATAGGTGCCCTTATGCGGCCCCTCAAGGACATCGACCAGCACCGCATAAACGCCGAATTTCGGCGGGTGCAGCCCGGCAATCGACATATTCGCGGTGGGATAGCCAAGTCCGCGACCGCGCTGTTCGCCGCCTATGACCGGGCCTTCGATGCGGTGCCAGTGGCCCAGCATATCGGCGGCGCTGCGCGGTTCGCCCTCGGACAAGGCGCGCCGGATCGCGGTCGAAGAGACCTGCCCGGCATCGCCTTCCAGTAGCCGGGCGATGGTGACGCCAAAGCCCATCTCGGCGCCAAACGCCTCAAGATCGGCGGCATTGCCCGCGCGCCCCTTGCCAAAGCAGAAATCGGCGCCGACCACCACATGACGCAGGCCGAGACCGTCGCTTATGACGTTGCGGGCAAATTCCCCTGGGGTCAGGGCGCTGAGGGCGGCGTTGAAGTTGATCTCGTAAAGCCGCTCGACCCCGAGCTTTTCAAGCCGGTGCGCGCGCGCCTCTGGCCCCATCAGGCGAAAGGGCGGTGCGTCGGGGGCGAAATATTCGCGCGGGTGTGGCTCAAACGTCAGAATGCCAAGCGGGGCGTTGATCTTGGCCCCAGCCGCACGGGCGATGTCGATTACCGAACGGTGGCCAAGATGCACGCCATCGAAATTGCCGATGGCGGCGCTGGCGCCGCGATCGGCCTCGGTGACATACTGGAAATCTCGGATGATACGCATGGCGCTAGGCCTAGCGCCGCCCGGCCTTGGGTGCAAGCCTGAACACGCGCTCAGCCCGCAGAGGTGCGCCCCTGATGGTGCGCGATGGCCATGACAATATAGATCAGCATCAGTAGGGCGAATGTCCCGGCCAGAAACAGCGTCAAGGCGGCCCCCATCGCAGGCAAGGCGGCGATCATCGGCAGGGCCTGCGTGATCGCGCCGGGCAGGGCGCCGGTGGCAAGCGTGACCCCGACTGTGGCCCCAAACCATGCCAGCATCGCCCCAAGCCCGAGCCATAGCGTTGCCCCAAGCGCGCCGCGTCGCACCTTGAGGCCCCGGCGAAACGCCGCGATCTGGCGCGCAAGGTCCTGTTGCATGGCGATCAGGGCGGGCACGACCAGCAGCACCAGCAACATGCCAAAGCCAAGCCCATAGACCAGCGTGATCACCGTGGGTTTCAGGAATTGCGCCTGCGTCGAGCGTTCAAAGAGCAACGGCGCAAGCCCCAGAACGGTGGTAAGTGTGGTCAAAAGCACCGGGCGAAGCCGGTCTGCAACCCCGTCGATGATCGCAGGAACGATACCGCGTTCGCGGGCATATTCGTCAATCGAGGTCACCAGAACGATGGAATCATTGATGATGATCCCGGTCATGCCGAGCAGGCCGACCACCGTGAACATGCTCAGCGGCACATCCCATTGCGCATGGCCATAAATCGTGCCGACAAGGCCGAAGGGGATGATTGCCATCACCACCAAGGGCCGGGTCCAGCTTGCAAAGACCAGCGACAGCACAAGATAAATCCCCAGCAGCGTCATGATCAGGCCAAGCCGGGCGTCGGCCATGAATTCATCCTCTTGCTCAGAGAGGCCGCCAAGGCGCCATTCGACCTGAAATTCGCTGGCCACCCCGGGCAGGATTTCACTTCTTAAAAGCTCGGCGATCTCACTGGCGCGGGCCGGGTCATCCTCGGAGATATCGCCGGTTACATTGATCAGCCGCAGGCCGTTTTCGCGCCGCACGGTGGAAAATCCGGTGCGCTGTGTCACGCTTACGATATCGGCCAGCAGAACATAGTCGCCGTCCGGCGTGCGCAATTGCATCCGCTCGATGAAATCCGCGCTCAATTCGCCTTCGGGCAATTCGACCCGCACCTCGGCAGAGCGCGTGCCGTCGGGATAGGTCGCGGCCTCGATCCCGCCGACGCGGTGGCGCAACACCCGGCCCAGATCGTCAATCGAAAAGCCAAGCGCCTGGCCCTGCGGGGTCAGTTCAAGGATCAGCTCTTCCTTGTCATAGGCAAGGTTGTCCTCGACCGCCGAAACCTCGGGATAGCGCGAAAGCGCGGTTTTAAGCGCCTCGGCGGCGGACTTGAGGATCTCGGCACTGGCGCCGTAGAACTGCACATCAAGCGCGTCACCACCGGGGCCGGAACGCGCGCCGCGAAAGCTCAGGGTTTCGACCAACGGATGACGCTCGACCCGGTCCTGAAGGTCGGCGACAAAGGCAAAGCTTGAATAGGGGCGCAAATCGGCGTCGATCAATTCGATCGTGATGCCACCAAGCAAATCGGCGTCCTTGCTGTCGGATCCGGCAAGCCCGCGCCCGGCGGTGCCACCGATCTGGGCGATCACGTAATCCAGCGGATTGGTGCCATACTCGGCCTCGTATTCGGCGCCAAGCGCCTCGGTGGCGCGCTGCATTTCGCGCATCATTGCAAGGGTGTCATCGCGGGTTGCACCGGGGGTCATGGCGAAATTGCCGCTGACGTTGCCGCGTTCGGGGGCGTTGAAAAACCGCCAGGTGACATCGCCGCGAATGAACGCTGCCGCCTGTAGCGCCAGCAGTAGAATGGCGGCGGCAAGCACCACATAGCGCGCCCGGATCACCAACGCGATCAGCGGGCGAAACGCGCGGTCGCGAAACCAGCCAAAGCCGCGATTGACCACCCGGCTTGGCATGTCATACCAATGCAGCCGCCCGGAATGCGCCAGAGCATGGGCCATGTGATTGGGCAGGATCAGGAAACACTCGATCAGGCTCGCGATCAGCACGGCGATCACGGTGAAGGGGATATCATAGATCAGATCGCCAAACCGCCCGCCAATCACCGCCAGCCCGAAGAAGGCAATCAATGTGGTCAGCGTGGCGGCAAACACCGGAAGCGCCATGCGTCCGGCGGCGCGTTCGGCGGCCACCATCGGCGGCTCGCCAAGTTTGCGCAGGCGCGCATCGGCATGTTCGCCCACCACGATGGCGTCATCGACCACGATGCCAAGGGTGATGATCAGCGCGAAAAGCGAGATCATGTTGATCGTAAGACCAGCGGCAAACATAAGCGCCATTGCCGCCATGAGAGCCACGGGAATGCCCGCCGCCACCCAGAACGCGGTGCGCGCATTGAGAAACAGGAACAACAGCCCGACCACAAGCGCGAGCCCGGTCAGCGCGTTATCAAGCAGCATCGAGATGCGCCCCGATATCGCCTCGGCGCGGGTGCGGATAAGGCTGATATCGACGCCCTCGGGCAGCGTCTCGGCCATCTGATCGGCGAGGGTTTGAACCTTGGCCTGAATATCAAGCGCGTCGCCGCGCGCCGAGCGATCGACACGCACGGTGATTGCCGGTGTGTCACCGACGAAATAGGCCACATCGCGGGTCACCCCCTTGACGCGCACGCGCGCCACATCGCCCACGGTCAGCGACGAGCCGTCGGGGTTGGAACGCAGCACCACATCGGCAAGCTGATCGGGGCTTCGCTTTTCGACGCCGGTGCGCACGCGGGTGTTGGCGCCGGTCATGTCGCCGGCCGGGTCGGCGGTGATTTCGGCGGCAAGGGCGGCGGCGATCTCGGCCATGGTGATATCGTTGGCGATCAGGCTGGTCGAGGGCACCTCGACAATGGTTTCCGGCGCGGCGACGCCCTGGATCGTGGTCCGGGTCACGCCCGCATCAAACAGGCGGATCACAAACTCATCGGCCAGAAGCGCAAGCTGCTGCGTGCCCACAGGGCCGGTGATCACCACATCGGTTACCTGATCGCGCCAGGCGCCGCGCCGCACCACCGGCTCTTCGGCCTCATCGGGCAGGGTGGTGATGGTATCAAGCGCACCCTGCACCTCGTCGGCGGCGCGCCCCATATCCCAGCCGGGTTCGAATTCGAGGAGAAGCGTTGCACTGTTTTCGCGGCTGCTCGCGCTTGAGCTTTCGACGCCTTCGACCGCCAGCAGCGCCGGTTCGAGAAGCTGGACAATGGCGTTGTCGACATCCTCGGCGCTGGCGCCCTCCCAGAGAACCGAGACGCTTATGTTGTCGATCACCACATCGGGAAAGAACTGCGCGCGCATGCGCGGCAGGGCGGCAAGGCCAAGCGCCAGCATCACCACCAGCAAGAGGTTCGCCGCCGTGCGGTGGCGGGTGAAGTAGGACAGGATGCCCTGCAACGGGCCGATGGGCGCGCCCTGCATGGGTTAACCCCCGATCCGGCGTTCCAGCCGCTCGACCATGGCGACGGGAACGCGGGGTTTGTCAAGCTGGCCCAAAAGCCGCTCTTTCACGGCGGCGGACATGTCATTGCTGGATTGCACGAAGGACACCAGCCGCGCGCGCCGATCCGGGGTCAGTTCAACCAGATCGGCGGTTTTTACCGCGCCCTCGTCGCCCTCTTGCGTGGCCGCCTCGGGCGAGAGGCGGCGCACCTTGATGCCGGGGCCAAGCACCGGGGTACGCTGGTTCACCACCTCGCGGCCCGCAAGCCCCGGCGCGCGCACAAGGATATCGTTGCCCTGACGGCGCAACAGGGTGACGGCGAAGGGGGCAAGCCGATCCTCCTTGCCCAGCACCAGAACCGCGCCATCCGCGCCAAGCGCTGCGGCCGGCAGACGCGTGACGCGCTCCAGCGGGGGCTCATTGATGCGTACCGTGACAAAATCGCCGGGCTTCATCGTCGGCGCCTTGTCCAGCGTGGCAAAGACAAGCCGCCCGGTGCGGCCCTCGCCGACGGCGGCGCTGTCGCGCGAAATCCGCCCTGTGGCCGTCAGTTCAAGGCCGAAAACATCAAGACTGACCCGGACCGGCGCGCCAATCAGTGCGCCCTGCTCATCCAGAAGCCGGGCATATTGCGGGGTCGAGACGCGAAACGCGACCTCAAGCGCGGCGGCATCGACCAGTTGGGCCAGCTGTTCGTTGGCCGAAACAAGTCGCCCCTCGACCACGCTCACATCGCTGAGCGTGCCGCTGAAATCGGCGGTGATGCGGGTTTCGTCAAGGCGGCGCTCGGCCTCGGAGAGCAACAGTTCAGCGCGCGCAAGATCGGTGGCGGCGCGGTCAATGCGGGCCTCGGCGAGGGCAAGCGCCTGACGGCTGCCAAGCACCGATTGGCGGGCCTGTGCGGCGGCCAGTTCGGCGGTCTCGACGGTGGCGGTGGTGCCCACGCCGCGCGTTTCCAGATCACGCTGGCGGGCCAGGGCACGCTCTTGCAGGGCGAATTGATCGCGCGCCGCCTCAAGCTCGTCGCGCGCCAGGTCAAGCGCGCGGGCGGCTTCGCGTTGCTCGGCCTCGGCGTCCATCCGGTCGGCGCGGGCGCGATCGCGCGCGGTTTGCGCATCGGCGGGGTCGATCCGGGCCAGAAACTGCCCGGCGCGCACCTGTCCGCCCTCGACGAAATCGGGCGACAATTCGGTGATGATGCCGCTGGCCTGGGTGCGCAACTCAAGCGTGCGGCGGCTTTGAACCTGGCCAAAGGCGGTCAGGACCGGGGCAATGCTGGATTCTTGCGCAAGGGTGGTGTGCACGGCAAAGACGCGCTCGCGGCGATCCGGCTGGCGCGGTTCTTTGGACATGCGTTCAGAGACGGCGCTGACCACGGTCTGCCCGGCATAGGCCAAAAGCCCCAGGGTAAGCGATAAAAGGAACAGCCCCGTCAGGCACTGGCGCAAAAACCGCATGAAACGCAACCTCTTGATATGGCCCGCACCGCGACCGGGCCCATTTGGAATGTAACCCTGACTGGTGAAATGCCAAGCGTCCTGAGTGTTATACGCGGGCGCGGGTCATTTCCGTCGCTGGTGTTCGTCAAGGCGCGGCATGATCTCGACGAAGTTGCAGGGGCGATGGCGGTAATCAAGCTGAAGCTTGAGGATTTCATCCCAGGCATCGCGGCAGGCGCCGGGGCTTCCGGGCAGGGCAAAGAGGTAAGTGCCCCCCGCAACGCCGCCGGTGGCGCGGCTTTGCACGGCACTGGTGCCGATCTTGGCCATGCTGACCATGGTAAAGACGGTGCCGAAGGCGTCGATTTCCTTTTCATAGACATCGCGATGTGCCTCGACGGTGACATCGCGCCCGGTCAGGCCGGTGCCGCCGGTCGAGATCACCACGTCAACGTCATCCTGCGCGATCCAGTCACGCAGATGGGCGGCGATCTGATCGCGTTCATCGCGCACGACCATGCGGTCTGCAAGGATGTGACCGGCGGCCTCGATCCGCTCGACAAGGAGGGCGCCGGATTTATCCTCGGTGATGTCGCGGGTGTCGCTCACGGTAAGAACGGCGATGCGCACGGGGATGAAGTCTTTGGTGTCGTCAATGCGGGACATGGGTGTCAGCTCCGTTCCAGAAGGGCAAGGCGGGCGGCCAGGGCGGTAAAGATCACCGCCGATATCGCGCCAAGCCCACGCGAAAAGCGCGCCGAGGTGGCCATGCGGCGGCCAAGCGAGCCGGCAAAGACGCCCACCGCGCCGTTGATGAAAAAACCGCCGATCGCAAGCACCATCCCGAAGATCAGGAACTGTGGCAGGATCGCGCCGCGCGCCGGGTCAACAAATTGTGGCACAAAGGCCAGCACGAAAAGGATCACCTTGGGATTGGTGAGATTGACAAGCATGCCGGTCCGAAAGGCGCGGGCCATCCCAAGGGGCGGTGCATCCGGGCGCAGGGGACGCGCGCGCAATGCGCTCACCGCAAGCCACAAAAGATAGGCCACGCCAATCCAGCGGATCACGTCAAAAAGCCAGGGCAATGCAGCGACCATGGCCCCAAGGCCAAGCCCCGCCAGCATGACATGCACAACCCCACCCGCCGCAATACCGGCGCTGGCCGCCACGGCCGCACGTGGGCCAGAGCGCAGGCCAAGCCCAAGGCAGAACATCATATCCGCCCCCGGCGTGAGGTTGAGGGCAAGCCCCGCCGGGATAAAGGCCAGAAGAACAAGCGGGTCGATGATCATGGGGTGACCTCGAACCAATTGGCGGTCGGGCCAAGATTGACGACGCGGGTGGCGCCGATCTGGCCGCTGCTGCCCCAGCTGTCGTGGATATGGCCGCAAACCGCGAGGCGCGGTTGAAGACGCTCAATCGCCGCGCGGATCGCGGTTGAGCCGACCGATTGCCCGGCCGAGGTGACATCGCATAGGCCCTTGGGCGGCGCATGCAGGATCAGGATATCGGCGGCGGCGCAGGGGGCCAGCATCTCACTCGCGCGCTCTTCGGAGAAATCACAGGACCAGGCGCCAAACGGTGTTTCCGGCACGCCATAGCCCAGCCCGAAAAGGTGCAGTTCGCCGATTTCGGTGCCCGTGCCATGCAAGACAGTCATATTCGGCAGGGCGGCGGTGGCCAGTTCAGGCGCGCTTTCGGCATTGCCGGGGACCACCACCATCGGGGCCGTGATCGCGCGCAAAAGATCCATCGCCTCGTCAATCCCCTGACGCATGTTGCAGAAATCGCCCGCGCCGATGACGAGGTCGGCGTGCCCGCTGGCCGCGACAAGATCGGCGGCGCGGGCGCGCGACAGGTGCAGGTCGGAAAAGGCGAGGATTTTCATGCGCCACCCCGAAGCCGTGCCTGAAGCGACAGAAGATCGGCCCACGCCTCGCGCTTGGCCGAGGGGGTGCGCAACAGATAGGCCGGATGCACCATCGGCAGGGCGGGCTTGCCATAGGCGCTTGTCCAGGTGCCGCGCAACCGGGTGATGCCGCGTTTCCCAAGGCCCGCATCACAGCTTATGTTGCCCATCAACACCACGAGGTCGGGATTGGCCAATGCGACATGGCGGGCCACGAAGGGGCGCATCATCGCTATCTCTTCCGCGGTGGGATCGCGGTTCTGTGGCGGCCGCCAGGGCAGCACATTGGTGATGTAAATCCCGTGCTCGGGGCGTTCGGGCGCACGGCCAAGGCCGATGGCCGCGAACATCCGATCCAAAAGCTGACCGGCGCGGCCGACGAAAGGACGGCCCTCGCGATCCTCGTCGCGCCCCGGCGCCTCGCCGATGATCATCACGCGCGCGCCTGCCACCCCGTCGCAAAACACCAGATTGCGCGCGCCGCGTTGCAGATCACAATGTGGAAAAGCGGCCAGGGCCGATTTCAGACCGTCAAGCGAGCCCGCGTTGGCGGCGGCGGATTTGGCGACAGCGACAGGATCAATGGTCGGCTCGGGGCCTGGCGCAACCGGCCCGTCGACACGCGCCGGAGACGCGGCAACGGCCGGTTTGGCGGATTTTTCCGGCAGCTCATAGCGGTTGACCGGCGTGTCGCCAATCGCCTCGGTTGCGCCAAGTTCGATTTGCCACGCCAAAAGCGCCTTTGCGTCATGATATCCAAGGACCGATTCCATATCTGCAAGCTACCTCGGGTGGGCGCCACGTGAAAGCCGCGAAAGCGGCCTGTGTGAAACCGGTGAAATTTGAGTATTTATGGAAAGATGAAAGCCCTGCCTTGCCCCTGAGGCACGCGGTTTTTATAAGCGGGGCAAATCGGATTGGAGGCGGCATGACCTTTTCACACGCGCACCTGCTTGGGATCGAGCCACTGGCGCCTACCGATATCACCGCCATCCTTGATCTGGCGGATGAATATGTGGCGCTCAACCGGCGCGATGTGAAGCATGCCGATGCCCTTGAGGGGCTTACCCAGATCAACATGTTCTTTGAGAATTCGACCCGCACACAGGCCAGTTTCGAACTGGCGGGCAAGCGGCTTGGGGCGGATGTGATGAACATGGCGATGCAGGCCAGCTCGATCAAGAAGGGCGAGACGCTGATTGATACGGCGATGACGCTGAATGCGATGCATCCGGATTTGCTTGTGGTGCGGCACCCGCATTCGGGGGCGGTGGATTTGCTGGCGCAAAAGGTGCGTTGTGCGGTGCTTAATGCCGGCGACGGGCGGCACGAGCATCCGACCCAGGCGCTTCTGGATGCGCTGACGATCCGGCGCGCCAAGGGGCGGCTTCATCGGCTCAACATCGCGATTTGCGGCGATATCGCCCATAGCCGGGTGGCGCGCTCCAACCTCTTGCTGCTGGGCAAGATGGAGAACCGGGTGCGTCTGATCGGGCCGCCGACCCTGATGCCCGCGCAGATCGCAGAGTTTGGCGTCGAGGTTTATGACGACATGCGCGAGGGCCTTCGGGATGTGGATGTGGTGATGATGCTGCGGCTTCAGAAAGAGCGGATGGATGGCGGGTTTATTCCGTCCGAGCGTGAGTATTATCACCGCTACGGGCTTGATGGCGAAAAACTGGCCTTTGCCCGCGAGGATGCGATCGTGATGCATCCGGGGCCGATGAATCGCGGTGTCGAGATTGATGGCGAGATCGCCGATGATATCAATCGCTCGGTCATTCAGGATCAGGTTGAAATGGGGGTTGCGGTGCGCATGGCCGCAATGGACCTATTGGCGCGCAACCTGCGCGCAAGACGGACCGGGGCGGGCGAGGGCACATGACCACGCTGTTACGCATTCCAGCGCATGAGGCGCATGTGCTGCGGGTTTTTGCCGTGGACGAGGCGGTAGACGCACCGGTTGAGGATCAGGCCGTTCTGGAGGCGCTGGGCGCCGAGGCGATCAAGACTGCCGAGGTCGAGTTGTTCGATGTGAACGATTTGCAGGACATGACGCTGTCGGAGTATCTGGCCGAGGGGCACGGCATCGCGGGCGATCAACTGGCGCCGATGCGCGCGCAGCTGAACGGTCTGACGGGTCGGGTGTTGTTATTGCCCTCGCGTGCCTTTGACGGGCGCGCTCAAGAGATGCGGCCGCGCGCGCCGCTCAGGATGATCGGGCGCTTTAGCGAAGAGGTGCCACCGGTCAGTTTTGCGCCCCTTCCCGACGGTGGGGCGCAGGGCGTGATCCCCTTGAAGGCGGATAAGACGCCCGGGCGGCAGCGGGCGGCGCGCTGGCTGGCGCTTGGGTTCTTCGCGATCATGGCGCTGGTTCTTGCCCTGGTGATCAGTCTTGCGGTGCTGCCATGACCGGCGAGGGGCTGATCTATTCGATGGTGCCGACGACGCCGCTTTTGGCGGGCGAACGGGTGCTGCACAGCTTTACCCCGGATCGCGCGAGCTATTGGCGCGATCATGCCTGGCTTGCGGCGGCGGCGATGGCGCTTGGCATGCTGGCGCTGTGGATTGCGGGCAACCCGCATGTCTGGACCGGGGCGGTTGGCGGGCTTGCGGCGGTGGCGGTGCGGGCGTTCTATGTGGCCTCGGACGAGATGCAGGTGCGGTGGGATCTGACCGACCGGCGGCTTTTGGGCCCACAGACCCGCGCCGTGCCGCTGGCCCAGATCAAGACCTTGCGCAGGCTTGGCAGCGCGGTGCAGGTGGTGACCACGAGCGGCGACAAGCATCTTCTGAAATATCAGCCCGACCGCGCCGATACGATGGCCCGGATCAGGGCCGCTATCGCCGACACATGAAGGAGAGAGCGCCATGCAGGAACCGAAAGACCCAAAGATGTCGGGGCGGATCGCGATGATCGCCCTGTTGGTGATTTTCGCCCTCACCGGGGCGATGATCTGGGTGGCGGCATGAGTGAGGGGGTGCGGTGGGACGCACATCTTGACCCGCAAGACATCCTCTTGCGCGGGGCCAGCAATTCTTATCTCCCGCCGCTCTGGCGAAACGCACTCGAAATCGTGGTCGGCCTGTTTATCCTTTTTCTGGGATGGCTTTATCTGTTTCATCACGCGCCCGAGCGCCTGGATCGTTTCTGGGGAAAGACGTTGGCGTTCTTCCTTTTTTTACTGTTCGGCTGGCCTGTCCTTTCTCGACGTATTCGATGGAACGCAGGGCGAGAATGGGCGATCACAGCATCCGGCATCCATTTCAACAACCGGCCCGAGGTTTCCGTTGGAGATTTGACCCATGTCGGCGGATGGGGGCATGACGTCGTCTTGATACGGCCAGATACGGGCTGGATGAACGCAAGGCTGATGCGGGTCGCCAACGCCGCCGAGACGCGCGAATTATTGCGGGATCTGATTCGCAGTCGGAAGGACGTAACAATATGACCCAAACCCTTTTCACCAATGCCCGCCTGATCGACCCCGAGGCGGGCACCGATGGCCTTGGCTGGTTGCTGGTCGAGGACGGCAGAATCACGGCGATGGGGGGCGAGGCCGACACGCCAGGGGCGGACGAGCGGCTCGATTGCGCCGGACAGTGTCTTGCGCCGGGGATCGTCGATATCGGGGTCAAGGTCTGCGAACCCGGTGAGCGGCACAAGGAAAGCTATCGCTCGGCCGGGCTTGCGGCGGCGGCGGGGGGCGTCACCACCATGGCGACGCGCCCCGATACCCTGCCTGCCATCGACAGCCCAGAGGTGCTTGAGTTTGTGGCACGGCGCGCCAATGAGGCCGCGCCGGTCAATGTGCTGGTGATGGCGGCGCTGACCAAGGGGCGCGCCGGGCGCGAGATGACCGAGATCGGCTTTTTGATGGATGCCGGTGCGGTGGCCTTTACCGATTGCGATCATGTGGTGAGCGACACCAAGGTGCTGAGCCGTGCGTTGACCTATGCGCGCAGCCTTGGCGCGCTTGTCATCTGCCACCCGCAAGACCCCGGTTTGAGCGCGGGCGCCGCCGCCACCAGCGGCAAGTTCGCCAGCCTGCGCGGTCTGCCGGCGGTGTCGCCAATGGCCGAGCGGATGGGGCTCGACCGCGATATCGCCCTGCTGGAAATGACCGGCGCCAGGTATCACGCCGATCAGATCACCACCGCGCGCGCCTTGCCGGCGCTTGAGCGGGCCAAGCGCAACGGGCTTGATATCACCGCGGGCACAAGCATTCACCACCTGACGCTCAATGAGCTTGACGTGTCCGACTATCGCACCTTTTTCAAGGTCAAGCCGCCGCTGCGCTCGGAGGACGACCGACAGGCGGTGATCGAGGCGCTGCGCTCGGGGTTGATTGATATCATCAGCTCGATGCACACACCGCAGGACGAAGAAAGCAAGCGCCTGCCGTTTGAAGAGGCGGCCAGCGGCGCCGTGGCGCTTGAGACGCTGTTGCCGGCGGCCCTGCGGCTTTATCACGCCGAGGCGCTTGACCTGCCGACGCTGTTTCGGGCGATGTCGCTTAATCCGGCGCGCCGACTTGGGCTTGCGTCGGGGCGGCTTGCGGTCGGGGCACCTGCGGATCTGGTACTGT
>Ga0209345_10003042_pt1 | contig 17667 bp, 15 predicted proteins | sample Cruoilmetagenom7_FD_187294 | JGI IMG/M metagenome (GOLD analysis project Ga0209345, IMG submission 187294) | Oil polluted marine microbial communities from Coal Oil Point, Santa Barbara, California, USA - Sample 7 (SPAdes) (version 2) | ecosystem: Environmental > Aquatic > Marine > Oil seeps ...
TACTATTGCAGGCCCCATACAACACAAGCTATCAACTGCAACCGTTGGATGTATCAATTACCCTAAGGATATCAGGCTCCAGGGTGTCTCCATGCTCGGTAATACAGACAGATATGTTTACTGGACAAATATGATGCCGGGCATTATTCAGGGTCTTCCGACAATGACCTTCAAAGGAGAACTGGTAAATAATACAAATTCAGCAATCAATTTGACATTTGGAAGCGGTCAAACCTTCGATGCCATTATTTATGACAATTCGCACACAGAAGTGATCCGGTGGTCAACAGGTAAACTTTTTACCATGGCTGCCGAAAGTAGAACAATAGCTCCGGGAGAAAAATTTATTTTTCAGGACAAACTGGAGCTAAAATATGCAGATAACTCCGAGCCCCTGGAAGAAGGTGGCTACACTGTTGAAATTATACTTATGTCACAAAAGCCGTTCTGGAAAACCACTTTAAACATTAAAGTAAACAGGGCTTACTAGAAATAGAAACCCACAATGTAAGGGGCCTCGCAACAATAACTTTGCATTTTAAACGTCGATCCATCCTGCCTTACTGCGTTACAAAAGCGTAGCAATATCTTGATATTCCTACACTTTCGCGCCTTGCCAGGCAGGCGCCTCAACACTTAAAATTGCTAACTTATTTCGTCCCCGTTCCTTAAAATGGCCGACTTATTCTTTAACGAACCCTTAGGGAACTTCCAAAATAATATACCCATCCTCCTTTTTGCCCTTTTGCCCGTTTCCGGTTGGAAAATGGAATCATCGCCAAAAAATATAGAATGTACCATGTCGCGGTGGATTGCATCCATGTTGTTTTGAAACAGGGGCAAGTCCCCTTGCTTATTAGCTATTTAGTCAACTTTGAATGTTATCCCTGATTTTTTTTTCAAATAGATCATCCGATTGACTCAATATATTTTTATGGAGCTGTTGAAATTGTTCCACAAGAGACTTGGCAAAGGGAGTTAGCCTGGAGCCTCCCCCTGATGCTCCTCCCACATTACGGATCAACATTTTCCGGCCCATACGTTCTTCAGTTGCCTTTATCCTGCCCCAAACTGCACGATAGCTCATTTTAAGTTCTTTGGCGGCTGCCTGAATTGATCCGCTGTGCTGGATGGCTTCAAAAATTTTAAAACGTCCCAGACCAAAAACCACCTTTCCTGAATCGTCTTCTATCCATATTTTTGACCGTATAAAGAGTGATTTTGTGTTTTTGGGCATAAATTATTCCCTGAATATTATACCTTTGGTGCCATATATGCGTAGGCCTCATCAATCCGCTGCTGAATATATTGTAGCGCAGTATCGTCATCTTCTTCAAAATCAAAGCAGCAGGCATCTTCCCCAAGCAGGCCTTCGGGTACAAAATCACCCTTATCATCCGGGTCAGAAATCATCTCTTCAAAAAAGCAGACCGACAGCCACCTGTTTTCAGGGTCATCATCTATTATATCCATCATTCCAAATAAAGGCCTGTCTATTTGTGGGTTTTCCTTCACTGTAGCCCTGAGGGAATAAGTGATACCCGGACGTGATATAAAGTCAATCGTTATATTCTCTTTTTTTAAAAGATTCTCTTTTAATTTAATAAAAGCATTTTTAATGTGCTCAGGACCTTTTGTCCATCCGTCAAGCAGTGCACACATATCTTGATATTCGTCTTGATTATTAAACATATTATCAAACCTCGTATTTTTTATTATTGAGTATCCGTACCACTCCTGTGGATATTTTTTTCAGGTATTAAATGTAAAAATGATACTCAATAAAAAATAGCATGTCAATTTATTAAAATATCCCGCGCCCGATGCCACCTCTTTTTTTGTTGATAAATTAAAACAAAAGTAGAAGCATCTAAAAATTATAAAAATCGTTATGTCAATATTGACATAACGATAAAGTATATGTTAATCACAGGTTTATGAATATAAAATTACCCACTTTGCAAAATTCCTTTGAAACCTTCTGGTGCCACGATTCCCAAGGGCATAAATATACATTTAATGAATTTATGGAATTAAGCCGTTCTTTCCACTGCTATGCTGCTCCAGGCCTGATTATCGGGGGACGAATGGTTGACATGGCACTGGAGCAGCTCCCGAAAGATATCCTCTTTGATGCAATATCCGAAACATCGCATTGTCTTCCGGATGCTGTTCAGCTTTTGACCCTGTGCACCACTGGAAATGGCTGGATGAAAATTGTTAATCTGGATCGTTTTGCGTTAATTCTCTATGACAAAATTACTGGAAACGGAATACGTGTTTTTGTAAATTCAGCAAGTCTGAATTCCTGGCCAGAGATAAAAACCTGGTTTTATAAACTTAAACCAAAACCTGAACAAAACACTCCGTTGCTCCGGGAACAGATATGTGCCGCGGGTTCAAGTATTTTTTCAACCCAAACAGTTCAAATTAAACCCCAATGGATGGAACATCGAATGTTGGGAAAAACGATTGACTGTCCTTTATGCGGTGAATCATACCCTGAAAAATATGGCCCCATTTGTCGCGGCTGCCAGGGGGAAGCCCCTTATTTTTCAAGCGGGGGAGCAAACCATCAAACAATGGAAGCAGCATCTTTATTAAATTCCATTCCGGTTCAAGAGGCTGAAGGGGAAAAAGTATTGCATGATATGACCCGGATTGTTCCAGGCAAGTTCAAGGGGCCCGCTTTTAAACGGGGTCAGACCATAACTGCCGGTGATGTCTGCCGTTTGCAGCAGATGGGGCGCATGAATCTGTATTCAGTTGAGCAGAATTTATCCGGGGAAGAATGGATCCACGAAGATAAGGCAGCAGAATCTTTTGCAGAACCGATGGCTGGCACTGGGGTAATTTATCAAAAACCGCCCCAGGAGGGGAAAATTACCTTTTCAGCATCACGGGACGGGTTGCTCATGGTTGATCAAAAGCGCCTTGAAGCTTTTAATCTGATTCCGGATATTATCTGTTCCACCCGTCAAAGCTTTTCACTTGTTTTAAAAGGTCACCAGATTGCCGGTACACGCGCCATTCCTCTTTATATTTCCTGGGATTACTGGCAAAGGGGATTGAAAATTTTAGGGGATAGTCCCCTGCTTCAGGTTCTTCCACTTAAGCCTGCTAAAATTGGAATCCTGATTACAGGGACTGAAATTGTACAGGGGATGATTAAGGATAAATTTGAAGCAATTATCCGGACCAAAGTTAAAAAACTGGGTTGTTCTGTAATTTGCGCCCTGATTGTACCGGATGATCGTAAAGCTATTTGCAGAGGCGTCCTGGAACTGATTGATAAAGGGGTTGAGCTTATTGTTACCACTGCAGGATTATCTGTTGATCCGGATGACGTAACCCGTCAGGGGCTCATGGATGCCGGAGTTGAAGATATTCTTTATGGCGCACCGATTTTGCCGGGGGCCATGTCTTTGCTTGCACGACGGGGGGAGGTGCAGGTTATTGGCGTTCCTGCCTGTGCTCTTTATTATAAAACCACCGCATTCGATCTGTTTTTGCCCCGTCTCCTCGCTGGCGTTGAAATTATCCGCAGGGATCTGGCCGATATGGGGCACGGTGCATTTTGTCTGGGATGTAAAGTTTGTAAATATCCAAGATGTCCTTTTGGTAAATAATATGAAAATTAATTTAGTGCCTTAAGAAAAAACAGGAAGGTACTATTGAATATGGAGATATGAGGCATGACTGAACATCTGATGATAAACGACCGGGAAACAGCCTTTACGCCCGGCCAGACAATTCTGGAAGTGGCCCAGGCCAATCAGATTCCAATACCGACCATCTGTTATTTAAAAAATGCCTCCCCCACTGGAAGGTGCGGCATCTGTGTTGTTGAAATAGAGGGACAAGACAAGCTGGCTTCCTCCTGCTCGACCATTGCTGACCCCGGCATGAAAGTAAAAACAGAATCCGAAAGGGTGATAAAAGAACGCAAAACCATAATTGCAAAATTTTTATCATCCGGTAATCATAATTGTGCTATTTCCGGGTCAGGGGGAGATCAATGGTCTGATTTTCAATTAAAAGTCAATAAAGCAGATGGGGCAGATGAGCTTTGCCCCGCCTGGGGGGATTGCCGGCTGCAGGATCTGGCCTATCAATATCAGGTGGAGATGGAACCGGCTAATCAGGTTGCACCATCAGATCCCATGGAGTTGAAAAATCCTTTGATTGTGCGGGATTTTTCACGGTGCATCCAGTGTGGAAGATGCGTCCAGGCCTGCAATGAAGTCCAGGTTAATCGGGCCATCGAACTGGATGAGAGCCGGGGCAAAGTTGTAACTAAAGGGGATAAAGCCCTGATCGATTCAAACTGTGTTTTTTGCGGGGAATGTGTTTCTGCATGTCCTGTGGGTGCTCTTGTTGAAAAAAAATCCCGTTATATATGGCGGCCATGGAAAACCGAAAAAATTCGAACCACCTGTCCCTATTGCGGCGTGGGATGTCAGCAGATGCTCCACCTCCAGGATGGAAAGATTGTTAAGGTTACAGGCGTAGAAAATGCCGAGCCGAACAAAGGGAGATTATGCGTTAAGGGGCGCTTTGGATACGATTTCATTTACTCAAAAGATCGTTTAACAACCCCGCTTATTAAAGAAAACGGCGAATTCCGCGGGGCTTCCTGGGATGAAGCCCTTGATCTGGTTACAGGTAAATTTATAGAAATTATTGAAAAAGATGGGCCCGATGCACTGGCCGGTGTAAGCTGCGCCCGAAGTATTAATGAAGATTCCTATCAGATGCAGAAATTGTTTCGAGGTGTATTTAAAACCAATAATATTGATCATTGCGCCCGTACCTGACATGCTCCCACTGTCGCCGGGCTGGCGCATTCCTTTGGTTCAGGAGCAATGACTAATTCCTTTAATGAATTTTCAAGAGCAAAAATGTTTTTTGTAATTGGGTCCAATATGACCGAAGCTCATCCCGTGGCTTCAACATTTCTTAAAAACGCTGTTGCCAACGGAGCCAAACTGATCGTGGTCGATCCACGGAGGCATAAACTGGTCGATTTTGCGGATCTGCATGTTCCCATTAAGGTGGGTAGCGATATTGCTTTTCTAAACGCCATGATGCAGGTGCTGATCACAGAGGATCTTTATGACAAGAAATTCGTAGAAATGCATACAGAAAATTTTGAAGAAATCAGAAAAAAAGTAATGGAATATCCCCCGGAACGGGCTGCCGAAATTTGCGGTGTCAGTGCCGAGGTAATTGTTGAAAGCACTCGTCTCCTGGCATCTGTCAAACCGGCCATGCTTTGCTATACCCTGGGGATTACCGAACATACCTGCGGCCGAAACAATGTGGTATCCACAGCAAATTTGCAAATGCTTTTAGGGAACATGGGGGTGGAATGCGGGGGAGTAAATCCTTTGCGCGGCCAGAACAATGTTCAGGGAGCCTGTGATATGGGAGCCCTTCCCAATGTTTTTCCAGGATACCAGCCTGTTATCAGCCCTGAAGCAAGAGCCAAATTTGAAAAAGCCTGGAATGTTGAAAATCTTCCTGATAAAAACGGGCTGATGATTCCCCAGATGATGGAGGGCCTGGTGGATGGAAGTGTAAAAGGGTTTTATATTTTTGGCGAAAATTTGGCCAATACTGAACCGGATATCAAAAAAGTTGAGCATGAACTTGCATCTGCCGAATTTCTGGTTTGCCAGGATATTTTTATGACCGAAACCACTCGCTTTGCTGATGTGGTCTTTCCGGCAGCAGCCTGGAGCGAAAATAACGGCACCTTTACAAACAGTGAACGCAGGGTAAATCGGGTCAGAGCTGCCAGTGAGGCACCCGGGGATGCAAAACCGAACTGGTGGATTTTTAAACAGATTGCCAAAAGAATGGGGCAGTCCTGGGATTCAGACAGTGGCCGGGAAATATGGGATAAGGAAATATCCCTGCTGGCACCTGCATTGTGCGGTGTCAAATACAACCGGATTGAACATGACGGACTCCAGTGGCCATGCCCCGCTGAAGATCATCCTGGAACCGGGTTTTTGCACAAAGAGGGCAAATTTACCCGGGGGCTTGCTATGTTCACAGCAGTGGACTGGACTCCTCCGGCAGAAGTCCCTGATAAAAAATATCCCTTTGTTCTCAGCACCGGCCGTCGTTTAGCCCATTATCACACTCGCACCCAGACCGGACGATGTGAAGGACTTAACGATATTCTGGGTGAGGAGACTGCCGATATTTCAGCTGCTGATGCAGAAAAAATAGGAATAGGGCAGGGGGAGATGATCAAGGTAAGCTCTCGCCGCGGTGAGGTTCTGGTCAAGGCCAATATCACCCCTGAGGTGCCGCCTGGACTGGTATGGATGGCATTTCACTTCCGTGAATCCTGCGCCAACTGGCTGACAAATCCTGCATTTGATCCCTTTACATTGACCGCAGAATATAAAGCATGTGCAGTGCGGATTGATAAATCCTGACTGGAAAAAGCTGTATTTTGGTACCGCAGGGACTAATTTTCCATGGGCCTTAAGATAATAATCCCCCTTCGGATGGTCACAATACGCCTTTTTCCCTTTGGTTTTGTGCCAATTTTTGCTGATTTTTACTGATTTTTAGAACAGGGTTATTATGTGAGAATCTATAGCTACTTCTTATTGAGTAATATTACGTCATTTGCAACAAAATCGAGCCCGGCATTAAAATGCCGGGCGAGATATTCAAAAGTACTCTGGCTATAAAAACAGATATGGGTCATATCACGAATATAATGCCATTTTTTAAAGGCATCTTTATCAATCACCAGCTTAGTCATAATACCAAGCCAGCCGTCTTGTCTTAGCATCTTAAACAACGCTGCAAACTCTTTACTGGGGTTACGCAGATGCTCCACTACTTCTGTGGCACATATAAAATCATATTTTTTATCAAACACCGAGGGGTTGTTGTGATACAGTGGATCATAAAGATCCATCCGGGGGCCTTCTTCTTCTATCATACTCGATAAAGCCGGGCCCGGACCACAACCAAAATCCAATCCCTTTTCTTTCGAATCCAGCCTTTCCAGTAATGGGGTACTTAATCGAGACAGGAATTGACGATACCCCTGATCCTGTGGATCATTTTCATGTAAGTCATAAGTAGCTCTTTCATCTTCCGGGCTGAGCCAATAGTGACTGGGAACAAAGACCAGTTCACAATAGAAACAGCGCCAGTAGATCCTTTTTTTATCTTCGAAGAATAGATCTAAATCTTCACTGCTGCACAGGGGGCAATGGGATTTATTATATTTTTTTTTCATCTATTTTGAGCCTGTTTTTTTTCAAAGAGTTAAATGAATATTTGACCGCTTTTTCTCAAACGTGTTATGCAGTTAGTGTCAATTTTTGAGGTATAGACTTTCATGTAAATAATTTAACTCTGTTATCGGTGGCTGGAGGTATATTCTGCGTTTTCCTCACTCTGGCCTTTTGCCAATTTTTACAATAGGGTTATTCTCTGAAAGTCTATGGATCAAAGTTTTATCCCGAAAAGTTTTAACAGGAGTAATTAATATGTTGCCCACGGGCAGATCAGTCAAAATATCCGCTGTTATCATAACCTTTAATGAGGAAAAAAATATTGGCCAGTGCATCGATTCTGTTATTGATCTTGCCGATGAAATAATTGTTGTCGATTCTTTTTCAACGGATGAAACAGAAAATATTTGTCTTGGCAGGGGAGTATCTTTTATATGTAACAGCTTTTCAGGTCATGTTGAGCAGAAAAACTATGCCATGGCAAAAGCAAAGTATGACCATATTTTATCTTTAGATGCAGACGAAGTCCTTTCAAATGAACTAAAAGAATCCATTGGCCGTGTAAAGTCAAACTGGCAATATGATGCTTATTCCCTTAACAGGCTGACCAATTACTGCGGAAAATGGATCAGGCATTGCGGATGGTATCCTGATAAAAAGGTCAGATTATGGGACAGGCAAAGGGGCTGCTGGGGTGGAACCAATCCCCATGACAGGGTTGTCATGGCAGGTAGAACAGAAGTTTCCCATTTAGCCGGGGATTTATTTCACTATTCCTATTCTTCAATAAAAGATCATGTAGCCCAAATGAACAGTTTTTCGGAAATAGCCGCAAAAGAAGCCTTTAATAAAGGGAGGAAGGTAAATCTTTTAATCGATATTTTATTGAATCCTCCGCTTACATTTCTGAAAAAATATTTTATTAAACTTGGTATTATAGACGGTTATTACGGTTTTGTTATTTCGATTCATACAGCCTATGGTAAATTCTTAAAATACATTAAACTTATGGATATTTATAAGGATAAGGCCGAAATTAAAACCAACCCCGAAAATTAATATTTTTTTATGTTCCAATCTGCAAAAGGATGCACCTTGCTGTCTTCAACAGGGGGATAGCAAAATTGGGGATTCAAAAATTCTTCAAACTCCTCAGAGCAGTTTTCTTTAAGGTAATTTCTGGTCATATGGCAAAGATGACATTCATCAAAATACCCCTTCTCAGGCTGAAAACCTCTTTTTTCAGCAAGTTGTTTTAAGCCAAGGGCTCCAGTCTCCCTGAGAGTTTTTACGATGGGCCCCGGCTGGTTAAAATACCGGCGGAAAATATCCATGAGACTATTCTCCTTAAGATTCCCAAGGGGAACTCCAAAACAGCCATCAACATAACCCGATGGATCCATGGAAACCATGGATGGCCCCTCGGGATGGAGCATGCCTAATTTTACCTCCCAGCACTTTCTATCGAGTTTTTTGTTTATGCAAAGTTCTTTTGGGATTAAAAAAGCTGCTCTTCCATGGGCGTTTACAAATGTTTCTATGGGATATGCGTTGGCATTCCACACTTGCCTGCGTATTTCGCTGGTTTTTCTATTCGCCGGACAATCATAGGTAAAATATCCAAGATATGTGGAAACAATACTTATGGAAAGTGGAGCTCCCATATTTCTCATTGCTTCCCCCGCATTTATAATATTTATTACATTTTGAAGGGGAACACCCTGTTGGTGAAAGCTGTCAGCACTAACCCACACGGCGCCGAGTCCATGCCTTACAAGGATGGAGAGTTTTTTTTCAACTTCCTGGATGTTGGCAGCCCAGCCCGCATTGGTGGATAATGAAAAAAAACATATCCCATTTTTTTTCAATCGCTCCATGCACTCGATCATTGTGTCAAAATAATAAAAGGGCTCGCCCCCTGCAAAATTAACACTGGTAATATTATGCTCCCCTGAAATACTTTGTAATGCATTATCCAGCATATCAGGATCAATGGGCGTATGGTTATCTTTTTTTGAAAAATAAAAGCAATGGGGGCATTTACAATTACATTTCATCCCAAGCAGAATGCTTAAACTTCTTAAATTTTTTAATAACATTACAAATCACCTAAGATTATACCTGTTGCCTATCTTAAATCAGCGACGCTGAATAGTTACAGATTTTCTATTTCTAATTTCAGAATATGTAAAGTTTTCCTGCTATCATCCAGCTCATTTAGAATGCTCAATTTTGTATTTTTAAATGCATCCTTTAAATCAGTAAATAATTTATAATAATAATCGATTCCTTTATTTAAATTTTTTACAAAAGTTAATAAGTACTTTTCTTGTTTATTTGTCTTGGAAACTTTTGCTTTCTCTATTTTACCTTTTAAAAAATCGGTGTAAATTTTTAGTTCTTTTACAAATATATTCGGGCGGTCAGTCCTATTAATCACATTTGCTCTGCCGTAAATATGATCAATCATTTCTTTTAAGCCCATTGTTTTTGAAAAATACGCCATGTTTGGACCAGGACAAACAGAGACTCCACCACCTTCAACATTGGTATCTAAATTATTTACCAGTAAAGCAGATGTTCCTAGTCCCACACAAATGCATGCTTTGTCAACGACCCTGTCCACCTCCGTTCGGAGCTCATCAGGAGATAACCCTTCATTGTATAGTTCTTTTAATTTTAAATGCTGATACTGACGCGATGCAACGCAAATAGGTTTTTCAGAAAACTCTTTATTGGAAATAAGATATTTTTTAGGGCATGAACTACCTGGTTTTCCTTTATCAATCAAAGATAATTTTGCAAGATCTTTACTATTACCTTTAATGCTATTAAAAGGGATGGACAAAGGAGATATATTGCTTAAATAGAGCTCTTTTTCTGTGGATTCTTTTAATAAATTTTCAGTCGCCTCATCAACATTAGTAACTTCCGGGACTAAAAGAAAAGGGGAACCCCATCCCACTGAATCAAGTTGATAGTGTTCGATTAAAAATTGATGTTCTTCAGCCGTGCCAACCCCCCCTTGAGCAGTAATTTTTAGTGGCAATTCTGTTTTGGGTAATGGACGGTTTTTATTGAAAAGGGCCTGGACTAAAATTTTATTAATTGACTGAATAAGTTCTTTTCGATTATCCCTAAATGCAGCCAATATTGGCCCCATGAGATATCCATCCGTCGCAAAAGCATGCCCTCCACAGTTAAGACCCGATTCAACTCTGTACTCTGAAACCCACAACCCCTTTTTGGCAAAAAATTTCCCCTGAATTAAAGCCGATCTGTAATCACTGACTTTTAAAACTATTTTTTTTTTTATGTCTCCGTTTTTATCAGCATAAAAATCATCAAATTGTTCAACATAGCTGTACAATCTTGGATTTATTCCTGCCGAGAGAACCAGGGAAGATCTTAAATCGCTGTTGGCATATCCTCTAAGCGCAGCATGGGCATCATTATACTCCACAGGTAATTTTTTATCCTCAATATAGTTCTCCTTATCAAGTTTGGTCATAATATTTACATCAATACTACCCATTGATAAGTTATCTTTCATCCAGCTTTCAATTTCGTTTAGATCAAAACATTCTGAAGCTACCCGTTTTAATTTTTGTTTTATGGTTGAACTGTTAGGGAGTATATTGAAATATTTTTTTACAGCATTACTTTTTTCAATGGTAACATTTTTTAATTCTTCGAATTTCTTTTTTCCCAAATAGTTTATTAAATTAAGATAAGATGTAATCCTTTTGGCCCTGCAATCCTCGTTTTTTTCTGCGATCTCATGATAAGGAATTTTAAATTTATCACAGTACACTTTTCTCAACTTTTCAAGAAGAATATCATCAGTTAGGGAAATTACCGAATCAATTCCGTATTGAGAAACCCTTAATGGTGTATCCGCAGTAAATCCGATACCCATTACAGGAATATGAAATGAATGTGTTTTTACCATATTTCAACTATTTATACCTGATTCTTGATAGAATTTGTGAAAAAACAATTGTATGTATCCATCCTGATTGGCTGTATACAACACAGTTGTGTCAATTTTTTGATATAGACCAACAGGATAAAGGTCTTGGGTGTATTATTTACATGAAAGTCTGTCAATTACACCATTTTTTGTCTGTTTGCTTTATATATGCAAGCTATGGATAATGGTAAAGTAGAAAATGATAAAATTAATTTTTATAAAATTGCTACCATGTTTCGAATAATTTACAGAATGCAAAATTTTGTATCTTACTTAAAATTTACGAAATGTGCAAATAAATATAATAGATCAAATAAAAAAAGTGACCAACTATAAAAGCTGTAAAGAGTCCTGCTCAGGCTATAATGTTTTGAAGCGCCTGGAGAACAGGTTCTATTCGAGACTTCTCTTCAGGTGGTATGGGAAGAAAGGTTATGGGATGATTTTTTATAAGCTTGTTTAGAAATATTTCAGGAATCGCTGAATTTTTGGGGAATTTATTCCTTTTAGCTTCTGTGTAAAGAATAACATCTGTGAAATTGCCGGAGTGTCCCTGGGAATCTATGTGCTCAATAAATTGTAAAAAAAGATTGTTTACTGTAAGAACAAAAGGATCAATTTCAGCATAACCTTTTTTACTGCAGTCTGATGTCGATACAAAACACCTGCATCCAAAAGGTCTTTTTTCGTAAATAGGACATTCTTTATCAATCAAAAATGGGCACGAACCCCAGGAAACATCAGATTCTTCTTCAGGGATATCCTTTCCATTTACGCATAGAACAGCAAACATATTAGTGGTTGTTTTGGGAATAAAACGGCCCCTGGACCTCTCATCTTTAAGCTTTTCAAAGAGATAGTTCTGTTTTTCTGAAATTAAACTATCAACGATTTCATCTGCTTCAAGGGTTGTGATAATTACATTTCGGGTGCAGCAATGGGAACAATATTTTTTACATGTAATGTTGAGTTTTTGTAAAAAGTCGTCATGGAGTTTGTAAATTTGAGCCAGAATTTTTCTTTTTTTTTGATGGATAATATCTGTTAACATGGTTCCTTTTATTATTTTAAATAACTTTGTGCTACCTTTTGGAAATGTTCACCCAAAAAGAGACGCATCAAAGTTTCTGACTCATATTTTTCAATCTCGTCATCCCCTGCTGAATCAGACATTTCAGCCATTTTTAAAAAGGCTTCAATGGATCCTTTGTAATTTTCATTGATTTTTTTCGCCAGGTTGCAAGCCTCCGTCATTAAATCCTCATGTTCAACAATCTGATCGATTAAACCCATATCCATGGCTTCTTCTGCGTTAATTTGTTCGCCGGTTAATAAAAGCCTAAGGGCAGAAGATTTTCCAATTAATTTGATCAACCGATTCCCCCCTCCCCAGCCGGTTATAATTCCGTTGGGAGCCTGCTTAAAAGCAAAAGTTGCATGGGGGACTCCCATGCGAAAATGACAGGCAGTTAAAATTTCACAGCCCCCCCCAAAAGCCTGGCCATTAATCGCTGCAATCACAACACGTTTGCCTCTGTAGAGCCTGTTATTGATCCCCTGCATTTTTTTTGACATATCAATACAGGCTTTTTCGGTTTTTAAAGATGCGAAATATTTCAGGTCCCCTCCTGCACAAAAAGTTTTTGGACCGGTACCTGTGATTATAATGCTTCTGATACAGGGATTATTTTCTATTTCATCAAGATGGATTTTCCATAAATCCATTAATTTATCATTTACCGCGTTATGAACAAAGGGGCGGTTAATACGAAGAACTGCGATATTATCACGACACTCAAGTTCAATCGGTTTGTTATCCATTTTTTCCCCCTTAATTTTCCAAACTGATTCTCCATGGTCTTATTTTTTGCTCCTGAGTATAAAGTTTTATGCAATCAAGTATATAACCATAGGAAACAAATTCGTCAAGCCAGAGATAAAAAGAGTAATGGATTAAGCAGCGCTGGAACAAAAAAAACTGTTTTTTTGTTTGGACAATAGTGACCTGCGCAAAAAAAATATACCCATCCTGCTTCCCCTTTTGTCCGTCTTCTACGTTGCGATAACAGGCATATCGCTCACTATTCACCTGTCATCAAACCTTGAAGACGAACAAAAGTTCTGCGCGATATAGATCTATTCTATTCTATTCTATTCTATTCTTTTCTTCCAGTTCCCTTAAAATCGCGAATTTATTTTTGAGCAAATCCTAAGAATGCTGACCATGCTATGAGGTATGATACTCCGAAGATCGATAACAGGCCCAAAGTTTTTATCTTAAGGTCTATGAATTATTCAATTTGTTTTTGTATTAATATTGTGGTATAGAATTTGGAATAATGAATTTTATAAGGCTAGTGGAGGAAATCTGAATTTATCCTTTAAGAAAATAAAGTAACTTTGGGGAATGTAAGATGTTTGAAAATAAATCACCGATTATTATAGGATGCGATCATGCAGCATTTTTGTTAAAGGAAAAATTTAAAAAACAGATACTCCAATGGGGTCTTAGCATTGACGATGCTGGTACAAATAGCGGTGATTCTGTTGATTATACTGATTATGGAATTAAAGTTGCATCTGCTGTTTCAACAGGAAAGTTTGAAAGGGGAGTTTTATTGTGCGGTACCGGGCTCGGTATGTCTATGGTAGCTAACAGATTCTCCAATGTAAGAGGGGCATTATGTACAGGTATTTTTTCAGCAAAAATGAGCAGACTGCATAATGATTCAAATCTCCTTGTTATTGGGGCAAGGGTGACCGGTGATGCCCTTGCAACGGAGATTCTGATGGCCTGGCTTGACACCCCCTTTGAGGGTGGGAGACATCAGCTCAGACTCGATAAATTTAACAGGATTAATGAATAATTTTCTAAATTCATTAATGGACAGCATAAAATTTGTAATAAGGACCTAATTCGTGAACTCAAGAGAATTGATAGATATTGATCCGGAAATCGCAGCCGTTATTAATGACGAACTTGGCAGACAAAAAGAGACGCTGGAGTTGATCGCTTCTGAAAACATGGCGAGCTCTGCTGTAATGGAAGTCCAGGGGAGTGTGCTGACCAATAAGTATGCAGAAGGGTATCCCGGTGCCAGGTTTTATGGAGGCTGTGAATATGTTGATACGGCTGAAAAGCTTGCGATAAAAAGGGCAAAAGAACTTTTTAAGACAAATTATGTTAATGTTCAGCCCCATTCAGGGTCCCAGGCCAATATGGCTGTCTATTTTACCTTATTGAATCCTGGCGATACAGTGCTTGGTATGAATTTATCCCATGGAGGGCATTTAACCCATGGGAGTCCTGCTAGTTTTTCAGGAAAAATTTATAATTTTATTCATTATGGTGTTAAAGAAGATACAGGTATTATAGATTATGACCTGCTTGCCCAAATAGCAAAAGAACATAAACCAAAGCTTATAGTCGCCGGTGCCAGCGCATATCCCCGCACCCTGGAATTCAAGAGGTTTGCTGAAATTGCAAAATCTTCTGGTGCACTTTTAATGGTTGACATGGCCCATATAGCAGGTCTTGTGGCAGCTGATATTCATCCTTCCCCTGTACCATATGCCGATGTTGTAACTTCCACAACCCATAAAACATTGCGTGGTCCCAGGGGTGGTCTGATTTTGGGAAAAAATGATTTTGGCAAAAAAATCAATAGTACTGTTTTTCCGGGGATTCAGGGTGGTCCGCTAATGCATGTGATTGCTGCAAAAGCTGTAGCTTTTAAAGAAGCCCTTTCCGAATCCTTTAAGACTTACCAGGAAAATGTAGTGAAAAATGCAAAGTGCTTTGCTGAACATTTAATGAATTCCGGTGTGAAACTAATATCTGACGGGACTGATAACCATATGATGCTTGCTGATTTAAGAATTTTCAATATAACAGGAAAAGATGCCGAATTCCTGTTGGGTCGTGCCGGGATAACTGTTAATAAAAATTCAATACCTGCTGAAACAAAAAGTCCTTTTATAACCAGTGGGATCAGAATAGGGACCCCCAGTGTTACCACCAGAGGTATGAAAGAATCTGAAATGGTGCTCATTGCAAAGATGGTTGTTAATGTTCTTGAAAATCCAGGGGATGAATCAATGATTCTGCGTATTAGAAAAGAGGTGCATGAACTTTGCAAGGCTTTCCCTTTATATCCGGATATACAAAGGGATTCTTCTCCCCATGCCTAAAGAGAGTAAGAGACCTCCATGGGAACTCTATTTTATGGATATTGCCTTTTTGGTGGCTTCCCGTTCCACATGTATAAGGCGTGCAGTGGGTGCCCTGATTATAAAGGAGAAGAGAATTCTTGCCACAGGATATAATGGGGCTCCGACAGGGATTAAACACTGCATTGATACCGGATGTCTGCGTCAAAAGCTGAATATCCCTTCGGGTGAAAAGCATGAACTCTGCAGGGGTATCCATGCTGAACAGAATGCAATAATACAGGCTGCACTACATGGAGTTTCCATAAAGGGTGCAGTTTTTTTTTGTACTAATCAGCCATGCTCAATATGTACCAAGATGATAATCAATGCGGGAATAAAGAAAATATACTACAGTTTTGCGTATGCAGATCCCATGGCTGATGAAATGCTCAAAGAGGCCGGGATAGAACTTATCAGGATAGAACGCTCCCCATAGGCTTTAAGGAACGAGGACGAAATAACTTGGTATTTTAAGCGTCGATCCATCCTGCCTGCGTTACAAAAGCGTAGTAATGTCTTGATATTCCTAGACTTTTGCGCCTTGTCAGGCAGGCGCCTCAACACTTAAAAATGTGAACTTATTTCGTCCCCGTTCCTAAGATAAAAATTTTGGGTGCGTCATTTGGTTGTTGGAGTATTATACATACGCCTTTCTCCCTCTGGCCTTTCCAAAATCATTATCTTAAAGCCCATAGGCCGTCACATAAATAATTTCATACTGTTATCGGCTGGAGATATACAATTAGTATTGTCTACTGATTCTGCCCTTGTCCTAATTTTTAAAATTGAGTAATTATGTGACAATCTATATACCTGAATAATTTCATCGAAAAAGCGTGGAGAAGTCATGAAGTGCCCGTCTTGCAAACAGATTAATAATAAAGTTGTCGATTCCAGGCTCAGCAGAGATGGAATTGCAATTCGCAGGCGCAGAGAATGTATTGCCTGCGGTGGACGTTTTACCACCTATGAATATGTGGAACAAAATCCTTTAATGGTAATAAAAAAAGATGGCCGCCGAGAGGTTTTTTTGCGTGAAAAACTTTCCTCAGGGATTAAGAAAGCTTGTCAAAAAAGAAATATAAGTATGAATGTCATAGATACTTTTCTCACTGAACTGGAAAAAGATCTTCGTGAAATAGATGAAAAAGAGAACTACTCTTACCTGATAGGTGAAAAGATAATGACATGGCTTAAAGATCTTGATGACGTGGCTTATGTGAGATTCGCATCTGTATACAGAGAATTTAAAGATGTAAATGATTTTGTTAATGAGCTTAAAACGTTGTAATGCTAAAATATGCAAAGGTTTTATAATTTTTCAAATGAATGATGAATATTTTATAAAAATAGCTCTTGACCTTGCAAAACAGGGGGCAGGTTTTACATCTCCAAATCCCATGGTGGGAGCGGTTATTGTCAAAGATAATAAAATTGTGGGGAAGGGCTTTCACGAGGCTGTGGGGAAAGCCCATGCAGAGGTGAACGCAATTAATGATGCCGGTCTTTTGGCCAATGGTGCTACTTTGTATGTTACCCTGGAACCTTGCAATCACACCGGTCGCACCCCTCCATGCACAAAAAAAATAGTATCCTCCGGAATAAAACGTGTAGTCGTTGCCATGGGGGACCCGAACCCCCATGTTCAAGGTGGAGGAATCGATTTTTTGACTGATACTGGGATAGAGGTTGCTACAGGTATCTGTGAAAATGAAGCGAAAAAGCAGAATGAAATATTTATAAAATATATTAATACTAAACGGCCATTTGTAATTGTAAAATGTGCTGCAACTTTAGACGGTCAGATTGCTACAAAGACCGGGGATTCAAAATGGGTTACCTCGGAAGAGTCAAGGAAATATGTCCATGGGTTAAGACATTTATATGATGCAATTATGGTGGGAATCGATACTGTTAAAACAGATGATCCAAGCCTGACAACCAGGCTGGATGGAATAAATTGTCTGGATCCTGTAAGGGTGATACTCGACACCCACCTCTCTATTTCTGAAGATGCGAAAATACTGGGGATTGCTTCGAATTCAAAAACAATTATTATAACAGGGGGTTCCTTTTCAAAAGATAAAAAAAGAAGGATTGAAAAAAAAGGAGTCGTGGTCGTAAACTCACCTGTTAAAAATGGTTTCATCGATCTTAATCATCTAATCGATTATCTGGGAAGCATTAATATTACAAGCCTTTTGATAGAAG
>Ga0209345_10003043_pt1 | contig 17666 bp, 16 predicted proteins | sample Cruoilmetagenom7_FD_187294 | JGI IMG/M metagenome (GOLD analysis project Ga0209345, IMG submission 187294) | Oil polluted marine microbial communities from Coal Oil Point, Santa Barbara, California, USA - Sample 7 (SPAdes) (version 2) | ecosystem: Environmental > Aquatic > Marine > Oil seeps ...
GCCATAGCGCTGTTCCGGCAGCACTGTCGCATAGGCGGCCAGTTCCGGCACGGCCCCTGTTTCAAGCGCGACGCGCAGCATCCGGTTCGGCCAGCCAGTGTCGATCCCGGTGAAATGCCCGTCGCCGTGATCCACCAGCCGCCAGCCATAGCGCAGCTTCTTCTTGGGGTCGTCGTTCCGCTCAAGCCAGATCCGCGCGCCCGGCTGCGCCAGACCCAGCATGGACCCCGGATTAGGGCAATGGGCGACCACCTCCTGCCCCGCATCGGGGCCGGTCTCGGGCACCACATCGGCCAGGAACCGCTTGTAGCGGCGGATCAGCCGGGCCGGCAGCAGAGGGGTTGGAAAGCGCATGGTCTTGGGCCTATACCGTGGCATCACAGCTTTCAAGGACAGCGCCATGAGCAATCCCACAGCCGCCATGATCGTGATCGGGGACGAGATCCTCTCGGGCCGGACCCGCGACAGCAACATGCATTATCTGGCGGGCGAATTGACCAAGGTCGGCATCGACCTGCGCGAGGTCCGCGTGGTCAGCGATGATGCGGCTTCCATTGTCGCGGCGGTCAAGGCACTGTCCGGCGCCTTTGAGCATGTCTTCACCTCGGGCGGGATCGGACCGACCCATGACGACATCACCGCCGACTGCATCGCGGCTGCCTTTGGACGATCCATAGATGTGCGCGACGATGCCCGCGCCCTGCTGGCGGCCCATTATGCCCGCACGGGGGGCGAGTTGAACGCCGCGCGCCTGCGGATGGCGCGCATCCCCGACGGTGCCACGCTGATCGAGAACCCGGTTTCGGTCGCGCCGGGTTTCACGCTGGAAAACGTGCATGTCATGGCGGGTGTGCCGACGGTGTTTCAGGCCATGGTCGCCTCGGTCCTTCCGACACTGACCGGGGGCAAGCCACTGCTGTCACAGACCCTGCGCATCCAGCGCGGCGAGGGTGACATTGCCGGACCGCTGGGCGATCTGGCCGCGCGCTATCCGGATTTGTCGATCGGCTCCTACCCCTATCAGATCAACGGCGCTTTCGGCGCGAATATCGTGATCCGTGGGCAGGACGGTGCCCGGGTGGATGCGGCCATGGCAGAGCTGTCGGCGATATTTCCCGCATGACGCCAGACGCCGCCCGCCTTTACGACTTGATCGACGGCACTTGGCCCGCAGCCGAGGTGCGCAGGCAGGGTCCGTTCCTGCTGCGGCGGGGTGACGGTGGCGGTCAGCGGGTGTCCGCGGCCTCGGCGCTGGGTCCGGTCGCCGACGATGATATCGACGCAGCCGAGGCAGCAATGCAGGCCATGGGTCAATCGCGCCTTTTCCAGATCAGGGCTGGCGATGATGCGCTGGACACAGCACTTGCCGGGCGCGGCTATGCCGTGGTCGATCCGGTCAATCTCTATGTCGCGCCGGTGGACGCCGTGGCCACGCACCGCCCGCCACCTGTCACCGCCTTCTGCGTCTGGGAGCCGTTGGCGATCCAGATCGACATATGGGCCAAGGGCGGGATCGGTCCGGGGCGCCTGGCCGTGATGGAACGGGTCAAGGGGCCGAAAACCTCGATCCTCGGGCGGATCAACGATCATCCGGGCGGGACGGCCTTCGTGGCGATCCATGACAGCATTGCCATGGTCCACGCGGTCGAAGTCTTGCCGCATCAGCGCAAACAGGGCATGGCGGGCTGGTTCATGCGGCTGGCGGCCTTCTGGGCACGGGACAATGGGGCCAGCCATCTGGCCGTGGTCTGCACGCAGGCGAACACCGGCGCAAATGCCCTCTATGCTTCCCTCGGGATGGCGCTTGTGGGACAGTACCATTATCGCAAGCACCCAGACGACATGGAATGAGCCAATCATGAGCACCACCGACCGCCCCACCGCCCTCAACCTGCCGCAAGTCGATCCGCTGCCGCCCGCCACGCAGAAATATTTCGACATCTGTCAGGACAAGCTGGGGATGGTGCCCAATGTGCTGCGGGCTCATGCCTTTGACATCGACAAGCTGAACACTTTCTCGGCGCTTTACAACGATCTGATGCTGGCCGACAGCGGCCTGAGCAAGCTGGAACGCGAGATGATCGCGGTCACCGTATCCTCGATCAACCACTGTTTCTATTGCCTGACAGCCCATGGTGCCGCCGTGCGGCAACTGTCGGGCAATCCGATCTTGGGCGAGATGCTGGTGATGAATTATCGCACCGCGCCTTTGGACGCGCGGCAGCGCGCGATGCTGGATTTCGCGGCACTCGTGACCACCGCCTCGGCCACGATCGAGGAACACCATCGCCAAGGCCTGCGCGATGTAGGGTTCAGCGACCGGGATATCTGGGACATCGCCAATGTGGCGGCCTTCTACAACATGACGAACAGGGTCGCCTCGGCCACCGACATGCGCCCGAATGACGAGTATCACGCGCAGGCCCGGTGACGCATCGGGATGTGGGTCATCACCGCCTTGCTGCGACGATCGCTGTTGACGGCTCCGGGTCGGGCTTTCGGGGCAATGCTCGCCTTGGGGATAGCGACGCCGTCCAGCGCCCTTGAGCTGTCACTTCCGTTCAGCGCTCAGTTGACGACACGGGTCGTCACCGCACCGGACAGCCACGCTCTGCCCGTGGGTGCCTTTGCCGAAGGGGGGCTTCCTGTTCTGGATCTGGAAGGGCAGGTGGAACGGCAGGTCTTTCGCTTTGCCGCACAGGCGCTGACAACGCTTCAATTGCTGGTGCCACTGCGCGATCAACTCGATGCGGCCGGATACGAGATCCTTTTCGAATGCGACTCCACGGCTTGCGGCGGTTTCGATTTCCGTTTCGCAACCGAAGTTCTTCCCGCCCCTGACATGTATGTGGATCTGACCGATTTCCGGTTTCTCGCTGCCCGGCGGGGGGCGCGCGACCATATCGGCCTGCTGGTCAGCACCTCGGCCAATGCAGGCTTTGTGCAGATGATCCGCGTGACTTCGGACCCGGAGGCCGCGGCGCTGCGTGTGAGCACCCCGGTGACATCGCTGCAACGACCGGCAATTCCGAACCATCGACTGCGCGCACAGACCCGGTCGAGCAGACCTCGCCCCTCCCCGACACGGAAGCTTCCCCGCCGACCGCCGGATCAGAGCCCTTGTCCGTTGCCGAAAGCCTGCGTCAGCGGGGCCATGTCATCCTGTCGGATCTGAACTTCCAGACCGGCTCATCCCAACTTTCCGATGGCAGTTATGCGACGCTGGAAGCGCTGGCTGTCTTCCTTCTGGCCGATCCTTCGCGCCGTGTCGCGCTTGTGGGCCATACCGATACGGTGGGCAGTCTGGCCGTCAACATCAACCTGTCGCGACAAAGGGCGGATTCTGTCAGGCAGCGCCTGATCGCTGAATACGGTGTGCCGCCAAGCCAGCTTGACGCCGAGGGCATGGGCTATCTCTCACCCATCGCGCCCAATGTCACAGCGGAAGGCCGCGAGGCCAATCGCCGTGTCGAGGCAGTGCTTCTGAACACCGAATAGATCAGGCGCGGATCAGGATCGCGCGCAGATCATTCACATTCGTGCCTGTCGGGCCGGTCACGAACAACTGGTCCACCGCGTCAAAAGCACTCCAAGCATCATGGCCTGCCAGCATCGCCGCCGGGTCCACTCCGGCTTCGCGCATCTGCGCCACGGTCTGCCCGTCGGCGAAGGCACCCGCATTGTCTTGGGACCCGTCGATCCCGTCTGTATCTGCGGCCAGCGCCGTGATCCCTGCGCAATCCTCGATCTCCAGCGCAAGTGACAGCATGAATTCGCTGTTGCGCCCGCCGCGCCCGTGATCGCCGCGAATGGTCACCGTCGTCTCACCGCCTGACAGAATCACCACGGGCGGCGGGAACGGTCTGCCACGCTGGGCAACTTCGCGGGCAATCGCGCCATGCATGCGCGCCACGTCCCGCGCCTCGCCTTCGATCGCGTCCGACAGGATCGCCGCTTCAACACCTGCCGCGCGGGCGACCTCTGCTGCCGCTTCCAGAGAGCGTGCGGCAGAGGCGATGACCTGCACGCTGTTCCCGGCAAAACGCGGATCATCCGGTCGTGGCGCATCCTCGGGTGCCTCCTCCAGATGGCGCGCAATCCGCGCGGGCAGGTCTATCGCGTGATCGCGCACGGCCCTGAGCGCCTCGGCCCGCCCCACCGCATCCGGCACCGTCGGCCCGGAGGCCACCTGCGCCGGATCATCGCCGGGCACATCCGACACGATCAGGCTGACCACGCGCGCGGGATGGGCGGCGGCAGCAAGCCGTCCACCCTTGATGCGGCTGACCTGCTTGCGGATCGCGTTCATGGCACCGATGGGCGCGCCGGATGACAGCAGCGCCTTGTTCAGCGCGACCTCATCCTCCAGCGTCAGTCCCTTGGCCGGAGCCGCGAGCAGAGCAGACCCACCGCCGCAGATCAAGGCGACAACCAGATCATCTGGGCCAAGACCCGAAACCGCCTGAAACAGAGCCTCGGACGCCGCCATCCCGGCGTCATCGGGCACAGGATGCGCCGCCTCGAGCACCCGGACATGCCGTGTCGGGCAGGCATAGCCATAGCGGGTGACAACGACACCCTCCACGGCATCGCCCCACAGATCCTCGAAGGCGGCGGCCAGTTGTGCCGCACCTTTGCCTGCGCCGATAACCACGGTGCGGCCTTTGGGTCGTTCAGGCAAATGCGCGGCCAGCGCTGTCCGAGGGTCGGCAGCCGCTACGGCAGCCTGGAACAATGACGCCAGAAAGGCGCGGTCCTGCGGGTTCATCGGATTGGCTCCGTCAGTTCAGGTCGGCCTGAGATTGCCTCAGGCGCTTTGTTCCTTTTTCCGCGATCCGCAAACGGATGTCGATGCAATCGCGTGATGGGACATGGTTTGCCCAAGCTGTCAGGTGCTCTTTCTTCTTGCCCGAAATATCCCCGCCGGAGGCTCTGACAGCGGTTCCGCAAGGAAGCGAAGGAAGTTTCTTCAGGTCTGGCCTTAAAGATGTTGATGATCTGGCCCTATTTCTTTGCGCCCTGTTGCGTGTGATACTGAAAGCAAGCGCTTGCCTGACGGCAGGCCCAAATCCTTTGCAGACAGATGGAGCGGCAAAATGATGGACGGCAAGTTCGACAATGACATTCAGGCTGTTGTGGACGCCGACCGCGCCCATGTCTGGCACCACCTGAGCCAGCACAAACCCTATGAGACGACAGATCCCCGGATCATTGTCGAAGGCAAGGGCATGCGCGTCTGGGACCAGAAGGGCAAGGAACATCTGGATGCGGTGTCCGGTGGCGTCTGGACCGTCAACGTCGGCTACGGGCGCGAGCGGATCGCCAACGCCGTGCGCGACCAGCTGATCAAGCTGAACTATTTTGCCGGGTCCGCCGGGTCGATCCCCGGCGCGATGTTTTCGGAACGGCTGATCGAAAAGATGCCGGGCATGAGCCGGGTCTACTATTGCAACTCGGGGTCCGAGGCGAACGAGAAAGCCTTCAAGATGATCCGCCAGATCGCGCACAAGCGCTATGGTGGCAAGAAGCACAAGATCCTGTATCGGGACCGCGATTACCATGGCACCACTATCGGTTGCCTGTCGGCCGGTGGTCAGGACGAGCGGAACGCGCAATACGGCCCCTTTGCGCCCGGTTTCGTGCGTGTGCCCCATTGCCTTGAATATCGTGCCGCCGATCAGGGCGCGCCGGTCGAGAATTACGGCGAATGGGCCGCCAACCAGATCGAAGCGGTCATTCTGGCCGAAGGGCCCGATACCGTGGGCGGCATCTGCCTTGAGCCGGTCACCGCTGGCGGCGGCGTCATCACCCCGCCCGAAGGCTACTGGCAGCGCGTGCAGGAGATCTGCCGCAAATACGATGTTCTGCTGCATATCGACGAGGTCGTCTGCGGCGTGGGCCGGACCGGCACATGGTTCGGTTATCAGCAATACGGCGTCCAGCCCGATATGGTGACCATGGCCAAAGGTGTGGCCTCCGGTTATGCCGCCATCGCCTGCCTTGTGACGACGGAAGCTGTCTTTGACATGTTCAAGGACGATGCGACCGATCCGCTGAACTATTTCCGCGACATCTCGACCTTCGGCGGCTGCACTGCGGGCCCCGCAGCCGCGCTGGAGAACATGGCGATCATCGAAGAGGAAGGTCTGCTCGAGAACACCACGAAGATGGGCCACTACATGCTGGACCGTCTGGCCGAGTTGAAAGACAAGCATGCCGTGATCGGCGATGTGCGCGGCAAGGGCCTGTTCCTCGGCGCGGAACTGGTGGCGGATCGCACGACGCGCGAACCGATGGCCGAAAAGAAGGTGCAGATGGTCACCGCTGACTGCATGGCGCAGGGCATCATCATCGGGGCGACCAACCGCTCCCTGCCCGGCCTGAACAACACGCTGTGCTTCAGCCCGGCGCTGATTGCCACCAAGGATGATATCGACCAGATCATCGAGGGCGTCGATGGCGCGCTGAGCCGTGTTTTCGGCTGAGCATCCCGGAATGGACAAGGAAAGGCGCGGGGCAATCCCGCGCCTTTTTGCATGTCTTCAGCCGTGCAGTGCCTTGCTGTCCGCCGGGGCCTGATCACGCGCCGTCATGCCGTAGTCGCGCAATACATGCAGCACTTTCAGCCGATAATCCGCAAACATCTGTCCCCGCCCGGCCTTCTGTGCGCCACGATGTTCGGGAAGTTGCCGCCAGCGGTCCAGCGCCGCTTCATCCTCGAAAAAAGAGATCGACAGAAGCTTGTCGGGGTTTGTGAGGCTCTGAAACCGCTCGACACTGATGAAGCCTTCCATTCCCTCGACCAAGGGGCGCATCTTTGCGGCCATGTCCAGATAGGGTTGTTTCATCCCGTCCTTCGGGGTGACCTCGAATATCACGGCGATCATGATGTGCTCCCTGTTTGATCCCTTCGCCTGCAGCAGCTTCACCGCAGGCGAGGGCAGGAACAAGCCCCCGGAAAAATAAGACCAGTTTACGCAAGCCTTAGGTCCAGCATAGAGTGACCATATGGCCATCCCCGTCGAGACATTCTTTCTTGATCCTGCAGCGCAGGGCACGCTGCAATCCCGCATCCAGCAGATGATCGCGGGCGGAATACTTTCGGGCCGGTTCCGGCGCGGCGAAAAGCTGCCCTCGACCCGCCGCCTCGCGCTGCATCTGGGGATCAGCCGGATCACGGTGACGCTGGCCTATACGGAATTGCTGGCCAATGACTACCTCGCCGCCAAGGGGCGGTCGGGCTATTTCGTGTCGGACAATGCGCCGGAGCCACCGCCAAGCCCCAGCCCGCTGACGCGCAGCGATGCCGTGGACTGGACGAGGGCCATCGGGCAGCGGTTCACGGGCGGATCGACCCCCGAAAAACCGCAGGACTGGGCCAGTTTCCGCTATCCCTTCATCTATGGGCAGGCCGATCCGACGCTGTTCGATCATGCCAACTGGCGGCTCTGCGCGGTGCAGGCGCTGGGGGCGCGGGATTTCACGGCGCTCACCACCGACTACTACGATCAGGACGATCCGCAGCTGATCGAATTCATCGCACGCCATACCTTGCCGCGACGCGGGATCGTGGCGCGTCCCTCCGAGATTCTGGTGACGCTGGGGGCACAGAACGCGCTGTGGCTGACGGCGCAGGTTCTGTTGACGCAACGCCGCCTCGCGGCGATCGAGGACCCCTGTTATCACGCGCTGCGCGATATCCTGACGCAATCGCGCTGCAGGTTGGCCCCGGTGACCGTGGATGCCGACGGTCTGCCGCCGGATGCGATTCCGGACGGCACGGATGTCATCTTCACAACGCCCAGCCATCAGTGCCCCACCTCGGCCACCATGCCGATGGAGCGCCGCAGCGCCCTGCTGGAACGGGCCCGCGCGCTGGATGCGATCATCGTCGAGGATGATTATGAGTTCGAGATGTCCTATCTCTCGCCCCCTTCGCCGGCGCTCAAGTCCCTCGATACAGACGGGCGGGTGATCTATGTGGGCAGTTTCTCGAAATCGCTCTTTCCGGGGCTGCGGCTGGGCTATCTGGTGGGGTCCGAGGCCTTCATCCGCGAGGCCCGTGCCCTGCGGGCCAGCGTGCTGCGCCATCCGCCCGGACATATCCAGCGCACCGCGGCCTATTTCCTGTCACTGGGTCACTACGATGCTCAGATCCGGCGCATGGCCCGCGCGTTGTCGGAGCGGCGCAAGGTCCTTGAGGAGGCAATCCAGCGTCATGGATTGACCATCGCGGGTCGTGGCACTTTTGGCGGGTCCAGCATCTGGATGCGCGCGCCGGAGGGGGTGGATACCGGACAGGTGGCGCTGCACCTGCGCGGGAACGGCGTGTTGATAGAACCGGGTGCGCCCTTCTTCGCCGCCAGCGCGCCACCCACGCAGTTCTACCGGCTGGCCTATTCCTCGATCCCCTCGGCGCGGATCAGCGATGGCGTCCGGTTGGTGGCCGAAGCGATGAGGTGAGGCAGACAGACAGGTCTGGCCCTAATGGCATGGGTCAACTGGCCCTATTGCCCGGATCAGCCGATCCCTAGTCTGTCGCAAAGCCCGGACACGGGCCAATCCCCATGACCGGAGGGTTCCGCATGAAGATGACAACCGAAGAAGCCTTTGTGAAAACCCTGCAAATGCACGGGATCGAACATGCCTTTGGCATCATCGGATCGGCCTTCATGCCGATTTCCGACCTGTTCCCGCGTGCGGGCATCACCTTCTGGGATTGTGCCCATGAAGGCTCGGGCGGGATGATGGCAGATGGCTACACCCGCGCTACCGGCAAGATGTCGATGATGATCGCGCAGAATGGCCCCGGCATCACCAATTTCGTAACGGCCGTGAAAACCGCCTACTGGAACCACACGCCGCTTTTGCTGGTGACGCCACAGGCCGCCAACAAAACCATCGGCATGGGCGGTTTCCAGGAGGTCGAACAGATGGCCCTGTTCAAGGACATGGTCGCCTATCAGGAGGAGGTGCGCGACCCATCCCGCGTGGCCGAGGTGCTGAACCGCGTGATCCTGAACGCGCGGCGGATGTCGGCTCCCGCGCAGATCAACTTGCCGCGCGATTACTGGACGCAGGTGATCGACATCGAGTTGCCGGAAATGGTCACCTTCGAACGTCCCGGCGGCGGCGAAGATGCAGTGCAACGCGCCGCCGACCTGCTGTCTTCGGCACGGTTTCCGGTGATCCTGAACGGCGCGGGCGTGGTGCTGGGTGGGGCGATCCCCGCCTCGATGGCCTTGGCCGAGCGGCTGGATGCGCCGGTCTGCGTGGGCTATCAGCACAATGACGCTTTCCCGGGCTCGCACCCGCTGTTTGCGGGGCCACTGGGCTATAACGGGTCCAAGGCCGGGATGGAGCTGATCGCGCGCGCCGACGTGGTGCTCTGCCTTGGCACGCGGCTCAACCCCTTCTCGACCCTGCCCGGCTATGGCATCGACTATTGGCCCAGGGATGCGAAAATCATTCAGGTCGATATCAACCCCGACCGGATCGGCCTGACCAAAAAGGTGACAGTGGGCATTGTTGGCGATGCGAAGAAGGTGGCCATGTCCATCTACGACAAGCTGGCGCCAACGGCAGGCGATGCGGGCCGGATCGAACGGAAATCCCTGGTCGCACAGACCAAGTCGCAATGGGCGCAGCAGCTGTCTTCGATGGATCACGAAGAGGACGATCCCGGCACCACGTGGAACCAGCGCGCCCGCGCCGACAAGCCGGACTGGATGAGCCCCCGGATGGCCTGGCGCGCGATCCAATCCGCCCTGCCGCGCGATGCGATCATCAGCTCGGACATCGGGAACAACTGCGCCATCGGCAATGCCTATCCCAGTTTCGAGGCGGGGCGGAAGTATCTGGCCCCTGGTCTGTTCGGGCCTTGCGGCTATGGCCTGCCTTCGATCATCGGAGCCAAGATCGGTTGCCCCGACGTGCCCGTGGTGGGTTTCGCGGGCGACGGTGCTTTCGGTATCGCGGTGACGGAACTGACTGCCATCGGGCGGCCGGAATGGCCCGCCATCACGATGGTGGTTTTCCGGAACTATCAATGGGGGGCGGAAAAGCGCAACTCGACGTTGTGGTACGATGACAATTTCGTCGGCACCGAACTGGATGACGGCGTCAGCTATGCCGGTATCGCGCAGGCCTGCGGCTTGCAGGGGGTACAGGCCAGAACGATGGACGAACTGCGCGCGGCCCTCGCCCGCGCGGTCGAAGATCAGATGCAGCATGGCAAGACCACGCTGATCGAGGCGCTGATCAATCAGGAACTGGGCGAACCCTTCCGCCGCGACGCCATGAAGAAGCCGGTGTCCGTTGCGGGCATTTCCGCGGCCGACATGCGCCCGCAGCAACCCGCCTGATCGCGGTGTTGCATCGGCCCGACCGGTCTTCTTCTTGCCTCAAATATCCCCGCGCGGAGCGCATCCGCCGGGGAAGGTTGTCCTGCCGCTGCGACAAGAGCGGGACCTTGCCCCTTCACCCTTGCCTAATGCCTGAACCCGTGGTCGATTGAACCCGCCATGAGAGAACCCTTTCCCTTTCTGTCACCCGTCACAGCCGACGCTCCCCGGCGGCTGCTGGATCAGGCGCGCGGCCTTCCGGTGCCGCGCGTGGCGCTGGTCAATGCGGGCAGCGTGAATGCCCTTGAGGGGATTCGCGAGGCTGCCGAAGCGGGCTTGGCACAGCCCGTTCTGATCGGTGATGCCCCCAAGATCCACGCGGTTGCCGAGGGGATCGGCTGGGACATTACCGCCCTGCGCCTGATCCATGCACCGGGGGCCGAAGCCAGCGCCCATGCGGCGGCACTTGCCCGCAAGGGCGAGGTCGATGCGATCATGAAGGGGCAGGTGCATACTTCTGTCTTCCTCAAGGGGCTTTTGCCACGGTCGGCGGGGCTTCGGGACGCGAATACCCGTTGCGGCCATGTGTTCCACATCACCGCACCCCATTCCGACCGCCCGCTGATCCTGACCGATGGCGCGCTGAACGTGGACCCGGATATTGCTACCCGTCAGGCCTGCCTGACCCATGCGGTTCATCTGGCGCAGCAACTGGGGATCGAAAGACCCAAGGCGGGAATCCTCTCGGCGAATGAGGACCCGCTGCCCTCGCTCCAGAATTCGATGGATGCGGCTGTCATCGCCGCATGGGCCAAGACTGCCCTGCCAGAGGCGGATGTGGCGGGGCCGATGGCGCTGGACCTGATCTTTTCGGCCGAGGCGGCGGCGGCCAAGAACTATGTCTCGCCGGTGGCAGGGGATGCCGACATCATCCTGACGCCCAATATCACAACGGGGAATGCGATCTTCAAACTGATGTCGCTGGGCATGGGATGCTGTGCTGCCGGGTTGGTGCTGGGGCTCAAGGTGCCGATCCTGCTGACCTCGCGCGCGCAGGGCGCACCCGCACGGATCGCCTCTGCTGCATTGGGGGTCATCGCGGCCGGGGTGCGGCGATGATCCTTGTCGTCAATGCCGGGTCGAGCTCGATCAAGATCGAGGTGTTCGACAATGCGCTGGCGTCTGTCATTGCCGGAGCGGTGTCCGAGATCGGTGGCGACGCCCGGCTGACGCTGGGGGATCAGTCGCGCCCCATAGGCGCGCCCGATCATGCGGTGGCGCTGGAGCATCTTCTGGAAGGTCTGGCCGCCCATGGCCTGACGCTGGACCGGCTGACGGCTGCCGCGCATCGGATCGTGCATGGCGGCGCATATCTGACGGCCCCCACCCGGCTGACGCCCGATGTTCTGGAACAGGTGGTCGCCTGCAACAGCCTTGCGCCGCTTCACAACCCGCACAACCTGTCGGGAATCGCAGCCTTGATGCATCTGGCGCCCGGACTGCCGCAATTCGGCAGCTTCGATACGGCGTTTCACGCAACGAATCCCGATGTCGCCGTGACCTATGCGATCCCGCAGGCGGAACGGGACAAGGGTATCCGCCGCTATGGCTTTCACGGCCTGAGCTATGCCGGGCTGGTCGAGGCGCTGCGCCCCGATCTGCCGCGCCGGTTGCTGGCGCTGCATCTGGGCAATGGGGCCAGCCTCTGCGCGATCCTCGAGGGGCGCTCGATCGCGACCTCGATGGGCTATTCCCCGCTGGATGGTCTGGTGATGGGCAGCCGTTCGGGCAGTATAGACGGGATGGCGGTTCTGCGGATGGCCAGCGATCACGGGATCGAGCCTGCGGCACATCTGCTGAACCATGACAGCGGGTTGCGGGCGCTGGGTGGCACCAACGATATGGCGCATCTGCTGACTTCCGAAACGGCCGAGGCGCGTTTTGCCGTCGATCATTTCTGCTACTGGGCCGCGCGGCATGCCGGGTCGGCCATTGTCGCCATGGGGGGGTTGGACGCCATCGCCTTTACCGGCGGTATTGGCGAGAATGCAGCCCCCGTGCGCGACAAGATCATGGCGCATCTGGCCTGTTTCGGCAGGGTGCCGGTGCATGTGGTGCCCGCGGACGAGGAGCGCCAGATCGCGCGCGATGCGCTTGGCCTGATGCAGAGGGCCAACGCATGACCCAGCCGCATCTGGATACCTCGCCGCCGGTATCGGACGAGGTCCGCAAGACGACCTGCTACATGTGCGCCTGCCGTTGCGGGATCAATGTGCACATGAAGGGCGGCAAGGTCGCCTATATCGAAGGCAACCGCGATCACCCGGTCAACAAGGGTGTTCTCTGCGCCAAGGGATCTGCGGGCATCATGCAGGTCAATGCACCGTCCCGTCTGCGTGCGCCGCTCAAGCGTGTGGGGCCGCGCGGATCGGGCCAGTTCGAAGAGATCAGCTGGGACGAGGCGCTGACGCTGGCGGTGTCATGGCTGAAGCCGCTGCGCGAGGCCGCACCGGAAAAGCTGGCCTTCTTCACCGGCCGCGATCAGTCGCAAAGCCTCACCGGCTGGTGGGCGCAGCAATTCGGCACACCAAACTTCGCGGCCCACGGCGGGTTTTGCAGCGTGAACATGGCGGCGGCTGGCATCTACACGATGGGCGGGGCCTTCTGGGAATTCGGCCAGCCCGATTGGGATCACACCAGGCTGTTCATCCTGTTCGGGGTGGCCGAGGATCATGACAGCAACCCGATCAAGATGGGCATCGGCAGGCTGAAGGCACGCGGGGCGCGGATCGTGGGGGTGAACCCGATCCGGTCGGGCTACAACGCCGTGGCCGATGACTGGCTGGGGATCACGCCGGGCACGGATGGCCTGCTGATCCTGTCGCTGGTGCATGTGTTGTTGCAGGCGGGCAAGATCGACCTCGATTACCTGGCCCGCTACACCAATGCGCCTGTGTTGGTAAATGGCGATCCGAAATCGCCCGACCATGGCCTGTTCCTGCGCAACGAGGACGGCAAGCCCCTGGTCATCGACCGGGTGACCGGAAAGCTGACGCCGTTCGATCAGCCCGGCGTGCGCCCCGATCTGGCCGCCTCTCATCGTCATGCGGGTGTTACGCATCGCCCGGTGATGCATCTGCTGGCCGAACGCTACCTCGATCCGAAATATGCGCCCGAGGCGGTTGCCGGTCGCACCGGTATTCCCGCCGCCAAGATTCGCGCGCTGGCCGCCGAGATCGCGCGCACCGCCTTTGACGATCCGGTGATCCTCCATCGCGAATGGACGGATTTTCGGGGCGAGACTCACCATACCATGGTGGGTCGTCCCGTCGCATTCCATGCGATGCGCGGCATTTCGGCCCATTCCAACGGTTTTCAGACCGCCCGCGCGCTGCATGTGCTGCAGATCCTGCTGGGCGCTGTGGAAACCCCCGGCGGGATGCGGTTCAAGCCGCCCTATCCCAAACCGGCGACCGCGCATCCCAAGCCGCACTGCAAGGTGACCCCCGGCGCACCGCTGGATGGGCCGCATCTGGGTTATGTGCAGGGGCCGGATGATCTGTGCATGCGCAACGATGGCAGCCCGGCCCGGATCGACAAGGCGTTCACCTGGGAAAACCCGATGTCGGCACATGGGTTGATGCATATGGTCATCAGCAATGCTCATGCGGGTGATCCCTACAGGATCGACACGCTGTTCATGTACATGGCCAACATGTCGTGGAATTCGTCGATGAACACCGGCGGCGTGATGCAGATGCTGACCGACACCGACGAAAACGGCGACTACGTGATCCCACGGATCATCTATTCGGATGCCTATAGCTCTGAAATGGTGGCCTATGCCGACCTGATCCTGCCGGACACGACCTATCTGGAGCGCCATGACTGCATCAGCCTTCTGGATCGTCCGATATCCGAGGCGGATGGCGCGGGTGATGCGATCCGTTGGCCTGTAATCGCGCCTGATCGCGATGTGCGCGGGTTTCAGTCGGTGCTGCTGGATCTGGGGGCGCGGCTTGGTCTGCCGGGGATGGTCACCGCCGACGGCGCACCGAAATACGCTGACTATGCCGACTATATCGTGAACCACGAGCGCAAACCCGGCATTGGCCCCTTGGCAGGGTGGCGTACAGGCGACACCGGCCTGACCCGAGGGCGCGGCGGCCCCAATGCCGCGCAGCTGGATGAATATATCGCCCATGGCGGGTTCTTCGTGGCGCATGTCCCAGAGGACGCAGCTTATTTCAAACCCTGGAACCGCGCCTATCAGGACTGGGCGGTCGGCATGGGCTTCTACGACAGCCCGCAGCCCTATCTGTTCCAGCTCTATGTCGAACCGCTGCGCCGCTTCCAGCTGGCCGCCGAAGGCCACGGAACACGCCAGCCGCCTGATCATCTGCGCGAGCGGATCAAGACAACGCTGGATCCGCTGCCTGTCTGGTATGCCGCGCTTGAGGATGGCCATGCCGACCCGGAAGAATTCCCGATCCACGCCCTGACCCAGCGGCCCATGGCGATGTATCATTCATGGGGCACGCAGAACGCATGGCTGCGCCAGATCCACGGAATGAACCCGCTTTACGTGCCGACGGCGCTTTGGCGCCAGCATGGCTTTGCCGATGGGGACTGGGCGCAGGTGACCTCGGCCCACGGGGTGATCACCGTGCCCGTGGCGCATATGGCGGCGCTGAACGCAAACACCGTCTGGACATGGAACGCGATCGGCAAGCGCAAGGGCGCATGGGCGCTGGATGAAAACGCGCCGGAGGCGGAAAAGGGGTTTCTGTTGAACCACCTGATCCATGAATTGCTGCCACCACGCGGCGATGGCCTGCGCTGGTCGAATTCCGATCCAGTGACAGGACAAGCCGCCTGGTTCGATTTGCGCGTGAAGATCGAGAAAGTGCCTGCGCCCGCGCGCAGCCAACCCAGCTATCCGTCGGTCGGCTCGCCCGTCGGCAAGGGGCCCAACACTCTGGCATGGAAGGTCGAGACATGACGCCGATGCAACGCACGCTTGCAGTGATCGCGGTCTTCGTCGCGCTGATCGTCGGCAGTTTCATCTGGTTCATCGCCACGTGGGACCCGGCGCAGGAACAGCCCGTATCTTGGACGGTCCAACCGCTGAAGGTGCAACCGGCATGACATCCCTTCCCGCCCATACCGAGCGCAAGCTGGGGCTGGTTATCGACCTTGATACTTGCGTCGGCTGTCATGCCTGCGTGGTGTCCTGCAAGGGATGGAATACCGAAAACTACGGCGCGCCGCTGTCGGACCAGGAGCCTTATGGGGCCGAGCCTTCGGGGACTTTCCTGAACCGCGTGCACAGCTACGAAGTGCAGCCCAGTGCCGGGACCGCGCAGCTGGTGCATTTTCCGAAATCCTGCCTGCATTGCGACAACGCACCCTGCGTCACCGTCTGCCCGACGGGCGCAAGCTACAAGCGGCGCGAAGACGGGATCGTGCTGGTGAACGAGGATGCCTGCATCGGCTGTGGCCTGTGCGCATGGGCCTGCCCCTATGGCGCGCGCGAGATGGACATGGCCGCCAAGGTGATGAAGAAATGCACCCTTTGCGTGGACCGGATCTATAACGAGAACCTGCCCGAAGTGGACCGTGTGCCCGCCTGTGTCCGCACCTGCCCCAGCAACGCGCGCCATTTCGGCGATCTGTCCGACCCCGAGAGCGAGGTCAGTCAGCTTGTGGCGGCGCGCGGCGGAATGGATCTTATGCCGGAACAGGGGACAGCGCCTGTGAACAAATATCTGCCGCCGCGCCCGAAGGACCGGCTGGACCGGGAGGAGGAGATCGATATCCTTGCCCCGTTCCTTGCGCCCGTGACCGATCAGCCGAAGGGCTTTCTTGGCTGGCTGGACAAGGCTCTGGACAGGCTCTGACATGCATCCGGCTCCGTCCATCATCGCCTTCACGACGCTGTCGGGCCTTGGCTTCGGCCTGATGGTCTGGCTGGGCATCGGTATGCCGGGATCAACCGGGATGGTGGCCTTCGTGTTCTTCGCCATCGCCTATGCGCTGGCTGGGGGCGGGCTGGTCGCGTCGGCCTTTCACCTTGGTCATCCGGAACGCGGCTTATTGGCCTTCACGCAGTGGCGCTCTAGCTGGCTCAGCCGCGAGGCGATTTGCGCGGTGGCCACGCTGGCCGTGATGGGCATCTATGCCATCGGGCGCGTGTTCCTTGCCGCTGATTGGGTGCCGCTGGGCAGGCTGGGCGCGGTTCTGGCGCTGGGAACAGTCTTCACGACCTCGATGATCTATACGCAGATGAAAACCGTACCGCGCTGGCGCAGCCCGCTCACGCCCGCGCTGTTCCTGTCGCTGTCGATGGGAGGCGGGGCGCTGCTGGCCGGACAGGTCACATGGGCGCTGATCCTGCTGACGCTGGCCGGCACCCTGCAACTGGCCTGGTGGTGGCAGGGTGACCGCGCCTTTGCCGCGTCCGGCACGACCATGGCCAGCGCAACAGGTCTTGGCGGGATCGGGACAGTGCGGGCTTTTGAACCACCCCATACCGGCCCCAACTACCTGCTGCGCGAGATGGTGCATGTCGTGGGGCGCAAACATGCGATGAAGCTGCGGGTGATCGCCTTCATGCTGGGCTACGCATTGCCAATTGCACTGCTTCTGGCACCGTTCAGCCATATCATGGGCCTTCTGGCGGTGATCAGCCATGTCGCGGGCATCCTTGCCTCGCGCTGGTTGTTTTTCGCCGAGGCCGAGCATGTCGTCGGCCTCTACTACGGAAAACGCTGATCAGCGCGCCGGGGTCTTGCCCCGCACACCATCCCACCAGCGCCGGAACTTGCCGCGCCGGTCGACCATGTGATCGGTGACTTCCTCGATACTGTCGCCGATCTCGTGCAGAACCGGGTCGATCCGCGCCTCCCGGAAGCGCCGCCAGCGCACCCAGATCGCCCAGAAGAAGGCAGCCAGCAGGGTCAGGATGGTGATATTCATCCACGGAATGATCGTCACATCGGGGCTGTCCACGCGCCAGATCTTGATCGCGTTCGGATAGATCGACAGGAATTCGTTGCGCCATCCATAATGGCGGATCACGACCCACTGGGCCTGCTGACCGCTGGTCGAGCGGCTTTCCAGATCGGCCGCCTGCGCCTGAAGGTTCGAGGTGTTGAACTTGAAATAGGGCGGCCAGCCCCAGCCGGTATCCTCGTTGCGATAGATCATCGGCCGTTCATTCGTACGGAAGGTCTGGATGAAGAACACATCCCGGTTCTGTGTATTGACCGCATCACCCGTGGGCGCATTGGCCCAGAAGATCGAGTTCTCGCCAAAGTCGAT
>Ga0209345_10003044_pt1 | contig 17664 bp, 16 predicted proteins | sample Cruoilmetagenom7_FD_187294 | JGI IMG/M metagenome (GOLD analysis project Ga0209345, IMG submission 187294) | Oil polluted marine microbial communities from Coal Oil Point, Santa Barbara, California, USA - Sample 7 (SPAdes) (version 2) | ecosystem: Environmental > Aquatic > Marine > Oil seeps ...
TAATGCGGGAGCTTCAACGGCGGATACAAACAGAGCAACTGCCCGATGGCGAAACCATCATCTGCCTGATATTTGATGAACTACCCAAGCACAAGAGTTGGTGGCTTATTGTGAATAGTGGTGCTGTCGACGTCTGTACGGAAGACCCCGGCAAAGAGGTTGATCTGTTCATCCACTCTAGTGTCCGCACTCTCGCTCAGGTGTGGCAGGGAAGTCTCGATATACGCACCGCCCTGCACAACTCGTTGATAAAAGTGCATGGTTTACGCCATTTAATCAATACAATGCCAAACTGGTTTGGTGTTTGCCTGTATAAAGATGTTAAACCTGGTGACCCGGCGCTAATGGCGCAAGTGGATGGCAACCAATAAAAGCCTCACCAAAATAAAGGATTGGTTTTACCCCAACCTACCAAACACATAGTTAAGATTGGATAATCCACGATAACGAGGTATTTATGTTAGAAATGATAGACATTGGCATTGAACAATCTGTTGCCTTCCGTATATCCGGAAAGATGACTGAAAGTGATATGTCTTTGGTGCTGAATGAAACCAAGGAAAAGATTCAACGTCATGGTGATATTGTTATTCTTGAACAGATAGATTCATTCGATGGCATTGAGATTGCAGCCGTTGTTGAAGAGTTTAAATATTTATTTGAGATGGGCATTACTGATATCAGCCGAGTCGCCGTCTTAACCGACAGTAAGTGGCTGGAGACAATCGTTAACATTGAAGATACTTTTTTCTGGACCATCAAGATGAAGTGCTTCCCCATCAAAGATAAAGATGCCGCCATCGCTTTTTTAAAAGAGTCCTAACTCATTGCCAAAAATAGCATCGAAATAAGTAGGTTTGGCGGCTTAATTGAAACCTACTTAATTAACTACCTTTAGAAACTTTCAATATCCAACCCCATGACAGTCTCTGAACCTGCTTTGATTGTCTCAAGGTATCCAGAGTTCCTCGGCATCACATGCTGTGCAAAGAATTTAGCGGTCATGATTTTGTTGTTATTGAATGAGGTATTGCCCTCACCGGCTGCATTCAAATTGGTGGCAGACACGGCACTTTTAACCAACAACCCACCAGCAACAGTCGTACCCATTAACATCAACATGTTGTAGGCCGCAGAGGATGGTGTAGTCCAATCTTCACCCGCCAGCAGCATTTGTGCAGCTTCCTGGCAAGCTGCTAACGAAGAAGCCAAGCTATCAGCTATGGCTGTAAGATCTGCTCCACGAGCATCTTCGACTACTTGATTCAATTCGTCGAGTAATTCCATGGCCGACTGGCCTTTGTCGCGGGCTAACTTGCGACCCACCAAATCAAGTGCCTGAATACCATTAGTGCCTTCATAGATAGGTAATATGCGGGCATCTCTCATATGTTGGGCTGCACCGGTTTCTTCCACAAAACCCATACCGCCGTGCACTTGCACCCCCAAGGAGGTGACTTCCATACCTATTTCGGTACACCAGCCTTTGACCAACGGTGTTAACAGGTCAACTCGACGCTGGTGATAGGCTACTTGTTCTTCATCGTCTAACTTATGCACATAGTCTTCGTGAGCAAAGGATGAATAGGCTAGCGCACGGCCACCTTCGGTTAGTGAACGCATTAACATGAGCATACGACGTACATCGGGATGATGAATAATGGCGGCTTTTTTATTGCCCGGCACACTTCCCTGCACACGATCTTTGGCAAACGCTACCGCCTGTTGATAGGCACGCTCACTGATAGACACGCCCTGTAAACCTACGGCAAGGCGCGCTTCATTCATCATGGCAAACATATAGATCAAGCCCTGGTTCTCTTCACCCACCAGATAGCCCACGGCACCCTCATTATCACCAAAGGACAGTGCGCAGGTGGGGCTGGCATGAATACCCAGCTTGTGTTCGACACCCACACAGTGGACATCATTGCGCTCACCTGCACTGCCGTCTTCATTAATCATAAACTTGGGTACTACAAACAGGGAGATACCCTTCACCCCTTCCGGTGCATCTGGGGTACGCGCCAAAACCAAATGAATAATGTTATCTGTGTAGTCGTGATCACCCCAGGTAATAAATATTTTCTGACCACTCAGGAGATAGTGATCACCATTGGGAATTGCTTTGGTTCTAACGGCTGCGAGGTCGGAGCCGGCCTGCGGCTCTGTGAGGTTCATGGTGCCGGCCCATGTTCCTGAGACTAACTTTTCTAAATAGGTTTGTTTCTGCTCATCGCTGCCATAAAGGCTCAGCGCGGTCACCACACCCTTGGTGAGCATGGGGCATAAACTGAACGCCATATTGGCGGATTGGGACATTTCGTCGACAGCAACTGCCAACAGTGCGGGCAAGCCTTGGCCACCATAATTGATATCACCTGTCAGCCCCGGCCACCCAGCATCTACGATTTGCTGGTAAATGCCGTCTAGCGCTGGTGCCGTAATCACCCGACCGTATTCTAAGCTTGATCCCTGGGCGTCTGCTGATTTATTAGTTGGCGCCAAAACTTCACCAAAAAAGCGGGATGCTTCATCCAGAATGGCATCGACCATATCGGGAGTCGCTTCTTCAAAACCAGGAAGCTTTACAATATCGGCCATGCCCAATACATCGTTGAGCAGGAACTTCATTTCATCAACAGGTGCGTTGTAAACAGTCATACCTTAATCCCTTGTAGAAATTAGTAGCAGCATCAGTTGCTATCTCCCTATAAAACCATATCAAGAGAAGAAATGTAGCTGTTTTTAGAACAAAAATTATGGAATTTGTGACTGGCAGGTTCCCGGCTTTATGGAAACCATATAGAAGATATATAGAAGCAACCGTAGACTAATCGATAGCTTCCGAATCATTAACCCTAGCACCATTAACTACAGGGCCCTTAACATTACGAGCATCAGCTCTAAGAGACTCACCCCTCAGAGTCTTGGCCTTGCGAGCTTTTGCCTTTAGTTCATTATACAAGCGCGAAAATGCCTGTGGATCTTGTAAATGACCCGTGTCGTCCAGCTCAGGGTACGACAACCCATTCTCACGACACATACGAGCAATCATTGGCTGGCACCATTCAAAGAGTAGTGTTTGATATTCCTCTTGAGATAAATGGCAGCTGTTGTACATGTCCGCTTCACTTCGCTGCCTTTGCGCTTCCGCTAAGATGATGGCGCAGGCTACGGAAACATTAAAGGACTCAGCCATACCCATCATGGGAATAATCACCGCACCATCTAGCCGGCTACAAGCCGTCTCGCTCACGCCCCATTTTTCCGCACCCAGCAAAAGCGCTGTAGGTTTTGTGTAGTCCACTGCACGATAGTCCACGGCACGCTCATCAAAGTGGGCTGCCAGCACTTGAAACCCTTGGTCTTGGAGATTCTCGATGGGGATAGCAATGTTTTTATGAACAATTGTTTTAACCCACTTGTGAGCACCCAAAGCGGTGCCCGTATGGGGCCGATATACGCCATTATCATAAACTGCATGGACTTGATGTATACCTACCGCATCAGCCGTTCGGGTGATCGCCGATAGATTTTGTCCCTTGTGGACCTGATCGGTAATGACCGTCAAGTCAGTTTGGCGGGTGTTGAGGACTTCGAGTATTTTTTCGTAGCGTTCTGGCGTCATCCTCCTATTATGTCAGAGGGTCTTTATGAGAATACAGTGATAAAACATTATCCTTATCTAAACTACTGTCGCATTAACTACCCTTCCTTTAAAAATCAGACCGTGTGGGAGAGAGCACTACATTGACTACAAAGTTAACCGGCCAAACGTTATGGCAGCAAGTGGAAAAAGTAACTGAATCTGCCCTAGCCTGCGGTGCTCTTAAGTCCATTCCCACTCATAGTGAAATACGTGAGATCTCTTATACTGAAAGTACGTGTGATGGCAGCACGCCTAATAATGGCTTATTTAATGGAGGTAAGGTTAACTTTCAAGTAAGAGTAGTAGAAAATCTGGAACGAAAAACAAAAGAAGTCCAGCCTCCCCCTAATACCAAAGGTCCTGATACTAAAGACCCTAACAAAAAACCCTTTAACCCCTTTCTACCTTATGAACCTGCACTGTATGTGGGAGAGCTGTCTGATCATTACCGCTGCCTATTAAACAAATTCAATGTAATGAATCACCATATATTAATGGTCACTTCTAAGTTTGTTCCTCAACAAACACCATTGAATGTGGAAGATTTTTTAGCCGTACAAATCTGTTTGCAGGCCCGGGATGGATTGGCTTTTTATAATGGAGGCCCCATAGCAGGAGCCAGTGTAAAGCACAAGCATCTACAATTGATCCCTCTCCCCTTATCTGATGAATCTACCTTTCCTTTTGATAAGCCACTCTCTTCGGCAGCCGCTACTGATGAACCATCCTCCACAGCACTCCCTTTTCCACATCGTCTCATTACTACTAACATCACTGATACGACCTCAACTGAGGCGTTAAAAGAAGCTGCCGAAATTAACTGTAAGAACTACCACCGCCTATTAGCTAATCTCAAACTATCTGTAGGTACTGACGGCATGATGGCTCCCCACAATATGTTAATGACACGAAAGCACCTTTGGGTGGTTCCCCGTACTAAAGAGAGCCACCAAGGTTTGGCACTAAATGCTCTGGGGTTTGCTGGAATGCTATTGGTTAAAGATACAATCCAACTGGGGAAACTTGATAGTATTGGCTGTATGGAACTGTTAAAAGCGGTCACCCAATAGCTAATTATTGAATGCTAATGTCACACATTTCATTTCTTCATTCCTCCCCTTGAACTTTTTAAAATCACCCCTATCTAAAATCCAGATATTCAGTTCATAACTTATTTCTGAAGAGGTCGGTGCAGTTGCTGGGGAATCTATATAGGATGCCTATAAACAATGGTTTTTTCAGTGTAACATGCACTCCCGCTGGGTTGATCCTACTCTCACAGAGTAAAAATAACCGCTGATATCATTCACAAATAAACATGTTACTTACTACCGGAGACTACCATGCTGGAAGTAGAGCAGTTGACAAGGTTGTACGGCAACTTTAAAGCCGTAGACAATGTCAGCTTCAAAATAAATAAAGGTGAAATTGTTGGATTACTTGGCCATAACGGTGCCGGTAAAACCACCATTATGAAAATGCTCAGCGGTTTCATTGAAGCAAATCAGGGCCGCATAGAAATTGATGGCGCAGATATCCAGAAAGATCTGAAACAAGCCCAGCAAAGCCTCGGCTATTTACCTGAAAATTTACCAATATACCCCGAAATGATCGTTGCCGATTACTTGGATTACGCCAGTGAAATGAAGGGGCTAACAGGGGACGCTAAAATTGCAGAAATTAAGCGTGTTATCCAGGCAACAGATATCGTACCCAAACTGCTTATGCCGATATCAACCCTTTCCCGGGGTTACAAACAACGAGTAGGCGTTGCACAGGCTATTTTGGGCAAGCCCCGGCTGCTCATTCTTGACGAACCTACGAATGGATTAGATCCCACCCAAACACAACTGATACGGGCACTGATACGAAACCTTGCAAAAGATGCCACAGTTATTTTGTCTACTCATATCATGCAAGAAGTAGATGCTCTATGTAGTCGGGCATTAATTATCCGAAATGGACAATTGGCAGTAGATGCTCAACTTGAAGACTTACGTGAAAGCAATCACCTGCAATTAGCCACCTCATTTACCAAAGACAAAATAACCATGCTGTTACAACCCCTCAGTGCTATCACTGAAATTGAAGAAGTACCAAGTGAGGATGCATCCCACCATTATCGGCTCAGTGTTAAGGAAATGAGCGATCACCTTGCCCTTTGTGGAGAAATTGCTAATTTGGTCATTACTGGTGGTGGAACACTTTATTCCATCAACCAGGAAAATCGCGACCTGGAAACACTGTTTAGAGAAGTCAATGAGACGCCATTAGAAACAGAAACAAACAAAGGGGAGGAAAAAGATGCAGCCTAAAACCAAACACTTCTCTCTGATTCGCCGTATTGCTAGCAAAGAAATCACACTGTTCTTTGCCTCACCAATCGCCTACCTATTCCTAGCTACATTTGCCGCTATTTCTTTGTTCATCTTTTTCTGGGGGGAATCCTATTTCTCACGGAATATTGCCGATATCCGCCCACTGTTTGAATGGATGCCGGTATTGCTGGTATTCCTCACCAGTACATTGACCATGCGGCTATGGAGTGAAGAACGCAGAACCGGCACCCTGGAACATATCCTGACCCAACCATTGCCTTTATGGCACTTTGTGATGGGCAAATTCCTAGGCTGTTTAGTGCTATTGTCCATTGCCTTACTCATCACCATCCCCCTACCTATTACCGTCGCACAAATGGGTGATCTTGATTGGGGCCCCATATGGGCAGGCTACTTGGCAGCATTTTTACTAGGTGCAGCTTATCTCTCAATTGGTTTATATGTTTCTGCCCGCAGTGACAACCAAATTGTCAGCCTGATTTGTGCCGTTGCACTATCTGGATTGTTCTACCTCGTCGGCACCACAACCATTACAGACTTTTTTGGTAACCAGTCCGGTGAATGGTTTAGGCTCTTTGGTACCGGTGCACGCTTTGATTCAATCACCCGCGGGGTTATTGATATTAGAGACCTCTATTACTACCTCAGTATTATTGCCGTGTTCCTTTGCTTGAATATCTTTACTTTGGAAAGAGAGCGTTGGGCTGAGCATACGTCCACGCCTCGACACAAAGCTTGGAGGACTGTTACAGCACTTGCCATCATCAATGTGATTGGCGTTAACTTGTGGCTCGGCCAGGTAACCTCTCTGCGCTTGGATACCACTGAAGGAAAACAGTACTCAATATCAGATGCCACCAGAGACTATTTAAGCCAACTGCAAGAACCCATGCTGATTCGTGGTTATTTCAGTGGTAAAACACATCCGCTATTAGCTCCATTAGTACCCCAAATAAAAGATTTAATTCGCGAATATGAAATTGCCAGTCGAGGTAAAATTCGCGTGGACTTTATGGATCCCGTGGTCAAACTGGAGCTAGAGGAAGAAGCAAACCAGCGATATGGTATTCGGCCTATTCCGCTGCAAGTGGCAGATCGATATCAATCAGCCATTGTTAACTCCTATTTTCATATTCTTGTCAGCTATGGAAATGAATTTGAAATTCTCGACTTTCAGGATTTGATTGAAACTAAAGCCCAGGGTGACCATGATTTTCAAATCAAACTCCGCAACCCTGAATATGACCTGACCCGCAGTATTAAGAAGGTGTTAAATAGCTACCGTAGTGGCGGCAATTTATTTGACACTATCAAAGGTGATCTGACTTTTAACGCCTATATCTCTCAGGACGCCCTACTTCCAGAAGATTTAATCACTCATAAAGGTGAAGTGATTGAAGTCCTCAATGAATTAGCAGCAGATTCTGATGGTCGGCTTACGGTCAATATCCTAGATCCCTATGCTGGCAACAGCTCTGTCGCCAAAAAACTAACTAAGGAATATGGCTTAAAACCCCTGTCGACCAGCCGGATGGGGGGTGATTTCTTCTATTTCCATCTTATTTTGGAAAAAGGTGATATGGCCGTTCAAATTCCTTTGGAAGATAAAACCAAGCTCAGCTTTGAAAGAAACCTAAAAGCTGCGGTGAAACGCTTTGGTAAAGGCTTTATTAAGACCATTGGCTTTGTCCGCCCCGAAGATGATCCTAAATTGCAGCAAATTGGTATTTCTGTACCTGAATTTAATCAATTGGCAGGATTTTTAGGTACTGACCTGAACATTGTGGATGAAGACCTCAGTGATGGCAGCGTTTCTGGTGAAGTAGATATCCTTGTGGTGGCCGCACCAAATGCTATGGGCAGTAAGGAAGTCTTTGCCATCGATCAGTTTGTAATGAAAGGTGGTTCTGTGGTGGCAATGGCCTCTCCTTACACCATGACCTTAGGGCAAAGTGGACTTGGTCTGGCTCAGCTAGAAGGCGAATTCAAAGACTGGCTCCGATTTCAGGGACTAGACATGGAGCATAAGTTGGTTTTGGACATGCAAAATAAAGCATTTCCTCTACCCGTTATGCGAAATTCTGGCGGCCATCGTGTACAAGAAGTTCGGATGATTGAATACCCCTATTTCTCAGATATTCGAGGTAATGGCTTTAATAAAGAGAATGCTATTACGGCAAACCTGTCCCAGGTAACGATGGCTTGGAGTTCACCTATTACCGTCAATGCAGACAAAAATAGTAACCGTAAAGTCACTGAATTAATTCGCAGTTCAGAAAACTCTTGGATTTCAGACAATACTGAAATCATGCCTGAAATTAATGATGATGGCATGACTATGTTCCAGCGCGAGGGCGAATTCAGTTCCCACCTTTTAGGTGTGGTCAGCGAAGGTGAATTCACTTCCTATTTCGCAGGTAAACCATCACCGCTTATGAGTGATGATGCAGATAACAAAGGGAGTGAAGCCAAAGGCCGGCTTACCGCTGAAGAAATCAATGCTGAGAGAAATAGCTCTTATCAAGGCGACTCTGATGAAAATCAGCCTAGTGATAACACACCTGAAAAAGAAACACTTAAAACCATAGATTCCAGTGTGATACAAAAATCGCCAACTTCTTCACGCATTGTATTGTTCAGCTCTAATGACTTTCTAAGAGACCAGACCTTAACTATTGCTAACTCAGCTGTTGGTAGTGAATATCTTGGCAGCCTGGAACTAGCTGCCAATGCAGTAGATTGGGCTATAGAAGAATCAGGACTGCTTAGCATCCGCTCGCGCGGCCACTTTAATCGCACCCTCCCCCCCATGGAGCATGATACTCAGTTGTTTTGGGAGTACTTAAACTACGGGCTTATGGTATTAGCGCTCATCATCATTGCCCTGGTGCGAAGAAAGCGTCAAAAGTCCCGCCAGCATCACTATTTAACCCAACTGGCTAACGCTCCATCAACCAGCAAGGGAGGAGCTTGATCATGAAAAAATTAAAATTCTGGCTCACTGGCCTTTTGATTATGCAACTCATGCTTGCAGTAGCTTTGCTATTAACTAATCAATGGCAAGCGCAAAAAAGTAAGCCCAAGCCACTACTCACACTTGATTTGAAAACCATTGACCAACTGACCCTTGAGGATAAAGGCAACGAAGTGACACTGGTAAAATCTGGAGATACATGGGTACTTTCAGACAATCAGTTACCCGTTAAGAGTGACGATATCAATGAGCTACTTCGAAGCCTAAAAATGCTTCAAACCAGCTGGCCTGTAGCCACCTTAAGTAGCAGCCACAAACGATTTGAAGTAGTAAAAGAAAAATTTGTTCGACATATACAGCTATATAGTAAGGGTACACTTGTAGAAGAGTTATATTTCGGTAGCTCCCCAGGTCTACGCCAATCTCATGTACGTCGAGTTGGTGATGATGCTATCTATAATGTTGGACTGGACACATTGGATATTAATGCCAACATTGCAACGTGGGTAGACGAGTCGTTAATTGCAGCCGGAGACGTCAGTGCTCTCAAGGGTCCTGACTACAACATCAAAAGACATGGTGCCACATGGGGCTTTAATCGCTCAGGCCCATCTATTTTCCTTGGCAATAGTAAGCAGGGCAAACTCGACCAAAATAAAGTAGATGAATTTGTCTCGGCACTGTCTGATTTAAAAATTGCGGGTATCGCAAAATATAAGCCTGTGTTGAGCTCTGATGACACTATCAAGGTAAAACTAGAAATTACTGACGATAAAGGCAGTTGGACTTATCTCTTTATCAAGGTCGGTGACGCTTACTTCGTGAGTCGAAATGACCATAGCAATATGTTCATACTGGACAAACCCGTGTATGAAAATATTGTGGGAATAAAGCAATCTGATCTACTGGTTGAAAAACCAAAGGCTGATAAAGAAACCGAACAACCAACCAGTGCTCTGGAAGCTATATCTGGCTAAATACGGGTTGGTAGTACTTATAAAACTACAGTACTAAAAAAGCCCGGAGTTAAATACTACCGGGCTTTTTTTGTGGAGATAAGCTTTTATAGAAAAAATGAACATTTTATAGGGCGCCACCTTTTATGATTTCTTTCTGGCTAAAGTTACTTCCTAGTTAAGATTTTTGACCAGACAAAAACAATTGCTCAAAGTTTGCCGTGGTCACTTCTGACACTTCTTCAAACGAAATACCTTTAATCTCCGCAACAGCTTTTGCTACTTCTACCACGTACTGAGGTTCATTTTGCTTACCTCGATAAGGTACTGGTGCTAGCCAAGGTGCATCAGTTTCTACCAACATACGTTCAAGGGGCACTTTCTTAACCACTTCCCTTAATGCACTGGCATTACGAAAGGTAATAATGCCCGAAAATGAAATATAAAAATTGAGATCCAAGGCAGCATCTGCCATTTCTACGGTTTCCGTAAAGCAGTGAAGCACACCAGAACTATCGGTATTAGCATAGTTACGCATAATAGATAGAGTTTCACCCTTGGCTTCACGAGTATGAATAATAACGGGCTTCTTCAGCTCACCAGCTGCTTTTAAATGCCGTATAAAGCTTTCCTGTTGCCATTCAGAAGACTCTCTATCGTAGTAATTGTCCAGTCCTGTTTCACCAATGGCAACTACGCTCTTATGAGATCCCAACTCAATAAGCTCTGAAATTTCTGGAATAGGAGGACGTGTTTCTTGAAGTGGATGAACACCAACAGAAACATTCACATCATCATATTCATTAGCGAGTGCAATCAACTTTTTGGATGATTCCAGGTTTACACCAACACTGAGAAAACGCCCTACACCACGCTTACGAGCTGCTTGTAGTAAATCAGAGAGATTACTTTGATACTCGGCTAGATCAAGATGGTCTAGATGACAATGGGAATCCACCAACACTGTAGGGTATTCCTTATATGGCAAAGCTTAACTGTAAACTTGATAACGCTGTACAAACAAATTAGAAACAGAGTTTGGACTGATATTTACTTAGAATTGATATCTATATCTACTTAAAACTTATCTCTACATCGTATTCGTGGGTTTATCAGATTCCAGTAAACCCGCCAGATAGGTTTCAAACTTAGCCTGTATGTCGGCGTGTTTATCACTGAGTTGTATACCCACACCCTCGCGACGACTGCCACCCATGCCTTTGGGCGTCACCCACACTACCTTCCCCGTAAGAGGAATACGTTCGGGCTCATCGATCAAATCCAAAAGTAAGAATACTTCATCACCCAGTACATAGCTTTTACGAGTCGCTATAAACAAACCACCATTTTGAACAAAGGGCATATACGCGGCATAAAGTGCCTGAGGATCTTTTATTGAAAGATTTAGAATCCCGTTTCGAACACCGCCACCAAACGCATCCATATTTATCATCAACTCAATATAATTTTCGCCAGTTTACACTAGCTGTATCCCTAGCTTCCAGTATTGGACAAACCTTACTAAAAAAATTCTGACTACAATACTACTTACCGTTGGTAAAAAAGCTGTTGCCAGTTCAATAACAACTCTTCCCACAAAAGCTGTAAATTCGGATTTGCGGTACTCTGAATCTGTCGCTTGGCCTGTACAAGCATGTCCATATAACGAAAGACTAGGCGTTGCGAGACAACACTCTGACCAGATTTAATTTTTGAGGCCAAATTACTATATAACCAATCCACCATCATTTGAGCATCATTATCTAGACAGCTTTCGACAACACTCAGGGCCGATACACGTTGTGCTGCTAAGTCATTCATTAATCCATCAAATTTACGCCGGCGCTCCAACAAATCAGTTTCCAATAACTGCAAGGCTAACAATGGATAGCCATCAGAATATTGCAACAACTGTTCTAAATCTTCTGTCTTCCCTGATACCTGAGAAAGCCAGGGACGCACTTCGGAAATAGGTGGAGCTGGAAACGTAACTGCTCTGCAACGACTTCTTATTGTTGGCGCTAGTCGAGACGGTTCATGACACACCAACAGCAACAATGTATTAGGGCCGGGTTCTTCCAGGCTCTTTAATAACGCATTGGATGCATTTATGTTCATGGATTCTGCAGGATAGATAATTATCACCTTCCAACCACCCTGCTGGGATGTTTTAGCAACAAAATCCCCCAACTTCCTAATCAAATCAATACGGATAGCCTTACCTGATTCTTCTGGTTCAATTTTTACAAGATCTGGGTGGCTTCCTGACATAACCAAATGACAGGGTTTGCATTGACCGCATGGATACCCTCCTGTAGGAGAATGACAAAGTAGGCGTTGAGCCAAAGCCAGAGTAAATTGATGTTTGCCAATATACCTTGGACCCGTAACTAATAATGCATGAGACAATCGTTGTTGTTCTATCTGTAACTCAAGCTGCCGCCACTGGCTCTTTTGCCAAGGGTAATGCATAGCTACAGATTGTTGTGCAGGCTGGGATTGACTCATTCCAAATGGGTTTCCATAAATTGCTTGAGTTCATTCTCAAGGTCTGACTGTACTTGTACTAACTCCTGAGAAGCATCCACCACACGATATTGCGATGAAACTGCTTTTGCCCTAGCTAAATAACATTGCCTTACCTGCTCAAAGAACACCAGTTTTTCTTGTTCAAACCGATCCGGTTCACTACGATTCCTGGCCCGCTCAAGCCCTTGGGCCACAGGAATATCAAGTACAAGCGTCATATCGGGTCGCAATTTTCCCTGCACAAGGTTTTCTAGCAATGCAATTTTCTCCACAGCGACACCGCGCCCACCACCCTGGTAAGCATAGGTCGCATCGGTAAAACGATCACACAATACCCATTGCCCACGATCTAGTGCTGGAACAATAACTTCGGCCAAATGCTGTGCCCGAGCAGCAAACATTAGCAAGAGCTCGGTGTTTTCATTTACAGCTTCATCTCTTGGGCTTAATAAAAGCTCTCTGATATCTTCAGCGAGAGGAGTCCCACCAGGTTCTCGAGTAGTGATATGAGCGATACCATTTCGATCCAACCACTCTTTGATAAAAGTAATGTTCGTGGTTTTACCCACACCTTCAACACCTTCAACTGTTATAAATTTACCTGATTTTATTGTCATATTCTTTCTGCTTCTCCGCTAGCCACTTAGTTATATAACAGCCACGCTCAATATGTATTGGTTAAATTAACTGTCCGGACTAGAACGGTAATTGGAACTGCGCTTCAATTGATATCGTTTTATTGCCTGTACATGTTCTTTGAGTGTGGCAGAAAAATAGTGGCTGCCATCTCCTTTTGCCACAAAATAAAGTGACTTGCCCTTAACCGGGTGAAGTGCAGCGTGAATAGCATCTTGCCCAGGCATGGCAATGGGTGTGGGTGGCAAACCATTAATAACATATGTGTTGTAGGCCGATGGCTGCTTTAGATGGCGGCGGGTAATGTTACCTTGGTATTTATCCCCCAGCCCGTAAATAACGGTGGGGTCTGTCTGTAATCGCATGCCTTTATTTAAACGTCTAACGAACACCCCAGCTATCTCACCCCGCTCGGAACCAACGCCTGTTTCCTTTTCTACAATGGAGGCCAATATCAACGCTTCATAAGGCGTGCTAAAGGGTAGGTTTTCACTTTTACTTTTCCACTCCTCTGCCAAAATTTCGCGCATACGTTTATGGGCTTGCAACAAAATATCGCTATCGCTATCACCAGAACTGTAGAGATAAGTGTCGGGGAAAAACCAACCTTCCGGGTGCTCAATATCAATAGCTAATTGCTGCAATAATTCTTGAACCGTTAAGTCAGGCAGTTTTTTAGTTAGTTTTGGCTGTTCAGCTAATATTAATCGCCACTCTCTGAAACTTAATCCTTCAGGAAAGGTTAGCTGGTAATGGACGACCTTTCCCGAAATCAATAGATCTAACAACTGCCGAGGATTAATACCTACATCCAACTGATACTCACCTACTCTTATGTCAGTCTGATCAGTTAAACGGGCATACACTGTGAACAACTGAGGGAGTGTAAGCAACCCCTGAGCAGAGAGCTGATTAGCCAGTCGAGTTAAACTCATCCCCGCAGGTACTTCTATGCGTTCTTCCGCTTGCAAATTAAGTGGTGTATCCAGATAGCTCTTGAGTGATGTGGCTCCGATATAGACACAGAAAGGTATCGCTATAACCAAGACAAGGAACCAGCGTAAAAGAAGTCGCAACATTACAGACCACTCTTATAGTGCGGCAATGCCTTATACAAGCTATTTTGTAGTAGTAATGTATGCTGCCCCAAAGACCAAGTTCCTCGGCCTTCTAAAGACAAAACAGGCCAGATACCAACAACAGAATTACAGACAAAAACTTCATCGGCTGAAAGTAACAAGTCCAAGGAACAGGTTGCTTCTTCAACTTGACTTGAAAAGCTCGGTGATTGTGGCTCCATTAACTCTTCCATCAAATATTGACGCATAACACCTTTCACACCACATTGATTCAATTTGGGAGTGAACCATGTGCCCTCACTATAGAAAAATAAATTACTGCTCACGGCCTCTACCACATTGCCCTCCTGATCGAACATCAATCCTTCTGTGTACTCATCCTCCCATTCTGCTCGTGCAACCACCTGATCCAAACGGTTAAGGTGCTTGATTCCAGCCAATTGAGGTGAATGGAGCAAATGATGCTGACAAAATTTTAGAGTAATGCCTAGCTGCTGATGAGATGCAGGATGCTCAGGTAAAGGAAACCACTGCAACATGTAGTTAGGGTGAAGAGAGGAAGAACGATAACCCCTGCCACCACTGCCTGCAGTAACAATAATTTTTATGATGCCATCGGCAGGACAAGCTGTTGTTAGCTGTTCAAGATAACTTTGAAGTAACCGATTATCAATCTTAATACCCAGCTTGGCAGAACCACCTGTTAATCGGGAAAAGTGATGACTCCACAATGGTACCGAGCCATTACTCAACCTAATGGTTTCAAACAGCCCATGACCATAGTTTAGCCCCCGATCATCAACAGGTACTGTATTTGCGGGTTCACCGTTAATAAAACAAATACTATTCTTACTGCTCATAGCCCCTACTGCTCATAGCCCCTATTACTAGAAGCCTTCGTCATAGCTTGGGATTAAACCAAACACTGGAATTAAAACAAACAACGGGAATACATTTAGGTATAAAACATGTCAGGCATAAAAAAGGCCGCTCTAAAGAGCGGCCTTTTTTATTTAATGCCATGTTCAATAACTTAAGCTTCAACAACCTAGCAGCAATTAGCCGAGGTTAGCGTTGATGTAATCAATCGCATTCTGAACAGTAGCAATTTTTTCAGCTTCTTCATCAGGAATTTCGGTATCGAACTCCTCTTCCAAAGCCATGATCAATTCTACTGTATCTAGGGAATCGGCACCCAGGTCTTCCACAAAAGAAGATGTAGATTTTACGTCTTCTTCTTTAACACCCAGTTGTTCAGCAACCATTTTAGCTACGCGTTCTTCGATGCTGCTCATGATATGTAATCTCTCCTGTTTCTTAGAAAGTATCCTGTTGCCCGGCTATTACGGCTCACCCCACAACAAAAATTCTTATTATTGACTTGCGTCAGGCGCGCATTTTACCTCGAAATAACACAGGGTGTAACCGCTTTCGTTAAAATCATTATTTCTCGATAAAATACAATAGGTTATGCCATATACATACCACCATTAACGTGGATGTTCTCACCAGTAATGTAGGCTCCACTGTCGCCAACAAGGAAATCTACAACTGCTGCAATCTCTTCTGGTTCCCCCAAACGGCCCAACGGAACCTGGGACAATATCTGTTCTCGATTGGCATCAGGAAGGTCTTTTGTCATGTCTGTATCAATAAATCCGGGAGAAACGGCATTCACGGTGATATTTCGTGGTCCAAGCTCTTTTGCCAAAGAACGAGTAAAACCACCAACACCGGCTTTTGTGGCACAGTAATTTGTCTGGCCTGCATTACCCATAGCACCAACTACCGAACTAATATTAACGATTCGCCCCCAACGTGCTTTGGTCATGCCTCGCAAGCAAGCTTTGGAGAGACGGTAAATGGCATTGAGATTGGTATCGATCACATCGAACCATTCATCATCCTTCATTCGCATCAAGATATTATCCTTAGTAATACCGGCATTATTAATCAATACCAAAGGCGCACCATACTCTTCCTGAACTGCTTCCATCAGGGTAGTTACAGACTCCTGGCTAGCCACATCTAGGACCATACCCTTTCCCGTAATACCTTTCTCAGAAAAGCGTGCAGAAATTTTCTCAGCGCCTGCTTCCGATGTTGCAGTGGCAATAACAGTTGCACCCTTAGCGCCTAAACTATCGGCAATAGCTGCACCGATACCACGGCTGGCACCTGTAACCAGAACTACTTTATCCTGAATACTCATACTTAAATTCTCCTGATTATTCCTGCCACCCTTTGGAAGCAACTATATGTAAAATTAAGGCTAGAGGTATGACGTTAAGGCTGGTGTTATGCCTCAGCTAATGCTTTTTCAAGGCTAGCTTGATTTTCTGTAGCCTGGGCGCCCAAAGAACGCTCAATTCGTTTACACAAACCGCTCAAAACCTTACCTGCACCGCATTCAACCACTGTATCAATACCATTACTTATCAGAGTATTCACACAGTCAACCCAAAGCACTGGGCTACAGATCTGATCAATCATCAACTGCTTGATTTTTTCCGGATCGGATTCTGTTTGCGCATGCACATTGTGAACTATCAACGTCTGCGGTGCGGAAAATTCTGTTGCCATAATTTCATCAGCTAAACGGTCTGCCGCAGGTTTCATTAAATTAGTATGGAATGGTGCACTCACAGGCAACGGCAATGCACGCTTGGCTCCCGCTTCCTTACAACTTTCAATAGCTCGGTCAACTGCTGCTGTATTACCAGCGATTACGACCTGGCCTGGTGAATTAAAGTTCACTGCAGCTACCTCTTCTCCTTGGCATGCATCAGTGCAGACAGATGTAATGATGCCATCATCCAAACCAATAATAGCTGCCATGGCGCCTTGACCTTGAGGCACTGCCTCCTGCATATAGGCACCGCGATTGCGCACCAGTCGCACTGCATCCTTAAAGCCCACCACTCCGGCACAAACCAAAGCAGACCATTCCCCCAGACTATGACCAGCCATTAGTGATGGCTGTGCTCCACCCTCTTGCTGCCATACTCGCCATACCGCCACACTGGCCGTCAGTAACAGTGGCTGGGTTCGCTCGGTGAGGGTAATGTCTTCCTGGGTACCATTTTGAACTAGGTCCCACAGGTCATAACCTAAAACCTCAGAAGCTTCAGAAAAGGTTTGAGTAATTACAGGGTAGTTTTCAGCCAAGTCTGCAAGCATGCCGATTTTCTGCGATCCCTGGCCAGGGAAAACAAAAGCTAGCGTTTTTTTCACGAAAGAATTCTCCACCAGTTTGTAAAACAAGTTTCTATAAATAGTTTAAATCAAATTAATCTTGCTTATTGATCAACCGCTGCTCTATAAGCGTAGGCAAATCGCATTGTGCTTCGTTTACAGCCACCATTAAAGCTCGGGAAAAACCTTTCAGAGAGGCACCACCATGGCTTTTCACCACAACACCTCTAAGCCCAAGTAAACTAGCACCATTATATTCAGAAGGATCAACTCTTTGCTTTAAAGCTCTCAATGCAGACCGCGC
>Ga0209345_10003046_pt1 | contig 17655 bp, 12 predicted proteins | sample Cruoilmetagenom7_FD_187294 | JGI IMG/M metagenome (GOLD analysis project Ga0209345, IMG submission 187294) | Oil polluted marine microbial communities from Coal Oil Point, Santa Barbara, California, USA - Sample 7 (SPAdes) (version 2) | ecosystem: Environmental > Aquatic > Marine > Oil seeps ...
TGATAATAATTATTTCTTGAAAATTATCCATTTTTTCTTTCCCAAGTGTGGTCAAATAATCATCTCTGACAATGCATACATGACTTTCTATAAAGTCATCCGCAAAAAGCCATTTGTCAGTTAGGCTTCCTTGCATTAAATTACAGTAACTTCTTAACTTTGTCGAATTGCTTGGGCAAATTCCTGCTGTTGATAAAATTCTGTTATTTTTCATAATGAGTCCGTCTGAAATAAAATTGAATTATATTGGTAAGTTATAATATTGGCAAGGCAACAATTGTGAGCAAATGTTAACTATAAACATTTTAATATTTGACCGCGTTTTACCAATCGAAATAATCGATTCTAATCCTAAAATATTTATTTAACTATGAAAATATTCTTGGATCAATATTAAGTATAGGAATGGCAGGTGACAAAAAATGGCGATTTTATGTTAAATAGATATATTCGAGGCTTAAATGCCAGAATTGAATGTGGAAAATAATTTTATTTCCAAAATATTTACTTTTTAAAAATTAAGATTCAAATTTTTTTAAATATAAATAATCTGTTAGTTAAATGCGGTATTTTTAATTAAGAAATACGCTATACAATGCTTAAATGTGCTCTTGGAGCACATGGAAAATCATTATGTTGATTAAATGGCACTATATTATTTTCACAATAATTTGTCCAAAGTTATTTATTTCATTAAATTCAAATGAATAATAATATTTTGTATTGTTTATAAACTTGATACAAATCAAATATTAGCTATTTTTGGTGTTGTACACTAATTAAACGATAAATTTATATAATCTAATTTACAGCATTGATTTGAAAGGCTGTAATGAATAAGGAGAAAGAAATGCGAATAGATATGTTGAATAATATATTAAACGAGTTAAATAGTTCATCTGCGGATGTTGAGGCTTCAGCGATTATATCAACTGATGGACTAATAATGGCATCTCAGTTACCATCTAACATTGATGAAGATAGAGTAGGTGCTATGAGTGCTGCGATGCTTTCACTTGGAGATAGAACAGCACAAGAACTAGATAGAGGTAGCCTTGATCAGGTTCTTATTAAAGGGGCAGATGGTTACGTGTTGATGCTTAAAGCAGGAGGGGATGCGGTATTAACGGTGATGGCAAAAGCTAACGCTAAATTAGGTTTAATCTTCTTAGATGTCAAACGTGCGGCTAAGAAAACTGCAGAACTGATATAAGGAGATAATCAAAATGACAGGTGTTAAACTTAATTATTATGACGGCTCTTCAAATGAAAGAGTAGTTGTGGATGAGGAAGTGCCCTTTCCTGAAGGGAAATTGATTGTGTCAAGAACTGATACAAAAGGTAATATTACCCATTGTAATCAAGCTTTTATTGAAATGTCTGGTTTCCAAGAAAGTGAATTAATTGGGGTTCCTCATCATATTCTTCGGCATCCTGATATGCCTGCAGCTGCTTTCAAAGGTTTATGGGACACAATAAATACAAAAGCCAAATGGAGTGGTTATGTAAAAAATCTACGTAAAGATGGTAAATTTTATTGGGTATATGCGGTTGTCGTGCCTAATATACGCAATGGCGAATTAGTTGGTTTTGCATCGGTAAGAAGAAAACCTTCACGCACTAAGGTTAATGAGTGTACGGAGCTTTATAAAACTATGTTAGCGGAGGAAAAATCATGAAATTTACAATGACAGTTAGCCCTGATTTTTCACCTGACCATATTGCTGGTTGGTATATTTTTAATACATGGTTACAAAAACAAACAAATGAAGCGATACATCTAGAGTTATATGATTCGTTTGAAAAACAAAGAGAAGATATTGAAGCGGGTAAAATCAACTTAATCTATGCGAATCCTTATGATGCATCTATGCTCATTCGAGATAAAGGGTTTATTGCAATAGCTGCACCTCAAAATAAATCAGATGAAGCGATTATTTGTGTTAATAGTGAGTCAGATTACCAATCAGTAGAAGACCTAAAACCTCAATGTAATATTGCAACAGCGAATGATCCAGAAGTCAGTACCATTGGCATGATCATGTTGGAACCAGCAGATTTATCAGCTGATAATGTCAATGTTTCCGAGCATAAAAACTATGTGATGGTAGCAAAGAATTTAATTAACCAAAGTGTTGATGCGGGTTTCTTTTTAAAAGAAGCTTATGATGATATGTCTAAGTTTATTAAAAGCCAAATCCGTCCAATTGTGACAAGTCAGATTTCAGTCATTAGGCATACATTTTTGATTAGCCCAGAATTTTTGGCATCGTCAAATCTTGAAGAAAATGATTTTAGAGAATTGTTGAATGAAATGCATTCAGACGCAAAAGGCCTTAGTACCTTGAAATCATTAGGTTTTGATAAATGGGAAAATCAATCTCAAGAAGATGCAGAATTTATGATAGATTTGATGGATACCTTAGTTACTTGATTTTTTACAAGAGTTTTTTTAAGAGCTTAAGTATGTCAGTATAGGAAATTCTGAAACTTAGGATTTCCTATAAGCTTCAACGATGGAATAGTTGTTTTAAAATATTTGAAAATATTGATTTATTTCCATTGTCTTTATCAGATTCAAACTGGACGTCTTCATTGTTATGGTTGCAGGCTATTTCTGCATAGTCCAACGAAGTAAGTGCAAGATATAGTGTAAAAACATAACGTTGGGGAATGTTTATTTGTTTAGCTGTTTCTATCAATGATAGGTTGTATTTTGACCAAACAGCAGTGATTTGAATGGCATATCTAAAAATTTGTAATTGAGGATAGTTTGGCCAAGCTTTTAGTATAACAGGTTTTTCAATATCAGTATTGTTAGGCAGTCTGCCTTTGCTAGCTTGAATTGCAGAAGCCCAAATAAATGAATTTTTACATTCTCTATTTGATTTTTCCTTAACTATCGTTTTATCTTTATTGACTAATAAAATCTTAATGTCTGTCGTTAATGGGGCGGTTTGTACAAGTTTTAATTTGTTTGCATCCATATCATGCAAAAATATTTTTTCTTCAAATAAATAAATGATATCTGCGGAAAATGTTTTAAGAATGATATTTGATTTATTTGAATTGGCAAGTTTGGTCGCTTTATTTAGGTGATAGTATAAGTATTTTTCCTCAGAGATGAATATTTTGTCGAATGACTCGGATTCTAGTTCAATGTCTTTATTCGAGCCTACAAATTTTTGTGCTTTAAATCTTTGGTGAATATCTTTTTCATCCTCTTCATTAATAGCGTTTAATAAATGAGTGTGCTGTGAATCATTGACAATATTTTTATCTACACCTTTAATCAAATTAAGCTTGTTGGAATTATCGGTATTATTGATATGTTTGCCTTTTAGAGATTTGTGAACTTTATCTATAAGGTCAATAAGCTTGATAGTATCTAATGGCTTTTTTAGCAATAAGATATTGTTGTTTTCTTCTAGATGTTCACCATCGAAATGCAGGACAATAACAAATTTTGTACTTCCTGTCATTTCGCTTAGAAAATTTGTTCCATATATTTTTTGTTGGTCAACAATATAAAGATCTGTTATTGCTGGAGGCTGTGTAATATTTCCGAATTTGCACAGATTGGATTGCACAAAATAATTTAAAGTGTTTTTTGTTAGATCGTCTAAATAAGTTAGTGTGATATTAATATTGTTATTTTCAAGATTCATTTGTGCCAATTTGCTTTTTTCAAGTTCATGTTTTATTTTTTTCCATATCTTAAATATAGTATCCAAATCAGCGTAACCATAACCGTTTGGTTGAAAAATGGGGCACCTTCAATGGCAAGTACAAATACTTCTTTATTTATATTTAATGGCCAAAAGCCGAGGCAACTGTTTCCTGAGGCATCTACAATAGACCAAGCCTGCGAACTAAGGCCTAATTTTTTATTGATATTTAGCGCACGCCTTTTATGCATAATGGCAATGTCAGCTGATAAGACTGATATTTCTTCAATCATCTCTAAGGGGAACCCTTGGTTTGTTATACAGAATCCTTGCGAATCCGACAACAATGTTTTTTCTTTTTTTGAAAAGGCATAAATTAATTGGCTCAGGTTTTTTTCAAAGTCGCCTGTTGGAGCAGTAATTTCTTCATCCACCACCTGAATTAGATTGAGTTTTTCACACTCAGCCACTTTTTGACTTATCTCCTCTTCTGTTTCACAATCAAAAATTTCACTTAGTGTTATTTGATTGAGTTCAGGGCTTTTAGGGTATGAAAAAAGTTTTTTTAAAACCTCTCTTTGCCAGTTTTCAGAATTGCTTTGTGCCAGATAGTAAGCTCCTCCAGGAGTAGGATATAGGTATTTGGTTTTATCAGTATTCATAAGTATATTATCCTAATGTTAATTTAGGGTCTATGGTGTATAGAAGCGTTTCGACCATAAGGGCTATATCTTTTTTATCTCGGGCATCAACTTCAAAAATAGGAATAATGGGTTGCCCCGGCCCCAATGCATTTCTAAAATCTTTAAGTTCGTAGTTTTTTAGTTCGTCTTGCTTTGTAATACCAACTACAACACTTGTTTTTTCGATAAATTTGTGAAAGCTTGAGATAAAAAATTTCAAATTATTCAAAGCTTCAGTATCGCTGCCATCGATAAATAGTAATAAACCAATTCCACCATTTGTTAATATTTCCCACATAAAATCAAATCGCTTTTGGCCGGGCGTTCCGTACAAATTTATTCTTGTAGCGTCTTTGAGTATTATGGCTCCGTAATCCATAGCAACAGTGGTGCTATCTTTTAGGTGCTTGGTTTCATCGGATGCAGACTCTTCTGTCATTACTGTAGGAACGTCACTGATTGAAGTGATAGCAGTAGTTTTTCCTGCACCAACAGGACCTGTGAAGATGATTTTATAGTTTGAACTCTTTAAACTCATTTAAATAAATTCACTCAGGTCTGTTAAACATGTTTTTTTGATAAAATTTCTCCTTGTAGTCCGTTATTTATAATAGATTCTTTTAAACCAGATATGGATTGGTTTGGAGAAATTTTTGAAAAAAGCGATTTTGTTAAAATCATCGCTTGTTCACTACTTAGTAATTTGTTGTATTTATCTAACATGCGCTTTTTATATTCTGATCCTTTTTCTTCAAGTGTTGTGAATAAATCCACAAGTGCGGTGAATAACAAATTGTTTTTATCTGTACCTGTTGTATAAAGTTCGATTCGTTGTTGATGAAGTATAAGGTCATTGTGATGTTTGGCAATTGCAAAGCACAAGACAGAAGATAGCTCATTGTCATCATAGTTAACATATGAATAATTTGAATCTCTTAAAAAAGCAGGATCGACTATGTGTTTGAAGTTTTTCATGAAGATAATCGTATCACATTAACTTATTGTTAATTATGGATAATGTACTTTGTAATATTATATTTTGAAATATTTTGATATTTATCAAGTCTTGTAGTTTTGATTGTTTACATGTTTATAAAATTGTCACATTATTAATTGATTTGTATCGGAAAAATGGGGTATGATGTCTTTCAAGCTGAGTTAAAATTCTAAGGGGGATTAAAGGTTACTCATGGAAAACAATAAGTATAAGGTTGTTGTTGTTGGTTCTGGTCCAGCTGGTCTTAGTGCGGCTGCGAGAGCTGCCCACTATGAAGATTCGTCACACGTTTTATTGGAAGCATTCTCTAGCCCTGCAAAAACTATTTTTCAATACCAAAAAGGTAAACACGTCATGGATGAACCAGGTTTCCTTGACTTGCGTAGCCCTATGGGATTTGTTGCTGGTAAAAGAGAAGCTGTTTTGCAAACATGGGAAGATGGTTTAAAAGGTTGCAATGTTAATATAAAATATGAAGCTGAAGTAGTTTCAATAACTGGAGAAAAGCCTAATTTTCTTATTAAGCTAAAGAGCGGTGAAACAATAGAATCAGAGAATATTGTTTTAAGTATTGGCTTGCAAGGAAACCCTCGAAAACTTGGAATGCCAGGAGATGCAGAGTCTAATTTTGTTCGTTATACGCTTGAAGACCCTGAAGAATTTGAAGATAGAACAATTGTTGTTATTGGAGCTGGTGATGCAGCCATTGAAAATGCATTGGGCTTAGCCCAACAAAATACTGTACATATCATAAATAGAAGGAACGAGTTTAGTAGAGCAAAGCAAGGAAATTTAAATGCAGTTCTTTCAGCAATTAACAATAAATCTAATGATTTTCATTGTAGTTACAATACCAATGTTAAATCAGTTCAATTACCTGATGAATCTGGTCAAAATGGTGCCATAGTACTTGATACTCCTGATGGTGATGTGGAAATTGCTTGTGATTGTATTATTGCTAGATTAGGAGCCATTGCTCCGAGAAGGTTTGTTGAATCATGCGGAGTTAAATTCCCCAATGATAAACCTGACTCGATTCCAGATCTTGATAATCAATATCAAAGTAATGTTAAAGGCCTCTATATTATTGGCGCACTAGGAGGTTATCCTTTAATTAAACAAGCCATGAATCAAGGTTATGATGTTATTGAATTTATTCATGGCAAAAAAATCAAGCCAGCTGATCATCCCTTGCTCGAACAACAATTTAAGCTATTGCCTTACGCAATGGATGCACAAAAAGTTCTTGATTTATATCAACAACGTGTTCCTATGTTTAAACGCATGAATGCATTGGCTTTTAGAGAGTTGATTATTGAAAGTAATATTGTTATTGCCTTGGATGAAGAAAATTACACTGAAACACAGAAAATAGAAAAGATAGCAAGAAACTCGGGTGTTAGTAAATTAACTAAATTGATTAAAGCGGGAGATTCAATCTTTAAGAAAGGTGATTACTCCAATACTTTTTACACTATAGTTGAAGGGGAGGTTGTTCTGAAGGCTGGAGAGGGTGCAAGTTTTACTCTGGGAGCAGGAAAATTTTTCGGAGAGATGAGTCTGTTATCTGGTAGACCAAGGAAAGCTGATGCGATTGCAAGTAGTGACTGTATATTAATTGAAACATCTAGACGAATTATGATCAAGTTGATGAATTCTAATGATGAAGTATCTGAGGGCATTAACGGTGTATTTGTTGCTAGGGCATTACAAGCTGCTTTTAAACCCCAGTTACCACAACGTGAGATGTCCGGTTTAGCAAGATCAGTAGAGAAGAAAGAATTCAAGGCCAATGAAATTATTTTTAATGAAGGTGATAAAGAAGAATGGTTGTATCTAATTCAATCAGGCACTGTATCATTGGCAAAAGGAAAAGCAGTCACTGTTCAATTACAATCAGGTGACTTAGTTGGACAAATAGCCTTGATGGGTAATCCAATACGTCAACATACAGCAAAAGCTGCTGTTAGGGTTGAAGCGTTAAAAATCAATTTAAAACAATTTCTAACGATGGTTCGTTCGAACACATCTCAAATTAAAGTATTACAAAAAGACCTGGCTGAATTGATGAAGAAATCAAATTCTATGGGTTCAGTTGTTGAAGCAGCTGAAACAGTCAGTTTTCTTTTAGATAAAGGATTGGGTGAAGCGACTAATGCTTTGGTCATTGATGAAAATTTGTGTGTTAATTGCGACAATTGTGAAACGGCATGTGCAGAAACTCATAATGGAATATCAAGATTAGACAGAGAATCAGGTGCTTCATTTGCTGGCTTACATATTCCAATTTCATGTAGACATTGCGAACAACCTCATTGTATGAAAGATTGTCCTGCTGATGCTATTCACAGAGCAGAAAGCGGTGAAGTCTTCATTGACAATTCTTGTATTGGATGTGGTAACTGCGAAACCAATTGTCCATATGATGTGATAAAAATGAGTTACGATATGCCAAATAAGCCAGGTTTACTTTCTTGGATGTTAATGGGGCTAGGTACAGGCCCAGGAGAGCCTGTTAATGCAAAAATTGATGATAAAGCTAAGGCAAAAGGGAAAAAAGCCGTTAAATGTGATGCTTGTATGGGGCAAAAAGGTGGGCCTGCTTGTGTAAGAGCTTGCCCAACTGGAGCGGCAATAAGAATTAGCCCCAATGATTTCGTTGATTTGGTGAGTGGACGATAATATGCATCAAAATTTATTACAATATAAAAAATATAGATATTTCAAATTATTCGTTGTGTTAGTCATTGTGAGTTCTGTTTTATACCTGTCTCAAGGTGTTGATCAACCCGCAAATGGCGGGACCATTCAAGGGTATATTTTGGGTATAACTTCAGCTGTTTTTATTTTACTATTAACGTATTTGGGCATAAGGAAAAGGTCATACTCTTCAAATATGGGAACTGTTGAGGGTTGGACATCTGCTCATGTGTTTTTGGGCAGTTCTTTAGTGCTTATAGCAACATTGCATACAGCTTTTCAAGTTGGTTGGAATATTCATACATTGGCTTATGTGCTTATGTTGTTGGTGATTTTTTCAGGTTTTTATGGTCTATTTGCTTATATGCATTATCCCCGAGTAATTGCTAATAATAATAAAGGTGGCTTGCAAGAAGATTGGCTTGAAGAATTGCAAGAAGTGGATGAAAAAATCAAGATTTTATCTACATCTTGCCGAAGCAATGTACGACTAGTTGTTTTAAGCGCCATTGAAAATATACTGTTAGACAATACACTCTATAAACAAATTCGTGGTAAGGACAGGTCTAAAGTCCGTCTTCAAAGTGAATCAAAAACTTTAGTTTCAAACAAAAACCAAGAAAAGGTTATAGATATTCTGTCAGAGGCTATTCCTAATAGCACAAAACAAGCAGAAGCGACTGCTTTGAATGAAATATTAAGCCTGTTTTCAAGGCGTCAACGTTTGTTGAAAATTATTAGAAGAAATATACAAGTAAAAGCATTTTTAAAAGTATGGTTGCTATTTCATATACCTTTGACTATTGCTTTATTGGCTGCATTAACTGTGCATATTTTAGTTGTATTTATTTATTGGTGATTAATTAATTATGTTTTTTTTGGTAAGAAAGTCAGTTTTAGGCAGCTCAGATGAATTTCAGGATTTAGACTTTGATGTCCAAGAATTATTAATAGGTGGCGACGAATCTAGTACAGTTGTTTTGGATGAACTTCCAGATGGTGTGTTAACAGTAAAAGCGAAAGACGAATCAAATGCACAATTTAGCTGCTCCGAAGATTTAACTCTAAATTCAAATGGAAAGGCATCTACTTCTGGAAATCTAACAAAAGGGGTTCTATATAAACTAGGCGTTTATGATATTGAGATTATCAATCCTCCAACAGGTTTTGATTTTGCGATTAATGTTCTGCGCTCGAAAAGGAAAGCAGAGCATAAAAAAAGCAGGTATATTGTTGAAGATAAAAAATCGAAATTTGGCATTAGAGCATTATCATATATAGCTTTTTTTAGCATCTTGATATTGTTTTTAGCTGTTCCTTATACTGGTTTTTTAAACAAAGATGTAAAAAACAAATTGGCAAGTTTACCAATTCCATCGGATAAGTCTTGGTCATCTGGACCATTGGCAATGGCACATAGAATTCCTGAAATTGGGGATGATTGTAATGTTTGCCACGTAAAACCATTTGAGAAAGTTCAAGATAAACAGTGTTTAAGTTGCCATCAAAATTTAGGTGAGCATGTACTTGATAATCACCCTGCTGTTGATGAATTAGATCAGTTTTTGTGCGAAAATTGTCATAAAGAGCACAATGAGCCACTACAGCTAACACGTACAGATGATAAATTATGTATAGACTGTCACAGCAAAATTGAAGAATTCACAGAGGGCTCAGCTGATAAAAAAGACTCTGTAAAGGCAGTTAATGGTTTTAATGCAGAAAACCACCCGCCATTTAGATTAAGTTTGGTTAGTCCTAAGTTTATTAATGGACAATATGAATGGCAAAATGATCGCCCAGCCTTTAATCCAGAAATGCCAGCAAAAGAAGAATCGAATCTTAAGTTTTCTCATGAGGTTCATTTGGATCAAGAAAAAGTACAAGATGAATCAACAGGTGATAAACTGGTTTGTAATAATTGTCATCAATTAAAAGATGATGGTGAGCACTTCGAACCCATAACAATGGATAAAGATTGTAGAAGTTGTCACAAGTTAACTTTTGATGTTTTTAATCCAGATTTGGAATTACAACATGGAGATTTGAGAACAGCGGCAGTTATGTTACAAGCACATTATATTAGAGAATTCACTGATCCTGACTTAAGAAATAAAAGAGCTAATAAGAAAATCAGAAGAATTCCCGGTAAGCATACAAATAATCAGAATTGTGAAGGCACAGGGTTAAACTGTGGAAGGGCGGAAGCCTTTAAAGAGGCGGAATTTCAATTTACTAAGAGTGGTTGTATAACGTGCCATGAAGTCACGGTAAACGATACTACAGATATTTTAAGTAAGTGGTTTGTGAAGCCAATTAAATTAAACACAAACTGGTATTCAAAAGCACAATTTGATCACGTTAGCCACATGAGTGTTAAACAAAAGAATGAAGAGGAAATATGTTTGAGTTGTCATGCTGTGGATAAGTCTGATGTATCTGCTGATATTGCAATGCCACAAAGAAATAAGTGTCTAGAGTGCCACCAACAAGATCAACATAATAGTGTTGAATTATCATGTATACGGTGCCATGAGTTTCACTTCAGTCAATAATGTCATAGGGCTGTTGGTTAGAGTAGGGGAAGAATTAATATGAAAAAAATAAATAATAAATTAACTAGTAGCAGTATTTTTGGGCTTGTTACTGGATTGTTGTTTAGTGGATGCCTAATTGCAGATGGTAAAAATACAATTTCAGAAAATGAAATAGGGCCAAAGCCAACTGGACCGGCATTACCTCAAGTTATTCTTAATTCAGGTATTTTAATTGATGGTGAAGAATATGGGCCACAATTAATCGATCCATCTCAACCTTCACCAATAAACCCATCAAGTAGCGGCGAACACTTATCTATCGATGATGTGAAAGCCGTTTTAGCACAAGGAATTTCACAGGCTCAATCATTAGGTGACTTAGCAACTTTTGCTGTGGTTGATAGAGTTGGAAATGTTCTTGCCGTCTATCGTATGCAAGGCGTTAATACTGAAGTTACGATTAGTTCAACAGTCCCAGCAACTATAAACAAAGGCTTAGATAATATTGTTTTACCAGAAGGTGCTGATGGTGATGCGCTTGCTGCTATTGCAAAAGCCATAACAGGTGCTTATTTATCAAGTTCAGGTAATGCTTTTTCGACACGTACGGCAAGTCAAATTATTCAAGAACACTTTAACCCTGGAGAAGATAATCAGCCTGGTGGACCTTTATTCGGCGTTCAATTTAGCCAGTTACCTTGTTCTGATTTTTCATTAAGGTTTGACCCAACAAAAACTATTGGGCCTCAAAGATCGCCCCTAGGTTTATCAGCTGATTCTGGTGGTTTTCCCTTATATAAAAATGGAGAAGTTGTTGGTGGAATTGGAGTTATTTCAGATAATCATTATGGGTTAGATAAAAACATTTTGGATTATGACACTGATAGTGATGAACAAATTGCATTAGCGGCAACTTTAGGTTTTGAACCACCTTTAGATATTAAAGCCAGCAGGATTACAGTTGATGGTAAAACGTTAAGGTATAGCGATATCAATATATCGAATATCTCACAACAAGCTCAATCATCAGCCAATTTTGATAGTTTACCATCAACATTAGGCAGCTTGATTGCCTTACAAGCTTATACAAATGGATCGATAACTCGTGGTATGGCATTTGGAGAAGTTGAATCAGGTGTTAGAGCAGACTCGTTAGACTATATTGGATTAGATGCTTTTGTATTTGTCGATGAAAATAATGCTGAAAGATACCGACCAAAAGATGGTACTGATGAAGCATTAGTCAATGGAGTGGGTGCATTAACTGCTAATGAAGTACAAGAAGTTCTAAAATCCGCATTGGATGTAGCTAATCGTGCCCGTGCTCAAATACGTAGACCTTTAGGTTCTCAGGCAAGGGTGACTATTGCGGTTGTAGATAGTCAAGGTGCGGCATTAGGTGTTGTCAGAACACGTGATGCACCAGTGTTTGGTTCTGATGTGTCATTACAAAAGGCAAGAACAGCTGCCTTTTTCTCAAATACAGATGCTGGTGATTTTTTAAATAATATAACTACTCCAACCGTTTATTTTGATACTGATTTACAACCAAAAGAAATGGTACTTATCCCTGATTATGTATCGAGTGTAAAAAACTTTGTTGGCTCAAATGCTTTAAGTGATGGTACAGCCTTCTCTGATAGAGCCGGTGGAAATATGTCACGCCCATTTTTTGCTGATGGTCTTCAAAATAATGTACATGGTCCTTTGAGTAAATCATTTATGAATAATGAATGGAGTGTTTTTTCGACAGGATTGCAGCTTGACTTAGTCATGAATAAAACGATACAACATGTACTTTTTGCTGCTGCTGGTGCAGGCTTTGATACAGATCAAAATTGTGCATCTACAACTTCTACAAGATTGGCAAATGGCATACAAATTTTCCCTGGTAGTGTGCCAATTTATAGAGGGAACCAACTGGTTGGTGGAATAGGCGTTTCTGGTGATGGTGTTGATCAAGATGATATGATTTCTTTTTTAGGTGTTCATAATGCAGGGATAAATTTAGGTGGTTCAATTAATAACGCACCTGCTGACATTCGTGCAGATAATTTAACACCACAAGGAGTGAGACTTAGATATGTCCAATGTCCACAATCACCATTCTTAAATAGTTCTGCTGAAAATGTGTGTCGTGGAAAATAGGAGTATATGATGAATAAAAAAATACAACTATTGATATCAGTAACGTTTTTTTTACTGAGTTCGTTATTGGTAACTAATAATGTAAGTGCTCAGTCTGGAGGAGAAAATTGTGACGACAATTCTGCACAAACAGGAAAGAAAAAACGCAGAAGACCAGGTGGTGCTAATAGGGATTGTAAGGCTAAAGAAGTTCAGGTAAACCCTGAAACTGGCGATGTTGAAATAGTAAAAATTGTTGAACCAGAAGCAAAAAAGAAAACTTATATGGCACGGACTTTTTCACCTATTCCTAGACCTCAATTAGGTGATTTCAAGGCAAAAGTACCGATACCTGATAGGTGGAGAATTGTTGATGCATTAGGTTATAAAGAAAGATGGTTTGACCCATATAACCAAAATACACTTAAAGCTGATAAGCCTGTTCATGGTGAAGATTGGTTCTTTAATTTAGGCATTGTATCAGATACAGTTTATGAAGATAGGGAGGTCGCTACGCCTGTTGGTCTACAAAGTACAAATAATGCTGGTGATTTAGATGTCTTCGGTCAATATCAACAAAGTTTGTTGAATGAAAATTTAGCTGTAGAATTTGTTTATTACAAAGGAGACACAACTTTTAAACCGCCCGATTATGAATATAGGTTTATTCCAGTTTTTAACTATAATCACACGCGAATAGAAGAAATTTTAGGCTTAAATGTTGATCCAACAGAAGGGCAAACTCGAACTGATCAACACATAGGAATTCAAGCGTTATTTATAGATAAACATTTACGAAATGTTTCTTCAAATTATGATTTTGATAGTGTTCGTGTTGGTATCCAACCTTTTTCAAGTGATTTCAGAGGGTTCCTATTTCAAGATTCTCCGTTTGGTATTCGATTGTTCGGCACCAGAGACAATAACAAGTTCCAGTATAATCTAGCCTTGTTCAGACGGTTTGAAAAAGACACTAACAGTGGTTTAAATGATTTGGGCGAAGATTTAAGGAAAGATGACTTATTCATTGCTAATCTCTATTTACAAGATCAACCAAAATTAGGATTTTTCTCACAATTCACTTTAATTCATAATCGAAATCGTGAAGACAATTTCTTTTATGATACAAATGGGTTTTTAGCGCGTCCAGCATCTATCGGAACAGAAAGGCCGAGACACTATGATGTTACTTATCTAGGGTATAATGGAGATGGACACTTTGGTAGGTTAAATTTAACAACATCTGCATATTACGCCTTTGGTGATGAAACTCATGGCACATATACGGAAGAAAAATCAGATATTAATGCCTACTTTTTTGCAGCTGAAGCTTCTATGGATTTTGATTGGGTTCGATTAAGCGCATCTTTGTTATTTGGAAGTGGTGACGATGATCCATTTGATAATAAATCTAAAGGGTACGATGCAATATTTGAAAACCCACAATTTGCAGGAGCCGATACCAGTTATTGGATTCGACAAGCTAATCCATTGATTGCAGGTGGAAGAGTTGCATTATCTGCACGTAACGGAATTTTAAATTCACTTAGATCTTCTAAAGAGCATGGTCAATCAAACTTTACAAATCCAGGGATTGGTTTAGTTGGAGTGGGAATGGATATGGAGTTATTACCAGAGTTAAGTTTTTCTATGAATGCTAATTATTTACAATTTGCAACAACTGAAGTTTTGGAAGTTGCAAGACAACAACCAGATATAGACAAAGATATTGGATTAGATTTGTCAGCCGCCTTTATATGGAGGCCTTTGAATTCACAGAATATTGTACTAAGATTGTCTTATGCTAGATTACTTGCAGGGAATGGATTTGAGCAATTATTTGGTGAAGGTGATGCTGATTCATTATTATTTAATGTCATTCTAACGTATTAAGAGGAAAAGTAATGAAAATAAAGAATGCTATAAAATTCGTTGGAATATTATTCAGTTTAAATTTTGCTATTGCATCAGAAGAAGCGCATAAAGTTGAAAGAGAATATGAGGTTTATCCTCCTGCTCCTAAAAATCAAACTAAAGCAGAGATGAATGCTAAGAGTGATGGTTGTATTAGTTGTCATACAAATACAGATGAAAAAACCATGCATGAAACGCCAGCAATTAAATTGGGTTGTACTGATTGTCATGGTGGAAATGCAGAAGTGCATGTAGCTTCTACCGCTAAAAAAGGTGATGATGATTATCAGCATACTTTAGAAAAAGCCCATGTATTACCACTGTTTCCTGATAAATGGCATTTCCCATCTAGTGCGAACCCAGAAAGAACTTATACCTTATTGAATACTGAAAGTCCTGAATTTATACGATTTGTTAATCCTTCAGATTATCGAATAGCTAGAGAAGCATGTGGAGCTTGTCATCTTGCAACAATTGAAGCAGCAGAGGGTTCTTTAATGGCAACATCTGCTATGTTATGGGGCGGAGCTGCTTATAATAATGGTATATTACCCTATAAAAAATACTTGCTTGGAGAAGCCTACAACAGAGATGGTGTACAGGTAAAGCTAACGGCACCAATTGAACCTACAGAAGAAATGTTGAAACAAAGTATTATGCCTGCAATTTATCCATTGCCAGCCTGGGAAACGGTAAAACCTGCCGATGTATTTAGAGTCTTTGAAGGTGGTGGGCGAAACATTACAAATTTATTTCCAGAAGTGGGCTTGCCAAATGCATTGGGTCAACTTCAACGTCTTGAAAAGCCTGGTAAACCAGATTTAAAACAATCCAATCGCGGGCCAGGAACAGGTGGAAGAGTAGCCATTCCAGTATTGAATATTACAAAAACAAGATTAAATGACCCTCATACCTGGTTTATGGGTACCAATGACCAGCCTGGAGATTATCGCTCATCAGGTTGTGCAAGTTGTCATGTGGTTTATGCTAATGATAGAGATCCAAGACATTCTGGAAAATATGCTGAATTTGGTCATACGGGTAAAACTCAAACGACAGATGATACAATAAGTAAAGATGAAACAGGTCACCCTTTACAACACAAATTTACAAGAGCTATTCCGACCAGTCAATGTATGAGTTGTCATATGCATCAACCAAATATGTTCATGAATACATATTTAGGTTACACCATGTGGGATTATGAATCTGATGCACCATTTATGTGGCCAGAGGAACAATTTTATCCAACTGAAGAAGAAAAAAGACATACATTGGATAGAAACCCTGAAGGAGCTGCACCAAGAGGAAAGTGGAAGGACATTGATTTTGTTTTGGGTGTTTCTGAATTAAATCCTCAATTGAAAGATACGCAATTTGCAGATTATCACGGCCATGGATGGAATTTTAGAGCTGTATTCAAACGCGATCGTGATGGTAATTTATTAGATGATGTAGGTACAATTGTCGAAGATGATGACCCTAAGAAATTCAAAAAAGCAGTTCATATGTCTTCTATACATGTAGATGCAGGAATGCATTGTGTCGATTGTCATTATGGACAAGATTCACATGGTAATGGACATCTGTACGGCGAAGTTGCAGCAGCAGTTGAAATATCGTGTGTTGATTGTCATGGAACACCAGATGCCTATCCGAACCTACATACTTCAGGACCTGCAGCACTTGATGGTGGTATGGACTTATCAGCTATACGTAACCCAGATGGGAAAAAGAGATTTGAATGGGTAGGCGATGATTTGATTCAACGTTCAGTTATGGATCCTGAATTAGAATGGAAAATGAGCCTAATTAAAGATGCTGTTGATCCAAAAAGCCAGCACTTTAATGCAAAAGCAGCCAAAGCTAAAACCATGAGCCGTAATACTGACACTAAAGAATGGGGAGAAGATGTTGCAAAAGAAGACTGGGCACATTCATATGACAATATGGAATGTTATGCTTGTCATACATCTTGGACGACAAGTTGTGGTGGTTGTCATTTACCCATAGAAGCTAATGCAAAAACGGAAAAGCATCATTTTGAAGGAGGAGAAACAAGAAACTTTGCTACCTATAATCCTCAAGTTGCTAGAGACCAAATGTTTTTACTAGGTAAAAGAGAAACGGCTAAGGGTGGGAAATATGCGCCTGTTCGTTCAACTTCAGCTCTGATATTATCATCAACTAATGCTAATCGCGAAAAAATATATATGCAGCAACCACCTGTTGCTGCGAGTGGTTTTAGTTCACAAGCATTTAACCCACATTTTCCACATACAACCCGTAAGACTGAAACAAAAACGTGTAATGATTGTCATTTGTCAGAATCCAACGATAACAATGCCATCATGGCGCAGTTATTAATGTATGGAACTAAGTTTGTTGATTTTATTGGACACTATGCATGGCTAGGTGGCGAAGGACACGTGACAGGAGTTGAAGTAACAGAATGGCAAGAACCACAGGCTGTCATAGGTAGTTACTTACAAAAATATGCTTATCCAGATTTCTTTAAAAATCATCAAGATAATAAGCAAGTGTTAAAAGATGGACATGCGCATAAATCTGGTCCTGTTAATTGTTTACAAATGAGAGCAGAATACCTATATGTTGCTGAAGGTAAGAAAGGTGTACAAGTATACGATGTTGCTTCAATTGCTAATAAGGGATTTTCACAACGTATTATTACAGCACCGGCCAGTCCATTGGGTCATGATGCACATTTAAAAACGAAAAACGCGACCTGTTTAGTACTTCCGACAACTCAACCAATTCACCCTGATCGAAATGAAGGTGAGTTAATGAGAGTAACAAATGAGGAGCAACCATTCCATCCCATATATGATTATGCATTGGTCACTGATTCGGAAGAAGGGTTGATTCTATTTGATGTGAATACTTTCTCAGATGGAGACCCGTTAAACAATAATATATCAAGAGCAGTAACTTGGAATGATAAAGGAGTGCTAAATGGTGCCAAATACATGGTTCTTGGAGGATATTATGCTTATATCATTACTGATAAT
>Ga0209345_10003047_pt1 | contig 17652 bp, 16 predicted proteins | sample Cruoilmetagenom7_FD_187294 | JGI IMG/M metagenome (GOLD analysis project Ga0209345, IMG submission 187294) | Oil polluted marine microbial communities from Coal Oil Point, Santa Barbara, California, USA - Sample 7 (SPAdes) (version 2) | ecosystem: Environmental > Aquatic > Marine > Oil seeps ...
AGCCGGAGTATGAAAGAGGCCGGTTATCTATCTGTTGAAGTGAGGAAAATGCAATATTCCAATTCCCCATCCAAATATCCCAATCCGGTTCAATTGGGTCAGTGGGCATGATCAGGTCAACCAGCCCGCCCTCTAATCCGGGCATATTGATTCCTTGGACGGCTTGTGGAAAGTCAATCAAAAAGCGGCGGTCTGTTAGCGGGACTGATGTCAGGCAGGCGATGGCATTTGCAGCGCTCTTGATAATCCCCAAATAGGTATGCACAAAGCCCTGATTAACGCTGCCTTGTTGGTTAAGCAGATTTATCCAGCTCTGTCGAGCTGTTTCAATAAATGGCTTAACTCGCTGGATAATATTTGTTGGTTGAAAGAAATGCGCAAAAATACCAGACCGCACGTAATCAAACCAGTGGTTGGTGTCATGCAGCACGATTGGATAATGACACAAGAATGACCCCACCCATGCATCTGAACGAAGTTTTCGCGGTTGGCTGAAGAAGGATTGTGAAAGGTGAGCGATGTCAAGATGAAAATCATCCGTAATGGGAACGATCTCTCTTTTGTGTGGGGCTTCGAGCGAGTGAATATATATCAGATCTATATCGGTTGTTCCGCCGATTAATGGATCTTCACGAGTGATAGAGCCGGTTAAATAGGCACAAACAATATCGCTACTGCTAAAAGTTTCTCTTTTTACAGTATCTTTTGCGGTGGATAAAAGCAAATCTCGAGTGATGCGCATATGTTAGTTTTCTATACTCTCTAAATTTTACACGGTTGTTTCATTTAATTCTAGTTTCCCCGCCGACAGGGAGTTCTGGCTGAAAGGGCGGCATATGCATCCGCTGTCTGATACGATTCTCGATCCACTGTAGGTCGCCTTCATTATGGACAAAATCTAGCTCGTTTGAATCTATCACGAGAACCCTTTTTTCGTTTTCCGAAAGAAGGAAATACTCATCGTAGGTAGTGTTGACTAGATCTATGTATCCGCGTTCCATTGAACGCTCATAGGGGCGGTCGCGTAGCGTGATACGGTGCATAAGTGTATCAGTTGTTGCCCGCAGATATACGATCAGGTCTGGGGAAGGTATTTTTTCAGCTAATACAGTGTGCAGCTGCCCGTACATTTCCAGCTCGTCGCCATCTAAAGTGATTTGGGCAAATAGCGCGTCCTTGTCAAATGTATAATCGCTAATAAGGATTTTATTTTCCTCCATCATTAACTTTGGAACACTGCGACGCTGTTGATAATAGCGACTTAATAAAAAGAACATCTGGGTTTGAAAAGCGTAACGAACCCGATCTTCGTAGAATTTCGATAAAAAGGGATTTTCCTCAAATATCTCGAGTAAAATATTGGAATCAAAAGGAAGTTGTAACAGCCTGGCCAAACTCGTTTTTCCAACACCGATCACTCCTTCAATCGCAACGTACATTAACCCTCCAGTATTGTGAGTTTGGCTTGACTTTCCGAAAAATCCATCTAAACTAAAATATATCATAATTAATTATTCGGAAAAGAGAGGAAAAAATGCCAAGCTTAAATCGTATACAGATCATTGGTAGATTAGGGAAAGACCCGGTTGAAAAAGCAACTAAGAAGGGCACAAAATTCGCTTTTTTCACTGTTGCTGTTGACCGGCATTGGAAAGGCGGCGATGGAGATACCCATAAAGAGACTGACTGGTTCAATGTTGAAGCATGGGGTCGGTTAGGGGAGATCTGCCTTGAATATCTCGCGAAAGGGCGATTGATATTTCTTGAAGGGCGTCTACGCACAGACCGCTATGAAAAAGACGGGGATCAGAAATTCTTTACTAAAGTGATCGCACGCCAGATGCAAATGCTTGATTATCAATCTCAGGATAAAAAAGAGCCAGGCATTACGGAACTCGAAGAGGAAATCCCTGAAGAAGAGTAAATCATATTGAACACTATAACAGCTCGCTTGTATAGCGAGCTGTTAGTAATTTTAACAAAACACGGTGGATTAAGATAATTCTTCTAATTGTTTAACCAATCCAGCCACTACGTCAAATCCGCCCTGCCAGAACGATGCCTGAAGGATATCGATTCCTGATTCTGAAAGGACGTCCATAGGCGCCTTCGACCCACCTGTGGATAAGATGTTGATATATCTGGGCTTGAAGGATTCGCCCTCCTCTTTGTACTGCTTATACAGCGAAAGCACCAGAAGCTTCCCAAACGCGTACGCGTAAACGTAAAATGGGACATGATAAATATGCGGAATGGATACCCATTCCCACCTGAATTCTTCTCCGATGTCCATATTTTTTCCAAATTGATTCTTCAGATTGTCAAAATATACTTCGGAGAGCTCGTCTACAGAAGCCCCTTCACCAGTCATCTTATGGGCGGTCTTTTCAAATAATGCGAAGAAAGCTTGGCGCATGATCGTTGCGTATGAGTCGTCTACCTGCCTGAAAAGTAAATCACGGCGAACACCCGCGTCTTTTTCTTCTTCTAATAAGCGATCAACCAGCATCATCTCTCCAAAGGTTGAAGCTGTTTCGGCTAGAGGCAAGCACGAGTGTTGAGTAAAAATGCTGTGATCGCTGGCTAACAATGAATGGATTGCGTGGCCAAGTTCGTGCGCCAAAGTTGCTACATCATCCGAATGGCCCTGATAATTAACCAGTACCCATGGGGTTAATTCAGGGTTAACAGTAGCACAAAATGCTCCAGATCGTTTACCCTTACGCACCTGGCTGTCTACGTGTTTTTCATTCATTACGCGCATTGCCATCTGAGCAAAGCGGGGGTCAAATTGTTCAAAGGAATCCATTATAAGTTCAGCAGCCTTCCCAAAAGCATACTCTTTATTGGAAGGTGTAACGGGAGCGTAAATATCATACCTGCTAAGTTTCTTCACACCTAACAACTGCGCTTTTAAGTCAAAGAAACGCTGGAAAACGCCGGCATTTTTCTGGCAGACATCGAGAAGTGTGTCTATAACAGTATCAGGGATGTCATTATGAAGGTTGCGTGCGGAAATCGGTGTCTCGTATCCGCGCAGGTTTATCAACTCGTTTCGCCAGTCACGTACTCTAGTCTGATACATCTGCCCAAGGATCGGCCCATCGTTGCCATATACTCGATACAGTTCCTGGTATGCGCGCTCACGCAGGTCAGCATCAGACATTCGCACATACATCATCAGCTCACCGCGGGTAAGCTCTTTATTTTCTCCATCAACGTTGAGGTTGAATGTATAACGGTTGGTAAAAGCGTCATATAGAGTGACGAGGGCACTGCTGCCTGTCACATCTTTAATATTAATAATCTTTTCTTCAGGTTCGGTGAGTGTGTAAGGCTTGAAATGCCGCATCTCTTCAAGCCAATATAGGTAGTCGCCAGTACCTTTCATCAGTTTTTTAGCGATTTTGTCATCAAGGGATTTCCACCAGATACTGAAGAAAAGCACTCGGTTAGATACTTCTGCTGATAACTGTTCGATCTTTGCGACCATAGCCTGAGCAGATTGATCTTGTGTATCCTCTGTGAACCAGAGATTTGCGAACCCACCGATCCGCTGGATTAGTTTAGTGATCTCTTCCAACTCTTTGATAATTTCTATGAATTCTTCAGTATGGATATCATCTTTAAGTTCATCTCTGCGGGATTCGAAATCTGTGACTAATTCCTCCAATGACCCAAAGGCATGTTTAAGTTCTTTAGAATCACTGGAGGGAAACAAATCATTCAGGCTCCATCGGGATTGCTCATATGGATTAATATCTTTTGTCATTTTTATCCCTTTCCTGTCTTGAAAAGCGTTAAATTCACTATTTACTATCTAAAAAAACGAAATTTATTATATTTTAGCCGAATACGGCTACTTCTTATTCTTGTGGGGCATGTTCAAAAAAGGGTAATAGTTTGTTGTGAAGAATTCCATTTGATGCAATCAGGTCATAGGGCGGACGCATATAAATTTGGCCTCCATGAATGGTTGTTACCATCCCTCCCGCCTCTTCGATAATTAGAGTCCCAGCAGCGATATCCCATGGACAGATATCAATTTCCCAATACCCATCCAATCTCCCCGCAGCTACATATACCAGATCAAGCGCCGCAGATCCCAATCTGCGTACAGTATGAACTTCGCGGATGATATTTGTAAAATTGTCGAGATTGTTATTTTTTTTATGGATATCATATGGGAATCCGGTGACCAACATGGCATTGATTAATTCTTCTGTGGTACTAACATGAATGGCTTTTCCGTTGAGCCATGCCCCACTGCCCTTTTCAGCATAAAAACACTCATCCCGCAGTGGATCATATACGCACGCCAGCCGCATTTCACCATTTTCGGCGTAGGCAATAGAAACCGCAAACATCGGCAGTCCCCTAGCATAGTTAGATGTACCATCAACGGGATCAATGAACCAGCGCTTCTCTTTTTCTCCGTCAAGTTTTCCGCTCTCTTCCGTAATAATTGAATGGCCAGGAAAAGCTTCTCTGATCTTGTGGACGATAAAATCTTCTGCCTGGCGATCTATTTCCGTGACCATGTCAATAGGTCCCTTAAAGTTGATTTGGTGTTCTTTGCCGTAACCAGCGCGCAGGATTTTCCCGGCGCCTTTTGCGAGGTTGATGATGAATTCTAGGGTTGGTTTCATTATCTATATTCTGGCTCCTTGATACCTTATTTATTGTTTTTCATTTCATCGGCAAGTTCTTCAAAGAACCCATTTAGATATATCTGGCGGTGCTCTGCGATCTTCTTTGCAGTTTCCGTTAGAAGAACCTCACTTATTTTTTTGAGTTTGAATACATATTCATGGTACGCGCTGTGGGGTTCTCCCGCCTCTTTATTCCCTGATTCCATGAATTTCTTTGAGGGATCGGCAAAAACAGGTTGCTTTACCTGAAAAGCGTATGCTAACGCGCGGGTGACGCCAATCGCGCCAATCACATCCAGTTTATCAGCGTCAAACAGCACTTTTGCCTCAATAGTTTGCGGCGATTCATCTTTTCGGAAACGATGTGCGCGAATGCAATGCTGAACAGCACGGATTCTGCCGGGTTCCCAATTCTCCTCAATAAGAATCGCTTCAGCAAATTCCGCGGAACGCAAATGATGGTCCTTACGGTTCCCTTCCTCGGGATGGCTACCGCTTGCGTCATGCAGAAGTGCAGATGCAAGCATGATTTCCATATCTGCTCCTTCAGGAGGACCGATCTTTTGACAAAGTCTATAAACTCGTTCAATATGCTCAAATCCATGCACGGCATCATATCCCGGATACCATGCGCGCGCTTTTTCCAGGGTTAACATAGGTTTCTTGAAGTGTAGGTCTTGCCTTTCTTGATGATTGTTGAAACCAGATTGGTGCCGAACTGGTATGGTATCTGCCTGTAATCAGAAACGGATAGGATGATCAGATCTGCCTGTTTACCTGGTTCAATCGAACCGATACGCTCATGCTGATCAATGGCAGCCGCGGCATTGATCGTTGATGCGGCAATTGCCTGTGCTGGCGTCAACCTCATATATCGGCACGCCAACGCCATTGTAAACTGCATATTCCCGCACCAGGCTGTTCCGGGATTCAGATCAGACGCAAGCGCAAAAAGGCACCCCGCTTCAATCAGTGCTTTTGCCGGAGAATATTCACTTTCGGCTAACCCGAAAGGAGTGCAGGGAAGTGATACCGCGGCAGTTTTACTATCCGCCAACGCCCTAATATCTTTCATTGATGTCTTTACCAGATGATCTGCGGAAACTGCGCCCAACTCAGCGGCTAGCGATGCGCCGCCCAGATTCTCAAATTCATCAGCATGGATTTTTAAAGAGTATCCTATACGTTTAGCGGTTTCTAATATTCGCCGTGATTGAGTAAGATTAAAAGCGCCTTTTTCACAGAAAACATCCACGAATGGAAGCGGCTGCCCGGGATAATTTTTTATCCACCAATCTTTCACGGCGGGGAGCATTTTATGGCATACGCTGTCCACATATATTTCTGGACGCGTTTTGTGTTCATCTGGAACAGCATGTGCGCCCAGAAAGGTTGGAAAAATTTCTAAAGGACCTTTTTTGTTAAGATCCAATAACACTTCAATCTGCCTAAGCTCTGTCGATATTTCTAATCCGTAGCCACTCTTTGCTTCTGCTGTGGTTGTACCCTGATAGAACATATCTGTTGCGCGCTGTTCAGATTGTGCGTACAAAGAACTATAACTGGCAGATCGCGTAGCATTCACAGTAGATTGAATCCCCCCACCAGCAGCCATGATGTCCAAGTAGCTCTTTCCCTCTAATCGCATTTCGAATTCAGCTGCTCTATCTCCTGCCCAAACCAGATGGGTATGCGGATCGATCAGGCCGGGCATGACCACGCAATTTTTCGCGCTTAGTTGTTGTTCTCCGGGATATTTTTCAACCATTTTTTTTGTCTCACCAACATCTACGATCTTTTCATCATGGATAAGAACAGATCCACTGGAAATAATGCCTAATCGGCCTAGTTGGCTGCCAGGTTGTGGTCCGCCAGAAAGCGTGAGCAATTGAGATGCTGAGTGAATGAGCATTTGGTTTATCGATATAATGATCTCAGCTATTATACAGGAGACCTAGAGCGATTTTGTTTGTATAATATAAAAACGAGCTGACGAGAGGTGTCAATGCGGATTTCTAAGTTTGAAAAGTGGGCGGTTATTACCTTTTTTGGGTTACTGTGGATAACTCTGGCGTTATTAGCCGGTGGGCCAATATACTCAGATGAAATGCTTTATCTTGACGCGGGATTAAGGAATATTGCGGTACCCGGTTATGGAAACCGATATTTTCATGTTTACCTTCAGAAAATTTTTATTTCAATTTTTCCCACGCCACTAGTGGGCGTACGCGTTTTTTGGGGATTCCTCATTTCACTCACAGCGACTCTTGTCTACCTCAACGCAAGAGAAATAACACGCAAAAGCACAACCATGCAAGGCTTACTGGCAGTTGCATTCTTTTTTTCGTTCCCATTGATAAAAGAATACTCCGGAGAACCGGCTATTGATATCACTGCAATGGCAATGACAACTGTTTATCTAACCGTCTATATGTGGGCGGTTAAGAATCCAGAAAAACAAAAACAGGCTCTTTTCATCTTAGGAATGCTGGCATTTTTATGCCTTAAAACGAAAGAGACAACCATTTTTATTAATGTTTTGTTATTTGGATTAATTAAGAAAAAAAATAAAGGTGAATCAAGTTTGAAAAGCCTGGCAAATATGATTCATCCATTTTTGTTTGGACTAGCCGCAGGAATCGGGTTATTCGTGCTTCTTGACGCAGTTATTCTGGGTAAACCTTTTTTTGCGATTGCCCCCTCCACGTTCAGCGCGATTTTTACTAATTATGATTTTACACCGGGGTTTTTCTTTGGACCTGCAAGCTGGTATAAAGTCTATATCCTTGATGAGCTTCTCCTTCCCTTTCTTCTCTTTTTGTTAAGTGGAGTGCAATTACAAGGAACTGCTGATGATAATATTCGTATTGTTTGGATTTATCCACTATTATTCGCGGCGTTTCTCAGCTGGAACATGTTGAAAGTCCCGTGGGGGTTCATTGAGCGCTTCTATTTTCCAGCGCTGCCTGTGATTGCTATACTTGCACCACAAGCGCTACGATTTAAATGGCCTCGCAAAAAACGCGATTGGGTATGGTTTATTGGCTCACTTATTTTGTCAGCCGCACTTGTCATATTAATGCGCTCAATCTGGTTGGGAATAGCAGAGAAATACTCTTTTGATTACGTGCGTATGCTGGATGCAGTCTATTATCCGATCCTTATATCCGTCTTGCTCGCTGCGCTAATTTGGGAAAAGAGGGCAGGATGGAATCGGACCATTGTACAGCTCTTTTGTATTGGAGCATTACTGTTTTCACCACTGCTAAATAATTATAAATATTTTGTGGTCTTTCCAAAGATCAAAGAGCGTTATGAAGAGGTTTTTTACCCATTCGAGATCTTTAAAAGCAAGTTGGAGATTATGGAAAAAGATCAGCTTTACGTTTCAGCTGATCTGAAAAAAAGTCAGGACATGCTCAGCAAGGACCCTAACGATATTACTGGTATGTATAATTTCTTTTTTGATGCTCGCATCAGCAGGGAGAATGTTTATTTGGGCTATAACCAAAAAGATCTAGGATCCGATTTAATCAATCAGGATTTTTCCTATGCCTTGTTGTCTGAAAACGATGTCCACCAGCTAGCAATTATGGATTTGTGGAATACTGTAAAAGAGAAATTTGATTATGTTTATCATGATAAAAACGAAACGGTTTATCTATTAACACATTAAAAAACCCGCAGTCTATTTGAGAACAATCTAAATTAAACGGGTGTTACATTGTGGCGGGAAAATGTGGCGCCGGAAAGCTTGTCAACAAGGTCAGTACGTGCCTTACACCAAAGCTCCCGCAGAGGGCAGGAACTAAGGAATGGGCATGAGGTTGAATTCCCCGTGCATTCATTTAGAAGAACAGGCCCATCGATGGCTTCGATTACATCCAGGACAGAGATTTCATCAGCTGGTTTAGCTAAGGAAACTCCTCCTCGGGCACCACGAGAAGTATGAATCAGACCGGCAATAGAAAGCTGAGAGATTATTTTTGCCAAGAATGAGGGGGGGATTTTTTGGTCCTCGGCAATCAGGCCGGTGGCTGCCCTCTCGTTTTCTTCTAAGCGCGAAAGGTAAATCACTGCTCGCAGGGCATAATCAGCTTGGCGTGTGATTTGCATGATCCCTCATCCTCATTGGATAATTTAACAAAAATAGTCCAGAAATAAGTGTATACATAAAAACAGTATCTGGCAAGTGATTGTTGTGTGGTGTCCAGTCCCTATTGTATAATCACCGCATGACAGCACACAAATTCTCTATTCCAATAAAAGTGCGTTATAGTGATCTTGATGCGCAATGGCATGTAAATCACACGCGGTTCCTTACTTACATAGAGCAGGCGCGACTTGAATATTTGCAGCATTTGGGATTGTTTGATGGGAAATCATTTTTAGATCTCAGGGTGATCATTGCGGATGTACATATATCATATATTGCCCCGATATTACTCGGGCAAAAGGTGCGTGTTAGTACACGCACGATGAAAATTGGTAACAAGAGTATAACGTTCGAATATATACTGGAGGATGCGAATAGCGAAAAGATGTTGGCCAAAGGAGAGGTCATCTGTGTGACATATAATTTCCGCAATCAGAAAACTGCACCTGTTCCACCAGAATGGAGGAATAAGATTGCAGAGTTTGAAGGGCGATCCTTCGAATAAGTTTTTAGGTAATTATGAAGCCAGATCACATTCTTACTTCATTTCTTCTGGGCGAATATTATCCACCTGCCCATAAAAGAAAATAATATCTACATGGCCGCCGGGCTCAAATTCGAATACATGCCACTCAAGCGGTGGAAAATGTAAGGTCATACCTGCTTCCAGCGGAACAGTATCTCCGAGCTTGTCTTTTTGACTCCCTTTACGGACCCACCCTTTCTCGGAACTGATGATATGCACGATTTCCTCTGCGTGATGGTGGGGTTCCATTGGGCCACTCTCGTCAGAATAAAAAGCGTATCCCAGGGTCATTTTTCCGCTCTCCGAAAACGCACCTTTCCCTACGGCTTTTTGGATTATTCGCCCAGGTAAAAATTCTTTTGGCAGATCGTTGCGATTGATTATTTTCATAAAACATCCTGATGATTAAATTTTGATTTTAGATTGCAAACAATTTAAAATATAACACTGAATGATAATCGATAAGATTTTCCTGCTTTTGTTCTTGTTATGGTGTTTCTTCTCCATATTAACATTCCATATAAAAACCAATTGTATCTGTTTTTTCCTTGTTGTTTGGTAAAATCAAAAATGAATACGTTTGATTAATTGATTCACCTATACGGAGGTTTTTGAATTGTCTGGTATAGAAAAATTTACTCAAAGTGCTCGACGTGTGTTGAGTCTGGCGCATTTAGAAGCAGAACGGATGCAGCAGCCTACTATTGGGTCTGAGCATTTATTTCTTGCTTTACTGCAGGAAGATGCAGGGGTTGCAGGGCGTGTGCTGCGTGAACTAGGAGTGGAAATTGATCGCGCGCGTGAAATGGTACTGCGCCTGGGAGGAATGGGAAGCAAGCGTGCAGAAAAAATCGATCTATCCGCGGACGCACAAAAAGTACTTGATTTTGCTATCGGAGAAGCTCGCAAAGTCAACAGTAAATACATTTCAACAGAACACTTATTACTAGCATTAGTGGATTCCGAGTTGGGTCTAGCAAAAGAGGTGATGGCTAAATTAGGCATCACGCCTGCCCAGATTCAGCGGCAGGTAAAGCGTGTGTTGAATGAAAATCGGCAATCACTTTCTCGCGTTCGCCAGGGAGCATCAAAAAGTAAGTCAAAGAAGAAAGAGGAGAAAACCCCGCTTGTTGATCAACTTGCAGTTGATCTGACTGGTTACGCTGAAGATGGAAAATTAGATCCAGTGATCGGCCGAGAAAAAGAGATCGAACGGGTCATTCAAATTTTAGCCCGCCGCACAAAGAATAATCCTGCTCTAATCGGTGAACCGGGAGTTGGGAAAACAGCCATCGTTGAGGGATTGGCTGAACGAATTGTTGAAGGTGATGTCCCTACCCCACTTTTGGACAAGCGTGTGTTGCGCCTGGATGTCGGTTCACTCGTCGCGGGTACCATGTACCGCGGACAGTTTGAGGAACGCTTAAAACGTGTCATAGATGAACTAATAACATCTGAAGCGATCCTGTTCATTGACGAGGTCCATATGTTGGTTGGGGCTGGATCCGCTGGTTCTTCTGTTGATGCTGCAAACATCCTCAAACCGGCACTTTCTCGCGGGGAATTACAGGTGATTGGCGCAACAACAATCAATGAGTACCGTAAAAGCATTGAGGGTGATGCTGCTCTGGAACGGCGTTTCCAATCCATCTTAGTTGAAGAACCAACTCATCAGGAAGCGCTTGAGATCCTGCATGGCGTGCGCAAAAATTATGAAGACCATCACCGATTGGTGATATCTGATGACGCGTTGGAAGCAGCCGTCAATTTATCAGCGCGATATATCTCTGACCGTTTTTTGCCTGACAAGGCTATTGACCTGATTGATGAAACCGCATCTCGTGTGCGCATGTATAAAAGTGATACTGCCCAAATCAGTAAAAAGGTGATGGCGGATTTGCGTGAGAAAAGGAAAAAATTAAATGAGGTGTTGGAACAGAATAAACCCGATGAGGTCGAAATACTTAAAGCGGAAGTCGGTAAACTTGAAAAAGAACTTGAAAAGATTCGCGAAGAGTGGGATCGTGATACCAGCCCGGTTGTTTCTCCTGATGATATCGCAGAATTGGTTTCAATGTGGACGGGTGTACCTGTTATGCAGTTAGCCACCGAGGAATCAACTCGTCTTCTAAATATGGAATCTGAGATCCGCGAGCATATCATTGGGCAGGAAGAAGCCATTGAGCGAATTGCCAAAGCTGTGCGGCGCGGCCGCGCGGGGTTAAAAGATCCCCGACGACCGGTGGGATCATTTATGTTCCTTGGTCCGACAGGTGTAGGAAAGACCGAACTAACCAAGGCGCTTGCGCGTTTCCTGTTCGGCAGTGAAGATGCGCTCATACAGCTTGACATGTCAGAATTCATGGAGCGTCATTCCGTCAGTCGTCTGGTTGGTGCCCCCCCGGGTTATGTGGGATATGAAGATGCTGGCCAAATAACAGAAGCCATCCGTCGTCGACCGTACTCGATCGTTGTTTTTGATGAAGTAGAAAAAGCGCATCCAGAGGTGCATAATATGCTCCTTCAAATCATGGAGGAGGGACAATTGACCGATGCCAAAGGACGAAAGGTAGACTTTCGCAATGCTATCATTGTGATGACCTCGAATATTGGCGCTGATATGATCAAACGCGAAGGTGGATTTGGTTTCAATTTAGCGCGGGATGAATCAGAAGATGAAAAATTCGCGTATGAGGAAATGCGCAAGAAGTTGATGGAAGCACTCAAGAAAACCTTCCGCCCAGAGTTCATCAACCGTATGGACAGCGTGATCGTTTTCCATGCACTCAATCGGGGCCATATTCGTCAAATCGCGACTATAGAATTAGGAAAAGTTGCCGAACGGCTCAAGGATAGACAGATTGTCTTGTCCGCCACAGACTCAGCACTGGAAAAATTATCAGAGAAGGGATATGATCCAGAAATGGGCGCACGTCCTCTGAGAAGAGTGATCCAGATTGAAATTGAAGATCAGTTATCCGACGATCTGCTTGCCAATAAAATTAAAGATGGCGATCACATTTGGATTGATGTCGACAGCGAAGGCGGTTTTATCCTTACTGATCTTCCCGAAAAGGAACCCGAGCAGGAAGAACCACTGGGTATAGGATTATAAGATCCTAATAAACACATGAACCGGGTTAAAATCCCGGTTCAATTTTTTAAATATTTAAATAATAGTTTTTTATGGTTTAAAATTAAAAAAGGATTCACTATGGCAAAACTGCATACACAATATGTTTGCCAGGAATGTGGGCGTACATCTATCCGCCCGCTTGGGCGCTGCCCTTCCTGCGGGGGATGGGATACGATGGTCGAGGAAGTGATCATGTCCCCAAAGGAAAAACAAACGAAGACACTGTTTTCTCCAACCAAATCTAAACCAATTAAATTAAATGAGATAACAGGAGAATCGGAAGAGCGCTGGCCGTTAGATATGCATGAATTCGCCCGTGTGTTGGGCGGAGGCATAGTTCCCGGATCTATCGTACTCTTGGGCGGTGACCCCGGCATTGGAAAATCCACTCTTATGCTGCAGGTAGCTACTGAAATTGCGAGTAATAGTCCTGTGCTGTACGCATCCGGGGAGGAGTCTGCTCGTCAGATCAAAATGCGGGCGCAGCGCCTTTCTGTACCAAAAAAGAAAAATATTTCCGGACAAAATCTATATTTGGTGACTGAAACCAACCTTGACGCCATTCTCTCGCATATTGAGCAAGTGAAACCCGTACTGCTGATAATTGACTCAATCCAAACGATATATCTTAATAGTTTATCCTCCAGTTCAGGATCTGTTTCGCAGGTTAGGGAGTGCGCGTCGCGCCTGCGTGAATTAGCAAAGTCCACTGGTATTGCTGTCTTTCTGATCGGACATGTTACTAAAGAGGGAATGATTGCCGGCCCAAGGGTGTTAGAGCATATCGTTGATACGGTTCTTCATCTGGAGGGCGACCGTTTTCAATCCTATCGTTTACTGCGTTCCATGAAAAATCGTTTTGGGCCAACTTCAGAGGTGGGTGTTTTTGAGATGCAGGAACAGGGGATGGCGGAAGTAGTAAATCCCTCGGAAGCTTTTCTTGCTGAGCGAATGGCTGAAGCACCAGGTTCTTCCATAGCAGTAACCATGGAAGGCACGCGCCCTATTCTGGTTGAGCTGCAAGGACTTACCAGCCCAACAAATTTCGGCAATCCGCGCCGGACGACGAACGGGATGGATTATAATCGTCTCCTTCTCATCACAGCCGTTCTCACGCGTAGGATAGGATTAAGGTTATCAGACCAAGATATATTCTTAAATGTTGTTGGCGGGCTGCGAGTCGAAGAACCAGCAGCTGACCTTGCCGCGGCAGTGGCGCTTATCTCTTCAGTAAAAGATCTCCCTGTGCGCGCGGATTTAGCGCTTATCGGAGAAATCGGTTTATCTGGTGAACTGCGCTGGGTTAGCCAAATGGAGCAGAGGCTAAGTGAAGCAGCAAAATTAGGTTTTAAAGTTGCAGTGATCCCAAAACGAATGCGTGCGAATTTTGAAACCCCAAAGAAACTTGAAATCTTCGAAGCCCGTTCACTGAATCAAGCGGTTAAAATTGCTATTAGAACAAAATGAATGAAAGAGGTAGATAATGCCAATAATCGATAATATTCTCAACCAGGATTTATCAGTGCGTGTACGCAGCAACCATGCGCTTGAACATGCAACGCTTCATGTTTTGCAGGAAAACGGAATCAAAACACAATTGGGTGGTATTTCCGATGTGGGTGGATTTTGGATTTATGGGGAAGCGTCAACAGATATTATTTTAACGGCAGCTCAAGAAGCCCTGACTCGTCTGGCTGATGGAGAAAATGAACTGGCGGTACATCCGAACTGCGGTACAAATATCGCGGTTGGAAGTCTTGTTGCAGGAAGTTTAGCATGGATAGGTATGCTGGGGACGCGCGGAAGGTTAAGCAGAAAGCTGCGCCGTCTCCCGCTGGCAGTGCTGCTTGGCTTGATAGGTTATCAAATAGGACGCCCACTTGGCCCGAAATTGCAGAAACAGGTAACTACTAATGCCAATGTGAAAGGTTTGGAAATCGCAGAAGTGATTCAGTATGATGCGCTTGGTAGAACTGTCCACCGCGTATCTACCCGGCTGGCAAGGTAACCTTGATAGTTAAAAAGGAATCCATAACTTCTCACCTTGCAGATGTCATTATCCTGCAAGGTGATGACCGTTTATCGATAGAAGAAGAGATTGCTGCTATCACCAAAGAGGCTGGCCAGGATGCTTTCTCTGAATTAAATACGACACATCTTGATGGATCAAATCTTAATTTTGATGAGATATCCATGCAGTTGAATATGTTCCCCCTTGGAGGCAATAAAAGGATAGTTATTCTTGATAACGCTCTAGAGACAATTGGAAAGAAAGGTGCTCAAGATTGGCTGCAGGACATATTATCTAGTTTTTCCCCAACAACCATGCTGGTTTTGATCCTGGAAGACGAGAAAAAATTCAGAAAAGGCACAATGGCGTGGGAAGCTGTTGGTGACGAGCATTGGCTGCAAAAAACGATCAACCAATTCTCCGGGGATGTTCGCTGGATTGAATTATCTTTACCATCAGATCGAAAGATGCCCGATTGGATAATAAAAGAAGCTGAAAAACAGGGTGGAATATTCCATCACCGAGCAGCGGTTGAATTATCACGGTTGGTCGGAAACGATCTCTTCCAAGCCAGGCAGGAGATTGAAAAAGCCATTTTTTATGTTGGAGATGACAAGCAGGTTAGCGCTGATGTTGTCCGTTTATTGTGTGCTTCTACTAAAGAAGAGAGTGTGTTTGCACTGGTCGATGCTGTTGGTCAACGCAACGGGAAGCTTGCGCTTAAGTTGCTGCGTAAATTAAGTATGGAGATGCCTATCCACTATGTTTTCAGTATGCTGGTACGTCAAATTCGTTTGTTAATCCTTGCGAAGGAAACGCTTGCTGAGGGTGGTGGTGAGAAAGGGGTAATGGCTTCCTGTAAATTACGCCACACATTCATTGCAAAAAAATTGATCAGTCAAGCACGTCATTTCAGTATTGAAACGCTTGAAGAAATCTACCGGACACTTGATCGCATGGATGAAGACAGCAAGGTTGGGCGCGTAACATTAGACGCCGCATTGGATGGGTTGATTGCTGGTATTGCCATAAAATAACAACACGCATTTCATAGATACCGAAATCTAAAAAATCAGTCAGGTAAAACCAAATCTCTTTTCGCTCCCCATTTGAGCGCGTCTGAAATCCCATCCTCAATAGATAATTCTGCTTTCCAACCTAATAATTTCTTCGCTGTGTCTGCGTTGCAAAAAGAACCGGCAGTATCACCAGGGCGTCGCGGTCCATCAGCTTTATTGATCTCTTTACCGACCACCACTTCAAACGCAGTCACCAGCTCTCTAACAGTTACACCGCGCCCGGTCCCCAAGTTGATCACTAAGTAATTATCATCAGGGTTGCCTGCGTTTGTGAAAGCGGTATCGAAGTTTTCTACCGCACGCACATGTGCCTGTGCCAGATCCCATACATGGATATAATCGCGGATGCCTGTACCGTCCCGAGTCCCGTAATCTGTGCCGGTAATGGTGAATTGCGGCAGCTTCCCTAATTGGACATCCACAAGTTTTCCAATCGCATGTGATGGATTAGCAATCTGCAGGCCAGTGCGCATTTGAGGATCAGCCCCGATTGGGTTGAAGTAGCGCAACGCGATACCTTGCATTGAATATGCCGAGCAGTAATCACGGAGGATCATCTCCATTATATATTTCGTGCGTGCATATGGGCTGTTTGGTCTCAGATGAGCACTTTCTGTAACCATAAAACCCGGTACCACATCGTAAATAGACGCTGATGAACTGAACACCAACCGCCTGCAGCCCACTTCTTTTAATGAATGGAATAGTTCCAGTGATTTTCCGACATTTTCCCGAAAATATTCATATGGTTTTTCAGTTGATTCTGGCACAATGATCAGAGCTGCACAGTGAATTGTTGCAAAGATATCGGGGTGTTCTGTGAAGATGCGCTTGATAAGTGTGCTGTTGGCAATATCTCCTTTGTAAAAAACCCGATCTTTCGTAAATTCGACTCGCCCAGTGATCAATGAATCCAGAATTATGGGTGTATGACCCACATCCTGTAATGCGGAACAAATAGTTGATCCGATGTATCCTGCTCCTCCAGTAACTAAAATCTTCATGCGTGATCTCCTTTAATATTTTAGTAACCCAGTACCAGATTGGTTAAATTCATCAAGGGCAGCTTCTGATAGATCATGTCGCATCATCTGGGCCAGCACTTTAAAATTTGTGGATAAAATTGAAACACCTACTGTGCGCGCTTCAACTACTTCTTCGGGATTTTTCAAACTTGCAGCTACTACGCGTGTATCTGTGTGTTTTAGCGCTCGAACCAATTCAGATGCAAGTTCTTCCCCGTTCTTTAGTAACCGCTTTGCGCGGTTGTGGTAATATAACGCGAATCGGGCGCCTGATGTATGGGCGACCATTGCCTGTGCGGGAGTGAATATTGAAGTCACCGCACAGGTATATTTCTTTGATAGTCGAGTGGTTGCTCTGAAACCAAGTTCTGTGGCGGGAATCTTCAAAACGAGCTGCTTGCCAAGGATATCAGCTGCTTTTTCGGCTTCATCTTTCATCGCACCCAGGGTTTGCCCAACCAATTGATAAAAGATTGGTCCATTTTGAAATAGCCTTCTCAAATTTCTCAAGGTTTTTTCTGGTGAAAGATCACTTTTTGCCAGCAAAGCTGGATTAGTGGTTACCCCGCTGACCCATCCCCATTCAGATGATTGGCGGGCTTCTTCAATGATCGCGGAATCCAATAATAACTGCATATGTATCTCCCGAATGTATTGAGTTAATGATGCTAATTATAACTATATCAATGGATTATCGAAGAGAATAAACAGAAATTATTGATCTCTGTTTTTAAATGATATGATTACGGAAAAATAGAAGAAATGGATTGTTACTCTTGAGAATCAACGAGCAATTACAAATTCCTGAAGCGGAGATCAAGGAGGTCTTTATCCGTGCCGGCGGGCCAGGTGGTCAGAATGTCAATAAAGTAGCCACTGCTGTCCAGTTAGGGTTTAATTTGTCTGCGTCCCAGTCGCTTCCATATCACGTGAAACAACGTTTACGGCGGTTGGCTGGAAAACGCGTATCAGCCGATGGGATTCTGATAATAAAAGCTAAACGCTTCCGCACACAGGAAGAGAATAGAGAGGATGCCCGCAGGCGATTAGCAGAGCTCATTCGTGCG
>Ga0209345_10003049_pt1 | contig 17643 bp, 12 predicted proteins | sample Cruoilmetagenom7_FD_187294 | JGI IMG/M metagenome (GOLD analysis project Ga0209345, IMG submission 187294) | Oil polluted marine microbial communities from Coal Oil Point, Santa Barbara, California, USA - Sample 7 (SPAdes) (version 2) | ecosystem: Environmental > Aquatic > Marine > Oil seeps ...
GTACCGGTCCTGTTCCCTTCCTTTCACCCACCATCCAATGTTAAAAGGAAAACTCCCCCCTTTAATCACGCGAAACTTAAAGCGAAAATAATAAGTAAGATCTTTATAATAGAAGATTTCCCTCCCCGTATAGATCAGCTGCCAGAAGCCACTCCCTTTTTTTCTGCTAACACGGATGGATTTCCCATGTTGTGTTTCAATCTGTTCATGACCTATCGAGTCAGGGCTTGCCGACTCCCAAAATTCAAATCCGTTCTCAAAGTTGCTATTGTAGAACAAATTATCATATTCTAAAGACATTATTTGATCTAAATATTCCGGTCTGCTTTGGTTATCGTCACTAATTAACCTTATGTCTGCAAAATCGACTATGGTATTAGCCAATTGCGTATTCATAAATGTTCTTAGATTACGCTGGTCGTTTTTAAATCTATAGGAAGCGGTGAACTCATACCATTCTTCATCCAGTCTCTTTATGGAATATGGCAGGCTATTTTTAAAGCCATCACCCTCATTGACCCACCACCCTATATTAAAGGGAATCCCATTCCCTTTGATAACCCGGTATTTAAATATATAGGTATAAGTGTTGTTTGCGTAGTATACTATCTCTCTTCCTGTGTACTCTAAGGGCCAATATCCACTTCCTTCATTTCTCCCCACCCTGATCGCTTTACCATATTTTGTGTCAATTATTTTATGGGTGATTGTGTCCAACGTATGACTCCCCCAGAATTTTTGTCCATACTTAAAGTTACCGTTATAGATAAGATTATCACCCTTGTGATTATCAGTGTATTTCAACCAGTACTCATTTTTCAGGTTTTGGTATTTATTATTTCTCTGACCATCAATTAAGTTGTTGTAAGTAGCATATTTATCCCAGTCAGTTTTGTCATTTGCGTATATGTATGTATTGGGCCATAGTTTGTAATAGAGAACGCTGAAAGTAATATCTGGATTTAAAATTGTGCTGTAGCGAAAAACAGATCGTGCTATTTTCAGTTTGTTGGATTTTTCCTGTATGATCCCATTCCTGAATGGTATCAGGACAACGATTACAAGCAGTACACTATAAATCAGGATATTTGAAGCAATCAGGTTTTTTAAGAAGATATTCTTCTTGTGATTTCTTCGTATAACTAAGAAAATTAGTACTGAGAATAATAGAATTCCCATTACAATGAGCCCTCGACGAGAACCACTTAGAACAATATTCAATATAAAAAGGAACAGAATGCTCTGGGTTTTAAACAAATTTGTTTGAGCTATTCCTTTGTGTAAATAATAGAACAAAATAATAATCGAGAAGATGAAATAGCAGGCATAGAAGTTGTACTCCGATACAAGAGAAGTACCATATGGATAAAAATTACTAAACCATCCAATATTTAGTTCAAGAATAAGATTGATCCATTTTAATAATCCGACTATCCCAACGATCGCTGTAAGAATTAGCCATCCCTTAAAAACTCTAATCAGTTGGATATGATCCTTATGCACAAAATATATTAAGAAGAGAATAGTAATCGCAAGAAGGTTAACCAGGCTTTTGATTGATAATATTTCAGTATGGGCTGAAAGTAATATTCCTGATATCAGGAACAGGCCAAGAATATGAAACTCTTTTGCTGTCTTAAGATACTTTATCAGTGTATCCCATTTACGGTTTATTAGAAACGAGTATGCGGAACTTAAAAGTAAAGTCCCAAATAGAAGAATGAAAAAATATTTGAACGGTTCAGCAATCGATCTCAATAGATAAAATAATACTGTGCCTGTCCAGAGGGGAGGTACTAGCTTCGAGTGATCAATTTTCATTTTCTGCTTAAAAGATTTCAGTTCCCGTTAAATAGTTATGGTGTAGCTTTTTTCCCTTCAAGTTCACTGTAAGCTTTATATATGAAGGGTATAAAAGACAAATAAGCAAATATAGTTACACTGAAATGGCTGTTACCGCTGAACATAGAAAAAAGGAATGCGATTATATACAGGGAGAATGCAAGAAACAGCTTTCTTCGACACCTCCAATAATAGTAAAATACCATTAAAATGAAATAGATGTAGAACAGGCCTCCTAGAATACCAGAATATAAAAACGCAGAAATGGCTGGGTTGTGAGGATAAGAATAGCTGCCCGGGATTTCATTAAATTTGTCGCCATAGAGTGGAAGGTAATCAAATCCGCCTCCAAATAGTTTTTTCTGAAGGGAGTATTCAGTTTTCCAAATATGAAGAGCGAATTGCAACAAATCAATTCTTCTGCTAAATAGGGAATTGGAAGGTTTACTTCCGGCAAGATTCCCATCCTTCCCCGAAATTTGATCACTATAATCGAACCTGTTTAAAGGGCCAAGTGCTTTTAATGAGATATCTTTGATTTGGATGATTGTACCAGGTTGCTGACTATTAATAAAACCTGGTGGTTTTATATGATCCTCTTTGAACACATGAAAAACCTCACAATGATTCCATCCATCCGAAATACCCGTCACAGTTACTGGGAGATCTCCGGGCCTCTTACCATTATCTAAAATCCACCAGCCGACCTTAAAAGGTCTCCCACTACCCTCAACTACTCGATAGTCAAAACTCAGTTTATATGAGACATCTTTATGAAAATATATGGGTCTTCCGTTGTAGACCAGCTGGAAAAAACCAACTCCCTTATAACGGGCAATTTCCAGATATTTGTTGTTATTCTCAGTCTTTATCCTGTGTATGACTGAATCATTCTCGGATTCTATGTAGGACCAAAAATCCAGATCATACCTGAAGTCGCCATTGTAGTATAGATTGCCTGGCTTTGATTCATAACCTGACCAGAAATCCTCAGCAATGCGTTGCCATAAATTCCTGCTGAAGTCCAGCATACCTTCATCTTCATCTAACATGCTATTCAGATTATAAAGATTGTTGGATATGATGCTGGTCTTAATATCAAAGCGATAGATTTGAAATCTGAGAGAATACAATGAAAGTGTCGAGAAAACCAGTAAGCTGATTGCCAGAGAGTAGAAATATATAAAAGCAGATTTTATCCCGGAATCTCTTCTGAGAAGTGTGAAAGGCAATAATAGTAGGAGTAACAATAAGCCAACGTAGCCTCTCCTTGAAAAACAAAGGACAATATTGATGATGAAAACTGTATTGGAAAAAAGAAACAAAACAGGTGATATTTGCTTTTTGCTTTTTAGGCAGAAAACAATAACAATACCGAATAGGAATGCTAATGAGTAGAAGTTGTTATCTGGAACCAGGGAGAATTTGTTTGAGGGAGCAGCAAATAAAAAATCACTTAGCGGCATAGAACTCCCGAATATAAATAGAATAAACCGGGCCATTGCCAATAAGCCAACCAACAATAATAACAGATTGACCCATTTAAGAAACTTGGTGCTTAAGTAGCTGAAATGAATGGTGAATACGAGTACGTAAAACATTTCTATGGCAATATTCAGGGCCTCTTTTTGGATAAGGTTATAGAAATGTTGAGAAATGAAAATCCCAATGACATAAAATGCTATCAGGATGCCAGGTAATAGGAAATATTTGATTTTCAACTCTCTAATTCGAGATCGATCTTTCAGGATAAATAGTGCAAGAGATAAAACCGCAAACAGGACGAAAAGGAATTTCAGAGGAGGGAAAATAGTCCGGCTTATGTAAAAGAGAAAACCTAATAGATATATGGTTCTATAATTCTTCTCAATAAAACTGTGAACTGGAAGCATGTATTTATCTCTTGAGAAATAACATCTACACAAATGCAGATATTAAGACTTCATTAGTGTTCTTATTTTACCAATGGCTGTAAAAATATCTTTTCTTTTAATTAAAATATACAAAATATATGCAGACCCATACAGCATGACTGTCCAACCGGAATCTATAAACCAGCCTGTTAATACAAAGGCTACCGTCATAGTTATTTCCAGGGCGATATCTTTGAGAACCGAAATATTTATGTGCCTGGTAAGCAGAATTTCTGCCAGAATACACCGGAATCCTAACAAAAAGACAATAGAAACGATCAATAGGTTCAGGTCATGTATGAGTGCAGCAAGTAAGAGTGTGCTAATTATGCTGACACCAAGAGATATCAGATTAATTTTCAGCATTAAAGCCTCTTTGCGAAGCGTTTTTAAGTAGGTATTGATTAACAGAGCCATTTTTCCTTCAAAAATGCATATGGGAAACAACAATGCCATGTAGGTAAGACTATCCGCATATTTAGGGAGCCAGATTGACAAAAGTTCTTTAACAGGATAGTATATAATCAGCAGGCCAAGAAGTATAAGCATAAGGAAGTCTCTCATAGTAATATAAATACCTGCTAAGTTCTTGCTTTGTGTTCGTTTCAGAATGGGGAAAATAATTATCCCAACGGCATTAATAAAAAGCATCAACAAATTGGAAGCACTTAATGTAAGACTTACCTTACCGAAGACTGATATATCCCAGAAACGTTCTATACCAAATCTTACAACGCCTATTATCAACATCGAGGCTATGGTGGCAAACATCAATTTTATACCAACAGAAATATTCTCAATGGTTTCCTTGAAACTGAAGTAGAATGTAGATGCCTTTCTGAAGACTATATCCTTGCAGATATAGATAGCATATGCAAAGGAGATGAGTCTGCCAATAATATCAGCAATAATCATCAGTTTGTAATCCCTGAAGCCACTAACAAGCAGTGCTACAATGATAAGGATATACAGAATTCTGCCAATAATAGTAATCTGGGCATACTCTTTTATCCTGTTTGTAGCCTGAAGCACATATATTAACATCCAACGCACGTTGGTTATTATCATACACAGAGCAACCATTAAGAGAATAAACTTTCTATCCTGATCATTGATAAAAACAAGTGTAGCAATGGATATAAGAATACCCAGAGCAACTTGCATGAATGATAACATGTGAAATTGAGAAAAGAATAGCTCTTTATTTAGTTTACCATATACTTCACCACCATACCTTAAATAGATTCCATCGTTCCAACCGAAATGCATGAAACCAACATAAGATGCATAGAAAAGGTATAATTGCCAATACCCGTATTCTTCAACTCCAATAAGTTTGGGGACAATTATGATTACTAATATTGAAACAAGTAACGATATCAGGTTCGATGACAAAGCATAAGAGAAGCTTCTAAGAATATTTATAAATCGACTATTCACAATCAGCTATTAATATATTGGATTTAGAATCTGGTAAAAAGAATTAAGGACCTGATGATAAGAGTTCCTCGTACTGTATTTCTTTTAAGTGCCTTATTGAAAAAAAGCCTGATATATTTATACAAAGAACTCCTGTATTCAGCTATCTCCTTTAACTGATGTTGTTCATCTTCATCTAGCTCACCCCCATATCCTAATAAAAGCTCCTCTGCCATCCGGGAGTAATAATTAGATTCTTTTGTTAGAAAGCCAAGTTTAATTTTTATTAATCTCAGTAATGAGCGACTACCACCAAAGACATTATTCCCATGCTGGCGATAAAGCATGTATGAGTTTTTATCATAAATGATCTTACCAAGAAATACATGCAATAATGGTATCCAAAAATCATGAGCATATTGTTGTTTTGGCTCATATTTCAATACCAGTTCTTTTGATTTACAATTAAATACTATGGTGCATCCCTGAGCAAATCCCTGCACCAAGGCCGTAATTTTATTTTGCGGGATCACATTCTCCTTGGAATGCAGCATCCCTGTTTTATTAAGATATTCATCTACAATAGTGCAGTTTGAACAATACAGTATTGGAGTATTAATCTCCCCTTCAGCGATCTTATCAATAGCCTTTTTTAATTTCATTGGCTCCCAAACATCATCCTGATCAGCAAAGGCGTAAAAATCATAATTACCGGATCTTTTAACTAACTCTAAGAAGCTTGCTGCATAGCCAATGTTTTTCTCGAAAATAATTTCAATATTTCCAGTTTGCTTAAGATATTCAGATAAAATAGCAGCTGTATTATCTGTAGATCCATCATCTCTTATAAGGCAATGAATCTCAACCTCTTTCTGAGCAAGTATACTATCAAGTTGTTCCTGAATATACTTTTCTCCATTATAGGTTGAGATTAATACTTGTATCCTTTTCACTATCAATGTGATCTATTTAGTCTGAAATACCAGCTTCCTCTCGGACAAGTAACTCTCTTCTTGTAAATAACCAAATCCAGAATGTAATTTGTATCCAGGTGGATAATATAGAAAAGTATTTGTCATCAAAGAACTGATTTATCAATGGAAAAAAGAAAATAGACAAAAGTGCAATATAGAAAGGTTTTGATGTCTTCGAAAATGCGACCTTTTTATATAAAAGGCCATGAAAAATCCCAAGAAATAATTGAATTGCAAAGGCATACATTAAACCAAAATCTCTTGCGTAATAATGTAAAACCGTGTAAATATTCGTTTTATCACCATAAAATTGAATTTCCTCCTGAACAAGTTCTGGAACATCAATATTAAATCCTACAGAATTCAATAGTGCCAGAAAGAACCGAAATGTATTGGCTCCATGGACATATTCTTTTGCGGATTTCATCCATTCAACAAATGCAATCGTCGATGAAGAAAAATAGTGATCAATCAGATGAACTGAAAAATCAACGGCATTGCTTTGATCTGCATAGACGTATTTGGTAAAATTGGTAATTATGAAAATGGCAATGACACCCAGCCCGAGTTTAAGCAGGATAGAAAGCAGCTTCTTGTTCTTAAAATTCCTTATATATAAATAGCTAAAAGTCAATGAAATTAGCCACATGATAATAGCACCTCTGTTGCCGGCAGATATAACATAAAACAGAGCAATTAGCCCTGAGATATAGAAATATCGTTTATTTCTCTTTGTCGGATTAGTGAATAGAACAATACCACAAATCAGATTGAGAGCTATAACAGCACTTCTTGAATACTCAATAATTAGAGGGATCTGGAATTTACCCGAACTTTTTCCTGCATGAAGTGTATGCCAAAAATTATGAGCGCCTTCCTGGGATATGAAAAGAATACTTTTAATGAGGTATATGACAAACAGAATTGCCGCTACAAGCAGGAAAATTTGAATATAGGGTAGTTTAAAACGGAATGTACCATCTCGTTCTGAATGGCTATTACTTTTAATTTTGTTGTTGTTCCCAACCGCTAGAATAAAACCAATTACAAAGAAAATAAGGCTGGCAAAATAGGAGAGGTAATAAATGCTACTGAAATCCGCTACATCCCTTTTGAAAATAAACAGAGCAATATAGGCAAACAGCCATATCCCGGATAACACAAAAGGAGGAGAAATGACATCTTTCAATGCAATGTGTAGAAATCCTAAAAGAAACAAGCACCCTATGATACCGATGATTACCATAAAACTTATTCGTCCTCTATATTTATAGCAAGATAATGTTCCTCCAATATTACTGCAGTTTCTGCAATATCGTAACCGGATTTAATAATTTCTTGCTGGCTATCTCTTCGCGAACCTCCTTTATGTGCAATTATAGTGTCTGCCCAGGTTTTCAAAGAATCATTTAACGAAAGAGTTTCAACTAAATCAGTTACATGAGCTTCTGACGGAATGCTGTCAGCCAGGACACAGGGCAGCCCTGAAGCCTGAGCTTCAATAACAGCTATTCCTAACCCTTCAAACAAGGAGGGGAATACAAATATATCCATTGCCTGAAGTAAAGCCGGGATGTCTGATCTAACACCGGTTAAGAGTATCGCATCGGCCAGGTTCAATTCTTTAATCCTTTTTTCAATCTGTGGGCGCAATTCACCGTCCCCTATCAATAACATGGCCACATCTTTGTTATGATCATAAATGGTTTTGAACACGTCAAGTAAAAATGCATGATTCTTGGGAGGAGTAAAGCTTCCTATGTGCCCTATTATACATTTATCCCGAACATCCATTTGAGTTCTTATCTTCTTCCTTAGGGCCTTGTCAAATTTGTAATCTTTTATTTCGATGGCATTGGGAATAAGTTTGAAATTGTCTTTCTGCAGGGCTTTTACTCCAAACAACCATTTGCCAGCATCAAGACTACATGCAAATATATAGTCTGCAGTATGTCTTATTGGGTATTGGATGGCATTTTTAAATATTTGCTCAACAATACTGCCTCTGGATGAAGTACTATGACTGTGGGCAATGGTGCTTAGGTTATATTTTTTTGCAATTTTCAGATATATGGACGCTGTGCTTCTCACATGTCCGTGGATTATCCTGTATTCCGGGTGTTCTTTGAAAAAGGTTCTCCAGGCTTTTTTGTATCTGAAATGATTTTTCCCATTATAGCGGGGGATCCAATATATATTCCCGCCAAGTTTCCTTATCTCTTCATTGTAATCACACTCTTCTTTTCGAAAAAGGATAAAGTCAAATTGAACCTTGGTCCTATCCAAATTTCGGTATAGGTTCATAACCAGGGTCTCTGCCCCTCCTCGATTCATTCCCGCCAATACCTGTAATACTCTTATGGGATTGCTCATTACAGATTCATCGCATTTATAATCGTATGATTCGTTTTCTTGTCTTCAAATTTCTCTCTTGCCAGCTGCAGCGACATAAGTCCCATTTTTTTTACCCGGGCCGGATGCTCAATCATCCATATCATTTTTTCTGCGAGCTCCTCAGCTGAGTAGGGTTGAACGAGGAGACCGTTTTCCCCATCAACAACAGTTTCTCTGCAGCCTGCAACAGCAGTTGTTAGAATCGCTCTACCCATTGACATGGCTTCCAGTACTGAATGAGGAACTCCCTCTCTGTAAGAGGGCAGAACCAAGACTGCAGCATTGCTTATGAAGGGACGCACATCTGCCTGGGATCCATGATAGCTAATGATATCTTCATCAATATCACTTTGGATATCGGACAATTTTAGTCCAGTAGGATTAGGATCCGTTGGCCCCACCAGTCTGAATGCTATTCCGGGATACACCTGTTTCACCTTCCTGGCAGCCATAATGTATTCGAGAATACCTTTAGCTTTAAGTAATCTTGATATTAGTACAAATGAGATTATATCTGGCATTTCAACTGCACCATAGTATTCCATGTCAATACCTGAGCCAAGAGTTAACACGCATTTGTCTGGACTGGTTAACCTTGCGTCAACCATTAGTTTTATATCATCCCTGTTATGAAAAAAAATAGCTTTACTGTATTTAAAGGCCGTCCTGTATAAAAAAGAGGCAAAGATCCTGGCTATTCTTGCTTTCGTTCCATGACCCGTGAAAGCAAATCCAATTCCATTTAAAGTGGGGTATACTTCTTTTATCCCAGCCAGTCTTGCAGCTAAAGTACCATAGATGTTTGGCTTAATGGTATAGCTATGAACGAGGTTAATTTGCTCCCTTTTGATTATTCTGTGGTACTTGATTATCAGACCAATATCCTTGAAAGGATTAAAGCCTGCCCGGGCAAAAGGCACCTTTATAAAAGAGGCCCCCAATGCTTCAATTTCTTTTTCATAGCCATCCTGGTATCCAGTTACTACAACCCTGTGGCCTTTTTCGATGATGGAAGATATTAATTTACGTCGTATGGTGAAAAACGGTATAGCCCTGCCAGAGTTTATTAATACATTCATTCCTTTGAGATTAGACTAATCACCACTCAAGCTCATTAATGAGCTTACCGATAGCTCGGTGGCATTGCCCCCGGCTTCAACATACTTGGCTTTGAACTGCTTTACTTTTAGGCTTTGTTCTTGATAGTTCATATGATCAATCAGATCCAGAATCTCATCTTCACTGTTTTGAACCCCGCAGGGATACTCTTTTTCAAGATCAATATAGAATCCACGCTCTGTTTTATATTCTTCATAGTCGTATCCAAAACAGAGAAATGGCCTTTCCAAAATTGAATAATCAAATACAATCGTTGAATAGTCCGTAATTAAAAGATCAGAAATAAGCAGGAGATGGTTCAGGTTGTCATAGGATGAAACGTCTCTAATAAATTCGTTAAACTCAAGATTTAATACATTCGTAGTAAATGCATGGGTTCGAAATAGAACCACATACTTTTCCTTCAATCTATCCTGCCACTTGTTTATGTTAATTGGAGGTTTCAGGTCATAGCTTAATCCCTTGTTTTTACTTTCTCTCCATGTGGGTGCATACAAGATTACTTTCTTTTCTGCAGGAATATTCATAGCCCTTTTGTAATCAGCTATTTGATTCTTGGATGTGTGGAACAGTTCATCACCTCTCGGGAATCCGGAGAGCAAGAAGTTCTCCTCTCTAACCAAAAAATCTTTCCTGAATATTTCCTTTTCATAATTGCTCTGGACCAGCATCACATTGACATTGGAATAATCAAAATCTTTACGACCATCTACCGCATTCCCAATCTTTTTTGTCCCTGCACCATGCCAGCTGTTCAGATATCTGGTGTTTTTCTTTTTAAACTTTAAGCCTCTCTCAATATTTACGGATGAGACCCAATACTTTGCTTTAAGTGAGGTAATAAAGTACTTCCAGGAATCTATTTTGATTTTCTCAGCTTTTTGGATGTTAAAATCATTCGGTTTTTCAAAGGCCCATACAAACTTTAGATTCTGGTATGAGTCATGCTGAATCATATACTCAAATATAATTTTAGGACTGTCATTGTATTTTCTTCCACCAAAGGAATTGAAGAGTATCAGCTCCGGATCTGTTTTGACAAATAAACCAACGATTTTGAAAAATGAACTTAAGACCAGTTTATAGCTTTGTTGTATAAATACATTGTGTTTAAGGATATATTCTATCTTACTCTTCATTATTCTATTTTGTTAAATCCCTAATTTTCAGAGTTGTTAAACTTGGAGTTATACAGGGCTTTCAGGACTTCGTGATCTACTTTTACAGGATTATTTTTCATACGTTCTTCGCTAAAATCTCCAATAGATTGTTCAAATAGCTGTTGCGAAATATTCAGTTCTTTATAGGCGATAGAAATTTTACATCTATTTATAAAACGTAATGTTTCTGTAGCCAATTGTTCAGCTTCTACCTCCAGTATGTTAGAGATGTTAACCATGGCCTCTCTGACCCAGTTTATTCCACGGACATCATTGCAATTGTCTTTTGTTGCTTTTATATGAAAGTCCATAAAAAATGGCAAGAACAAAGATACAGCATGTCCGTGAGCCATTCTCAAATTTGTTGAGAAACCGTATGAAAGTGCATGCGGAGCGGTGGTCTTTGCAATGTTAATAGCTTTTCCAGCCAGATGTGAGGCTTTAGACATCATTTGTCTGGAGTCTAAACTATCTGAATTTACTGCTGCGGGCAGATGGTTCCAGATTACTTTTGCTGCTTCCAGTGAATAACTTTGAGACTTCTCTGTTGAGTTGATACTCCAGTAGGATTCAATGGCTTGAGAAAAAGCATCTAACCCTGTCACAGCAGTTAAATATGGAGATGCCAAAAATGTAAACGAAGGATCAATTATTGCGAGACTTGGAATCAGAAGTTTGTTTGCCACGGAGTATTTTTTCCTTTTGACATATACAACGGCAAAATGAGTTGCTTCACTTCCTGTTCCTGAAGTAGTTGGTACTGCTACAAATGGGACTACATCTGTTATAGTTGCAGCTTGTAAAACTAATTGACTTATATCTCCTTTCTCTGAATGAAAAGCATTTACCAGTTTTGCCATATCAATAATGCTGCCTCCACCTACGGCAATAATAAAATCGCAGCTATGAAAATTAAATAATTCAATCCCTTTTTCAACATCTTCAACTTTGGGATTCTCTTCAAAATCATAGAACCGAAAATATTTGTAATTAGCCAATAAGGGTTCCAGTTTTGTTTGCGCACCTGAGTTGAAAAAAGAATCCTTCCCTGTAACTAGAAAAATACTTTTTGGCATGTGGTCTGAAAGAAACCTCTTTAAAGAGTATACTGCATTATCGCCAATTTTTAGGTCCTGTTTCATTGCTTAAGAAAATCCATGAAGCTGTCTTTATTTTCTATAGGCGTGGAAGTTGGCCTGCCCAGATCCTTCCGGGCACCTTTATTAATTTTTATCTCCAGCAAAGCAGGTCCTTCTACCTGTTTTAGGGTATGCATCTTAGCGATCAGGCTATTTTTATCCTCAGCAACAAATACAGCCTTATATTGAAAGCCTGAAGCAATTTCTGGTATATCAATATTATGGCCAATTGTAGCTTGTCCACCAACTGAGTCATGAGCTCCATTATTAAAAATAATATGCTTATAATTTTTGGGAGCGAGATCTCCAATGACTCCAAGTGAACCAGTATGCATCAGGGTTGCACCATCTCCATCAAAGCAATATATATTCCTATTGGGTTTCATAAGAGCAATGCCTAAAGCAATTTGACTTGCGTGACCCATCGAACCAACAGTAAGAAAATCATTGTGATGTTTCTGCCCTAATTTTTCCCGGTATTCATATAACTCTCTGGAAGTTTTCCCTGTTGTAGAAACAACAACATCATCGTTGTTAAGAGCATCGACAACTATTTTCAATGCCTCTTCTCTATTCATTTCGAAGCCTGTACCAGTTTTTTCCTTTAACTGATAAGCCTGAAAGGTCCCTTTCTGAACAATAAATGCGAAAGGACTCATGGCCTTTTTACACTGGTTAATGGAACTCTCAACAATTTCTTTAGCCTTCCCAAAGTCATCTGGAAGAACCTCATATGGAATATTCATGGCTTCCAGCAATCCGGTCGTAACTTCACCCTGTTTAATATGTTGAGGTTCATCTTTTGTACCTGGTTCTCCACGCCACCCAATCATCAATAACACAGGGATGTTATATACTTTTTCATCTACCAGTGATAGGAGGGGATTAATAGCATTTCCTATCCCTGAGTTCTGCATATAGACCAGAGGTATTTTACCTGTGGCAAGATGATATCCGGCGGCTAAAGCAACTGCTCCTCCTTCATTTGCTGCTATAATATTATTCTCTGGAGCAACATTATCTGTTAAATAAGCGCAAATATTCTTCAGTAGCGAATCAGGAACGCCTGAAAAAAATGAGATATCATTTTGAACCAATACATTAAAGAAATCTTCTGGAGTAATCATAGTATTATTTTGTTCCAGGGATAAGGGTAAGAATCTCTTTTATGGGCATACAGAGATCGTTTACTTCAAATGAACGTTCATGAGTGAGTATGGATTTTGCAACTTCCACCATTGCGGGATAAGCGCTTCGCAACATATGGTTTGCATAGATGACGATACTTACTCCGGCACTAATCAAATCTTTTTCATAAATCTGATTGTAGGTAGTTGGTACTACAATGAGAGGAACCTTTAATTCAAAATTTTTGTATTCCTTGCAGAACTCCAGGATTTCATTTGGGGTCTTTTCTTTACTGTGTATCATAATTCCGTCAGCTCCAGCTTCTATGTATGCCCTGGCCCTTTGCAGAGCATCGTCCATCCCTTTTTTTAGTATCAGACTTTCAAGTCTTGCGATAATCATGAAGTCTTCTGTTATTTGAGCCTTTTTCCCCATGGAAATCTTGTGACTGAAATTCTCAATGCTATCCTGATTTTGTGCGACCTCTGTCCCGAAGAGCGAATTTTTCTTAAGTCCTATCTTATCTTCAATAATTATAGCTGAGATCCCCAACCTTTCCAGTGTTCTCACTGTAAAGACGAAATGTTCCGTTTTACCTCCGGTGTCACCATCATAGATGATTGGTTTTGTGGTGACCTCAAGAATATTATTTAAATCATGTAAGCGGGTGGTTATATCTACAGCTTCAATATCGGGTTTTCCCTTTGAAGTGGAATCAGTCAGGCTACTTGACCACATTGCATCAAATTCATGCCTGGCACCATTTACCTCTGAATAGGTATTTTCAACAATCAATCCAGACAGTCCATTATGTGCTTCAATGGCACGTACGATTGGCTTTGAATCAATTAACCTCCTGAGTTGCTTTAATCTGATCTCAGGGGTAGTGCCAATTTCTTTTATGTTTGTATTAAGTTGAGTTGATGAAATTCCTTTGGTATATGGTACATCGATTAATTTGCCGTCCCATTCCTTCAGAACTTCAATGACCTTATTCCTTGTTTGTTGCTGTATTCCTGTCTTCCAATCATCGCCGTGGACCACAAAATCAGGCTTGATCTTTCTAAGATTGCTCGTATAATCCAAGGTTTCCTGAGGAACTACTTCTTCAACTCCCTTGATGGCTTCAATGATGGTTTTTCTCTGTTCGAAGTTCAAATAGGGTAATCTTTTATAGGAACTAATTGCCTTATCGGTTAACAAGCCTACAATCAGATAACCAAATTTCTGAGCCTCCTTTATAATATTCAGATGTCCTGGATGGATTAAATCGGCACTCATGCCGACATATACTTTCTTTTGCATAATTGCGACAATTTGTAAATACAATGTAAAGCTAATAAAAGCTTGTTTAGCGATTACCAGGCTTCACAAGAACTTATTAAGGTCTATAGACCATTATTCAGTTTCGAAGGTAATTGAATCTTGTCGTTCTGAAATAAACTCATACTGCAAGGTTCTTTCCAGTCCCTCCTGTAGTGTGAATGGAGCTTTAAATCCTGAATTGAGGACTTTCGTTGCATCAAACTGGGTTGTGGCACAGAATTTCCGTACCCGGACAGAACTGATCCGTAAATTTTTTCCCGAGATCCATGAAAGAAAGTCAAAGCAATAACCACCAACCATACCAATGAAATAGGGTATTTTGTGGATACTCTTAGGCTTTCCAATTTTGTCCCTGACCAGGGATACAAGTTCATTCATATTCAGATCAGGTTTATCAATATAATTGTATACCTGATATTCTGGTTTTTGAAATGATATGCAATATTGCAGGAAAGAGGATATGTTGCCCACATAAGCCATGGACTTTACATTCTGACCTTTTCCTATTTGGAGAAACCTTCCTGAAGCAATTTGCTTTAATAGATTGAATACATTTCCTCTGTTGCGTTCTCCAAAGATCACTGTTGGTCTAAGGATCGTTAAAGTTCTATTATCAGGGTCTTCCCCGTACCAGGCTCTAAGGGCTTCCTCTGCCATCCATTTACTTTTTCCGTAATGGTTAAAAGGATCCTCTTGATGGTCCTCCCCCGGATTATCCTTGTTTAATCCGTATATGGCAACGGAGCTGGTGAATACTATTTTTTTGATATTTAATTCATCCATAAGGGATAGCACCCTCTTTGTCCCTTCCACATTAACATCGTAATAGAGGGTGGTGGGTGATACATCATCCCGGTGTTCAGCTGCAAGCAACACAACCTGCTCTGTCTCCTCAGCGAGGACATCTTTCAGACCTGGATCACAGATGTTTTTTATTCTGGTTATTTCAGGGAAAAAAGGAGATTGGTTTTTATCAATGTTATAACACTGTTTGCTACCTAACTCCTGTATCAGCCTGCTTCCAACAAACCCGGATCCACCTATTACCGCTATTTTTTTTTGCATTTAATATAAATCAGCGAATCCAGATCTTTTTTCTGTAGCTTATAATTACAGCAAGCAGAAGTGCCAGTCCAATATAGTACCAGATGATTTTTTTTACATATTTTATAATCCCGTTGTCCGGTTCGACGGGTAGTGAGAAGCCCTCCATTATAGTTACTACACTGCTATAAACTTCAAAATCTCGTTCAAATTCCTGTTTCCTTTGAAGCAGCCTGAACATGTCATTATGATAGGTTTCAACAATCTTCTCTGATGTAAAAACAATTTGCCCCTCGGACTGCCTTAAATTATCAGTATTTGTATAATATTCCCTTTTTTGAAGGCTATCAAGTTTTTCAATTTCATATTGTGCCTGATGGATGCTTGCTTCAAGATCGGACAGTCTCTGTTTATTCAGAGCCTCATAAATCGGATTCGTTTCCAAGTAGTAAGACAGCCCGACTTCCAATTTTTTAAGTATCCCGGGCTCATACACGTTTGCATGAATAACAAAAACATCTTCTATCATTGTAACACTGGTGTCAGATAGAAAGCGTCCCTCTACATCAATGCCATCATAAATACCATCATCGCCTATATCATAATACCAGAATGTTTCTATCCCTTTTATCGCTTTGGCTTCTTCTTCACCTATATTAAGCTCGTTGGATAGGGCTTCATAATTGTTGGCTTTAGCGTAGTCTCCAAGCTTGTTCACACTGGCCATTATAGACTGATTATGTGCGGCATTTGACCTCATGACAAGATCAGAATAATAATATGGGGCTATGCTGCTTTTCAGAATCAGGGCTGTTGCAACAGTTAGAAGAACTGCAATGATCAGATAGTACCACTTCCGAAGAAGGAAAACCAGGACAGCTCCAATGGTGTTGATTAGCCAGAGGATGCCTTTTTTAATTCCTTCACCCATCTTTGCAAACAGGGTCAAAAGGTCAATCTCATCCTGGGCAGGAGTATTTTGATTTGAATTGGTAGGCATTTTCAGATTTTTTAGAAATTAAGTTCAAAAGTACTTAATCTTAAGATGTTCAGAAAAAGAGTTTATCAAGAGCTGTGCGAGTTTCGTTTTAGATAGACAGGAATGTAGGAAAAAGCAGCTGCCAGAGGCAGGGTAATCAGAATTAACACCTCGGCACTAATATTTCTGAACAACAGGGCAATTGCAATAAATATCACATTCACCAGCAATATGATGGACGTTGCTTTTAAATGAGAACCGCTCAGATCTAGCAGGCGGTGGTGAATATGAGTCCGGTCGGCTTCAAAAGGTGATTTGCCCCTGAGAATGCGCAAAAAGAATACCCGCGCCGTATCGAATATAGGAACTATCAGAACGCAAAGCAAAACGGCCGGGGCTGATTGACTTTTGCTCAGGTAAAAGCTATCGCTTTCAAAGTTCAGAAACCTGACTGCGAATATGGCAAGAATCAGACCTATAAGCATGGCCCCGGTGTCTCCAAGAAATATTTTATTTTTTTTACTGAAAACATTAAAATAGAAAAAAGCAATCAGGGAAGAGGCCAGAATGAAGCTCATGACCGCATAGGCCAGGTGGTTCCCCAGGAGGAATATGATCCCGAAGAAAATCGAAGTTAATATCCCAATACCCGAAGAAAGGCCGTCAATTCCATCAATCAGATTAAAGCTGTTTATCAGAGTCATAAACAGAACATACGTGATCCCCAGGCTCCAGAAATAGGAGAGCTCATTTATGCCGAGCAGCCCATGCAGTGATGCCAGATGAAAATCTCCCGGGACCAGGATAAACAATGCGGCAATGGATTGGCCCAAAAACTTCTTATAAGCCACCATGGGATGCAGATCATCTTTTAGTCCCACAAAAAAAATGATGAGCATCGCAGCAATGATGTACTTTAATTCATGGGCGGTGGTAATCCCTGTAAATACTACTGAAGAAACAATCACACCGGCAAAAATCGCCACCCCGCCCAGGTTTGGGGTTGGATCGATATGGGAAGTCCGACCGTTGGGAAGCGCCATCAGCTTTTTGGTGACAGAGACTCTTACAATAGAAGGAATCGCAACAAAAGTCACCATAAAAGAGAACAGAATTGCTATTCCAATAAGGACATATGGTGGTAGAAAAACCTCATAGAATTCCGTATTAAATATCATCTTGGCTGCTTCCCTTTCTTTGGCAGAT
>Ga0209345_10003050_pt1 | contig 17638 bp, 19 predicted proteins | sample Cruoilmetagenom7_FD_187294 | JGI IMG/M metagenome (GOLD analysis project Ga0209345, IMG submission 187294) | Oil polluted marine microbial communities from Coal Oil Point, Santa Barbara, California, USA - Sample 7 (SPAdes) (version 2) | ecosystem: Environmental > Aquatic > Marine > Oil seeps ...
CTCGCAAAGCGTCGCAAAACTGTTTAAATGCCTATGGTCCAATGTTGCCAGAACTGTTGGGTGGCTCTGCCGATTTGGCTGGATCTAACCTGACGATCTGGTCTGGTTCTAAGGGTGTTAGCGCTGATGATGCTTCAGGTAACTATATTTATTACGGTGTCCGTGAATTTGGCATGAGTGCCATGATGAATGGCATTACTTTGCATGGTGGCTTTGTTGCTTACGGCGCAACTTTCCTAATGTTTATGGAATATGCGCGAAATGCAGTGCGAATGGCTGCCTTGATGAAGCAAAAGAGTATATTTGTTTACACCCATGATTCTATTGGCTTGGGTGAAGATGGACCAACTCACCAGCCTGTCGAGCAATTAACGGCATTACGTTCTACGCCCAATCTACATACTTGGCGCCCCTGCGACACCGTCGAATCAGCGGTGTGCTGGAAGAGTGCCATTGAGCGTAAAGATGGCCCCAGTGCATTAATCTTTAGTCGTCAGGGCTTAGCTCCTCAGCATAGAAACAAAGAACAACTGGCTAATGTTGCTCGTGGTGGTTACGTATTGCGTGATGTTTCGGGTGAACGGGATGCCATTATTATTGCAACAGGTTCTGAGGTTGAGTTGGCGTTGGATGCAGCCAATGATTTGGCTGCTCAGGGCATCAAGGTTCGTGTTGTCTCAATGCCTTGCGCTGAAATTTTTGCTGCCCAGGAATCGTCTTATCGTGATTCTGTATTGCCCCCCAGTGTGCGTGTGCGTGTTGCGGTAGAAGCAAGCCATGCTGATTACTGGTACAAATTTGTAGGCCTTGATGGCCGCGTGGTGGGGATGACGACCTTTGGTGAATCAGCACCGGGCGCTGAGTTGATGAAGAAGTTTGGCTTTACTGTAGAAAACGTTGTTGAGGCCGTTAAATCTCAACTTTAATTGCCAGGAGTGATGATCAGGGGATGATTGCCGTCAAGGTGGTTGACTCAGGAATAGCAATGCCTCAGCAACAGAGGGAACAGCATTGATTCGCGTAGCGATTAACGGCTATGGCCGTATTGGGCGTTCAGTACTGCGTGCCCTCTACGAGTCAAACGGTTGCCAAACTATTCAGATCGTTGCGATTAATGAGCCAGCGGACTGCAAGACCATTGCCCACTTAACCAAATATGATTCAACCCATGGTCGGTTTCTTGGCAGCGTGGAAGTGGAGGGGGATGTTCTGACGGTTAATGGTGATGTTATTGTAGTGTTTCACCATGATGATATTCAGCAGTTACCTTGGGGTAATTTAGAAATTGATGTGGTGCTGGAGTGCAGTGGTACATTCGCTGATCGAGAAACTGCTGAACAGCATTTGTCCGCCGGGGCTAAAAAAGTTATTTTTTCTCAGCCTGCAGAATCTACAGTAGATGCGACCATTGTGCTGGGGGTTAATGAGCTCCAGCTCACCGGCGAGGAAACAATTATTTCCAATGCTTCCTGCTCTACCAATTGTGTGGTGCCGGTAATTAAAACTTTGCATGAGGCATTTGAAGTGGAAGGCGGAGTCATTACGACCATACATTCCGCTATGAACGATCAGCCGGTCATTGATGCATACCACCATACCGATTTAAGAAAAACTCGTGCTGCGATTCAATCAATTATTCCGGTAGATACTGAGTTAGCTCGCGGCATTGACCGAATGCTGCCCGAATTATCTGGCTGCTTTGAGGCACAGGCTATGCGTGTGCCGACCATTAATGTTTCTGCCATTGATTTATCAGTACTATTGAAAAGCAATGTGGATGTTGCTGCTGTGAACCAGGCATTAAAGGCTGTTGCCGATGGTCCTTTGGCGGGAATCTTGGGCTATACCGAAGAGCCACTGGCTTCATGTGATTTTAACCATGATCCTCGTAGCGGCATAGTGGATGCGAGTCAGACCCGAGTTAGCCAGCAGCGATTAGTAAAAGTATTAATTTGGTTTGATAACGAATGGGGTTATGCCAATCGGATGGTTGAGCTGGTAAGCCATTGGTTGTCTGACTCAGGGCTGTCTAATTCTAAATCGTCTAACCCTGGGACAAAAAGGTAATAAAACAACAATGTTGAATGTTAAAAAAATGATGAATCTAGATCTGGCTGGGAAGCGAGTGCTTATCCGCGAGGACTTGAATGTTCCAGTTAAAGGTGGTGTTGTAACTTCGGATGCTCGAATTCGCGCAGCATTGCCTACAATTAAACAGGCGATAGATGCTGGGGCCAGAGTCATCGTTATGTCCCATTTAGGGCGGCCTGTAGAGGGTGAGTTTGATTCAAAGTATTCCATGCAACCTGTGGCAGATCATCTTGGTGGATTGCTGGGTTCAGAGGTGAAAGTTGTTAGTGATTGGGAAAATGGCGTAGGGCTGAAAGATGGTGAATTGGCTCTACTGGAAAATGTTCGTTTTAACCCTGGTGAAAAGAAAGATGATGAAACTCTCGCCAAGGCGTACGCATCATTGTGTGATATTTTTGTGATGGATGCTTTTGGTACAGCTCACCGCGCCCAAGCGTCAACACATGGTGTTGCGAAGTTCGCTCCAATTGCCTGCGCGGGCCCATTGCTCGCTGGTGAGCTGGACGCGTTAGAAAAAGCATTAGCAAACCCTGCTCGACCTTTGGTCGCAATCGTTGGTGGTTCTAAGGTGTCCACGAAGCTAACTGTATTGGAATCACTGTCAGATAAAGTGGATCAGCTTATTGTTGGCGGTGGTATCGCGAATACTTTCTTGGCGGCACAAGGGCTGCCAGTAGGCAAGTCGCTGTGTGAGCATGACTTGATTCCAAACGCACAAAAACTTATTTCGAAAACCAGTATTCCACTGCCTTATGATGTTGTTGTGGGTAAAGAGTTTTCTGAATCTGCAGAAGCTACGCTTAAAGCGGCAGCTGATGTTACAGCCGATGATATGATTTTTGATATTGGTCCAGAGACAGCACAGCAGTTGGCGGTATTGCTAAAACATGCAGGAACTATTATTTGGAATGGCCCTGTAGGTGTTTTCGAATTTGATCAGTTTGGTGAAGGCACACGAGTTATTTCAGAAGCTATTGCAGACAGTAACGCTTTTTCCATTGCAGGCGGCGGCGATACTTTGGCCGCTGTAGATAAGTATGGCATTGCAGATAAAGTGTCCTATATTTCCACAGGTGGCGGAGCCTTTCTGGAATATGTCGAGGGCAAAGTATTACCAGCGGTCGCAGTACTAGAAGCACGAGCTAGCTGAGTATAAAAGTACGGCAGGTAACAGGTTTTCGGCTGCATACAGTGGTGATATGAAGCTGTGATGGTCTGCCGCAATAGTTTGGTAACACGAGATAGTTATCATACCCATAATTAATGATTAGTAAGGAGCGGAATTATGGCACTTATTTCAATGCGTCAACTGTTGGATCATGCGGCAGAGCACAACTATGGTGTCCCAGCATTTAATGTTAATAACCTAGAACAAATGCGCGCCATTATGGAAGCGGCAGATCAAACTCAATCACCAGTAATTGTTCAGGCTTCAGCGGGCGCCAGAAAATATGCTGGCGCGCCTTTTTTGCGGCATTTAATCTTAGCGGCCATTGAAGAGTTTCCTGATATTCCTGTGTGTATGCACCAGGATCACGGCACCAGCCCAGCAATTTGTCAGCGCTCTATTCAACTGGGCTTCAGTTCCGTGATGATGGATGGTTCACTCGAGGAAGATGGAAAAACTCCGGCATCCTACGAATACAATGTTGAAGTTACACGTCGTGTGGTCGAAATGGCTCATGCTTGCGGTGTTTCTGTAGAGGGTGAGTTGGGTTGCCTTGGCTCATTGGAAACCGGGCAGGCTGGGGAAGAAGATGGTGTTGGTGCTGAAGGCACACTTTCACATGATCAAATGCTAACAGATCCTGAAGAAGCTGCAGACTTTGTAGCTAAAACAGGTGTGGATGCATTGGCGATTGCTATTGGTACATCACACGGAGCATACAAGTTTTCACGCCCGCCCACGGGTGATATTTTGGACATCGATCGTATTAAAGCAATCAATAACCGAATTCCCAATACACACTTAGTAATGCATGGTTCATCCTCAGTGCCTCAGGATTGGCTGGTCGTAATTAATGAATATGGTGGTGAAATTCCCGAGACCTATGGCGTACCCGCAGAAGAAATTGTAGAAGGTATTAAACACGGTGTTCGAAAAGTAAACATTGATACTGATTTACGTTTGGCTTCTACTGGAGCCATCCGCCGTTTCTTGGGTAATAACAAGGCAGAGTTTGATCCACGCAAATACCTAAAAGAGACAATTACGGCTATGACGGATGTTTGTGTGGCCCGCTATGAAGCCTTTGGCACAGCAGGTAACGCTCAAAAAATTAGGCCAGTTAGTCAGGAAAAAATGTATAAAAATTATTTAAGTGGGGAGCTAGGCTGACAGAAGTTTTAGAGTTTGTAAAAAGGGTGGCTAGTTGTAGCCACCCTTTTTTATTGGAGTGGTAAATGGTTAAGCTATTTAAAATTATTAATGCTGTTGGCTTCCTCTACTAAAGCAGCAATTTCTGCAATAAACAAATGGGCTGAATAGCTTCGATCTTTCTTTGGCGATAGTTGATAGCACCATTTTTTTGGTGACCCTTCTGAGTAGCTGTTCGTAAGACTTTCCGTCAGTATTGAATTGATAGTAAATACAACATGCTCTATATGTATGCATCCGCTATAGGCGCTACCTTGGCAAGAAATAGTATGGTTTAATATTTTTGCTTCTTTGGTTTCTTTGCCTGCAATTGTTCGGTAACTCACCTCCTTATATAAGCGTTTATCATGGTCTTTGTATTCTATAAGACTGCTTATTTGATAAGTGATAAGTCCTGTTTTTTTATCTATGATCGCGCTGAGATAACTGTCGGCCTAGGCATCATTAATATTGCGGGAATTTTTTCTAAATCCCTTTATGGTTGATAGCTCGATAAATCTAGTCGAATTATTATCAGTGGACGTGGTGTGGTTTTTAAAATGTGTTTTGTTGGGGGTGACTTCTGTTGCTTCTTTAGTTGGTGATGCAGCAGTACAGCCATGCAAAAGCATTATGGAGAATAGGGAGAGTAATAGAATAGCTAGCTTATGCATGTTGTTGGTGTTTAGTAGCTGGTTTTTAGTTGTTATATTTCTCGGTACTAATTTGGATGCCTTTATTTAAAATAGTTTCTTAATATTTTTTGGTATAATTACTGAGTTTGTAATAACTGCAATCGTTCGGATTCTTGCTTAATCATTTGTTGTAGTTCTTGAATATTACTTTGAATGCGCATGGCACCTATTTGCCCACCTTTTGACATTAATTCTGGCATTTTTTTAATTGCTTTTTGACCAGTAGGTGTTTTATAAAAAGCGGTGAGGTCACGAAGTTCTTGTGCAGTGAATGACTCTGAATAGAGATCAATAAGCTCAGGTTTCAGGCTGCTATAGCTCATATGCTTATTGATGAATTCCAACATGATTTCTCTGTAAGGTGTGAGTCCAGGGTTTTGTTGTAGCTGTAGCTTAAGCATTTGTTCAACAGCCTGTTCCATCATGTATTTGGTGTTAGCAATTTCTAGAAGATTTTCTGCTTCTCTTTTAGTTTCGTTGTTGGTATTCGTGTCGCTAAAAACAGGTGCACACAAGCCAACAAGAAAGATAAAAGCAGCAATATTTAAAATTTTCATAAACTCTTCCTTTGATTAATTTATTCTTGTCGCATATAAGGTGATTGTATATAGATTTCAGTGAAAGCTCGTGTTCATACTTGCTTCTGTACGAAAACTGACCATCCGATCAATTTTTTTAATTTTAATATCGTATGATGCTAGTTCTTGCTCAATAAGCCGAAGTAAGTACCGATCTTTTTTCAATCGTTGTGCGGTCAGTAGACTTTCATCAGTCTCAAATACACAAATAATAGTCAGTGAATCAGGAAAATTGTTGTAATTGACGAGGTGGGTAATCCATTTAAAGTCTTCTATTTCATCAAGGGCTATTTCACATACAGCTGTCAGTGCATCTCGAATGGTATTATCGATCTTCTTGTCAGATTTTTTCATTTCAACCTATTAAAACAGTTCTATTTACATTAGCCTAAATTCTATATCATTTTTATATTCAACCCAGCTTGCATGGATAAGTTGGGCCTAGGGTAATGTATATGACGGTAACATCTGAACAATTGGCTACAGTGCAGGCTGGCCTGCGCCAGTTAGTTTTTGATTTAGTTGTGGATGGCGTCGATAAAACGGTTGAGGAGGCTCTTTACCTTGATCATTATGGGCTTAGCTTGCCGTCAGAGCTAAATGGTATCCATCATTGCATAGGCTCATTTAATTCAAATGGATTTCAGGTTGCTACTCAATATTGGATGCCAGAAAACCCCAAAGGCACTTATTTTGTTGTTCACGGTTATTTTGATCATGCTGGCCTTTATGGAAATTTGATACATCATCTGTTGAAGCTTGGCTATGCGGTAGTTATTTTTGATTTGCCCGGTCATGGTTTGTCCAGTGGCGAGCGGGTAACGATCAAAAGCTTTGATCATTATGTGGATGTTTTTTCTGATTTGCTTGGCCGTTGTGAAGAGCATTTCCCTAAACCATGGAAAGCTGTTGGGCAAAGTACGGGTGGGGCAATTTTAATTAAATATATTATGGCTGCTAAGCCACATCATTATCAGAATGACCTTGAGGATGTGATAGTGTTGGCACCCTTGATACATCCTAGAAGCTGGAAGAAAAGTCTCTTCATTTATAAATTGTTGCATCGGTTTTTAAATAAAATAAAAAGAAAGATGTACCCGAATACTGCAAATGAAGAGTTTAATCAGTTCTTAGCGAATGATGATCCACTGCAAACTTTTTATGTGTCTATTGAATGGATTGCATCAATGAAGCGTTGGACAGAAGAATTTGCCGCGTTACCGTCTAATGATTACCCGCTAACTGTTATTCAGGGCGATTGTGATAATACAGTTGATTGGGAATATAACTTAGAAGCGCTGGATAAAAAGTTTTGTCATCTTGATGTTGAAATCATTCAAGGAGCTCAGCACCAGATGGTAAATGAAACTGTTTGGTTAAGAGAAAAAATATTTAAAGGGCTTAATTAATTTCGAGTATGTGTTAAGTGCCGGGTAAATACTGGAGATACAAAACCGGGGCTTAAGTAGCCCCATTGTTAGTTGATGATTTTTTATGGTGATATTCTTTTACTAAAATAAAACTCGGCAGCGCATCGTTCCTTCAATACCCTTTAATGCTTTCAGCGCAATATCGCTGTATTCAGCGTCTACATCTAAAACTACGTAACCAACCTTTTCTGTGGTTTGCAGGTGTTGCCCACAAATATTGATATTGTTATCTGAGAACACTTGGTTGATGGCGGTCATAACACCGGGAACATTGTGGTGAACATGTAATAGGCGATGGGTGCCGGAGTGGGGTGGTAGTGAAACCTGTGGGAAGTTAACGGCACTAATTGTTGTTCCGCTATCGCTGTATCGAACCATTTTTTCAGCGACTTCTAAGCCAATATTTTCTTGTGCTTCTTGAGTTGAGCCACCAATGTGTGGTGTCAAAATAACATTGTCGAACTGTCGCAGGGGTGAGACAAACTCTTCCTGGTTAGATTTAGGTTCTGTGGGAAAGACGTCAATAGCCGCACCTGCGAGGTGCTTGCTTTCAAGCAGTGCAGCTAAGGCGTCAATATCCACTACTTGTCCACGAGCAGCATTGATTAATATGCCGCCTTTCTTAATAGCACCGAGTTTTTCTTCACCCATCATATAGCGAGTGGCATCGGTATCCGGAACATGCAGAGATACTACATCTGAGCAGCCTAATAGTGCTTTTAGGCTGGGAACTTGTTCAGCATTGCCCAAAGGAAGTTTAGTGACAACATCGTAAAATTTGACACGCATGCCCATGGCCTCAGCCATAACACTGATTTGGCTGCCAATGTTGCCGTAACCAATAATACCCAAGGTTTTGCCGCGAACTTCGTAGGAGTCTGTGGCGGACTTGAGCCAGGTACCTCGATGAGCTGCAGCACTTTTCTCTGGAATGCCGCGCATCAGCATAATCGTTTCGGCAATCACTAATTCCGCCACACTGCGGGTGTTGGAGTAGGGTGCATTAAAGACGACGACCCCATGCTCGGTGGCAGCTTGAAGGTCAACCTGATTAGTTCCAATGCAAAAGCAGCCAACCCCAATCAGCTTTTTGCCGGCCTCAAATACTCTGCGGTTTAGCTGAGAGCGCGAACGGATACCCACAAAGTGAAAATCCTTAATTTTTTCCACCAGCTCGTCCTCAGGCAATGCTGATTTCAGATACTCCACATTGGTATACCCGGCAGCTTCTAATGTCGCTACGGCCGAGGGGTGAACACCTTCTAGTAACAGGAGTTTGATTTTTGCTTTATCTAGGGAAAAGCCTAATGAAGGGCTGCTTAGTGAAGGATTAGGGGAAGCATTGGTCATACTATTCTCTTTGAGTGTCTTGTGGGTCGAGCCTTGAATTGCCTCTGGAGTCACCGCTCTCTGGATAAGAGAGCTACGGTTAAAGTGAGGCTTTTACTATCTAAAAAAAAGGGCGGTTATGATAACATGCACGCCCCTTGATAACTGCCCTTTTTGGAGATGTTTAAGATGGCCACTTTAGCCACACCCACTAACATTCAGACCTCTATTATAGAGAAGTTGCGTGACATTGTTGGTGAGCAGCGGGTACTGACCGATGAGACGTCCTATCAACAATATGGCGTGGATCGAACGACCGTGTGGCAGCCAGCCCCGGGTGTCGTGGTTGTGCCTGGTAGTACTGAAGAGGTGCAGGCAATTGTGCAGTTGGCCAATGCTGAGAATCTTGCGGTGGTGCCTTCTGGCGGTCGCACAGGCTTGAGCGGTGGCGCTGTCTCAAAAGATGGCGAAATTGTCATCGTTATGGATCGTATGAAAAAAGTGGTCGAATTTAATGAGATAGACCGTATTGTCACCGTAGAAGCAGGAATGGTGACCCAGCAATTACAGGAATTTGCCGAAGAGCAGGGATTGTTTTATCCCGTAGATTTTGCATCAACCGGTTCTAGCCAGATTGGTGGAAATATTGCTACCAATGCTGGGGGTATTAAGGTGATTCGTTACGGTATGACCAGGGATTGGGTTATGGGCTTAAAAGTGGTGGATGGTAGCGGCAATATTTTAGAATTGAACCAAGGGTTAGTGAAAAATAATACAGGACTAGATTTTCGCCATCTATTTATTGGCTCCGAAGGAATGCTCGGTATTATTACAGAAGCATCCATACGCTTGACTCGAAAGCCCCAAGAACTCTGCGTGTTAGTGCTGGGCGTAATAGATTTCCCTAGCATTATGGGGGTACTAAAAACTTTTAACGAAGGTATGGATCTCACCGCCTTTGAATTTTTTAGTCACAATGGAATGGAGCGTGTGATCGAGCACAGCGAAGTACCAGCTCCTTTTGAAACAGCTTCACCCTTTTATGCACTGATAGAATTTGAGCAAGCCTCTGAATCAGACTTGGAGCGTGCAATGGAGCTGTTCGAAACCTGCATGGAGCAGGGGTGGGTCGAAGATGGTGCTATTAGTCAGAGCTTGTCTCAGGCAGAAAACTTGTGGAAATTGCGCGAGGATATGTCAGAGACTCTCTCCCAATGGAAGCCTTATAAAAACGATATCAGTGTCAGCGTGTCCCAAATGCCAGGGTTTATTGAGAAGGTGAATGTTTTGGTGGCAGAGCAGTATCCAGATTTTGAAATAGTCTGGTTTGGTCACATTGGCGACGGCAATATTCACTTGAATATCCTTAAACCAGATGAGTTTTCTGTAGAAGTATTTACGGAATGTTGTGGAGAGGTTAGTAAACAAGTAGCGGCTTTGATTAAGGAGTTTAATGGTAGTGTCTCTGCTGAGCATGGCGTTGGCTTGTTGAAGAAAGATTACCTGGGCTACACTCGCACAGAAACCGAATTACAATTAATGCGCCAGATTAAACAAGTGTTTGATCCGAAGGGTATTATGAATCCCGGTAAAGTGGTGGATGCTCTTACTTCATAAAATAAATCGTACAAATGTTCATAGCCGCCAGTTGATAAATTTAAAAAATTAAGTTGGTACGTTAGGGGAAAGCCATGACTGAAAATACTCATCAAGATGACAGTAGCGCAAAACCTTCACAGCCTGAGCCGACAACAGAAGTTGTTGCGCCAGCACCCGAAGTAAGCTCAACAGCAATCACTGAAAAAAACCAAAAAGACTTAACACAATTGGTGTATATCCTTCAGGTCATCAGTTTGGCTGTAGGGCTTACTGCTATTGCTGGGGTAATTCTTAATTATCTAAAACGAGATGAAGTAAAAGGCACATACCTCGAAGCACATTTTCGCTGGCAAATTAAAACCTTTTGGTATGCCTTGGGGGGCGTAATACTCGGCTGGCTGCTAGCAATTGTATTGGTTGGGTTTTTAATTTTGGCCGTCACAGGGCTTTGGTATATCTACAGGATTGTTAAAGGTTGGCTAGCTCTTAATGATGGAAAAGAGCCCTGATTTGGATGGGTATTTTAGTCTGGGTTAGGAGCTTTCGGGCTAGAGGCCTTTTGTAAGACAGAGTTTTATTAAGCAGGAGCAGTCATGCGCTATTTTGATCACTGTATTCACTTTGCCAATGGAGGCTCGCAACAAATACCTGTAGGGAAAGTGGTTTGTGTCGGACTCAACTACAGTGATCATGTGGCTGAAATGAATAGCCAGCGTGCTGACGAACCTGTGATCTTTCTTAAGCCTTCCAGCGCACTGGTGCCATTAGAACAGCCAGTGGCGATTCCGATAGAATTTGGCAGCTGCCACCACGAAGCAGAAATGTCAGTTTTAATTGGTGAGCAGCTTGCGGATTGTACGGCGCAGCAAGCTGCCGAGGCGATTATTGGTGTCGGTGTCGCGTTGGACCTGACCTTGCGAGATTTGCAGAATCAGTTCAAACGAAAAGGACACCCTTGGGATAAAGCCAAGGGCTTTGATGGCGCTTGCCCTGCCTCTGCTTTTGTCGATCGCTCACAGGTGGGTGATTTGCAAGACTTAGAGCTGCGTTTAAGTATTAATGGAGAAGTGAGGCAGGTATCTAACACCAGTTATATGATTACCCCGGTGTTACCGCTCATAGCTTATATTTCTCGTTACTTCACCCTGATGCCTGGCGATATTGTGCTAACAGGTACTCCGGCAGGTGTCGGCCCGCTATCTTCTGGTGACATGCTGACAGTGGAGCTAGTAAATGTGATTTCTGTGGATACGACGGTGATCGCTCGGTAATTAAATATTGCGTTTGCCCATCATGATAATGATGAAGCGTATCACTTCTTCTTTATCCTGATTAAAGCCCCGGTACTGAATCCGCATGATGCCTCTGTCTGATTTAGAGGTGGACGGCTTGATTGATAGTATTTCTGCTTCGGGATAAATCGTATCACCGGGTCGTACGGGTAATAAAAATCTGACCTCATCAATACCGGGGCCGCCCATACAGACAGTATCGAAAACACCAGATTGCACCATTCTGCAAAAGCACAGGTTCAGGGTTTGAAGCCGCTGCTAATTAGCCCGCCATAGGGGCTGTTTTTTACGGCTTCCCTGTCGGTATGGAATGGCTGCGGATCATAACTATGTGCGAAATCCAGAATTTGTGACTCATTCAGTGTGAAGCTTTTGGCTTTAAACTGTTCGCTGACAAAAAATCATCCAGGTAGTGCGCCAAAGTGTCGTATGCCATAGGGCTTTTCCTGCAAATTTTTAAACAATGTAAGGTGCTTATCTTTATCATGCAAACCGGCTATGCAAGTCAAGTCCATGGGGGGTAAGTAAGCATGATCAAAAAAGGTATTTATCAACACTTCAAAGGCAACCGTTATGAGGTGCTAGATATCGCCCGCCACAGTGAGACAGGCGAAGAGCATGTGGTTTATCGCACGTTATACGGCGGTACTAGTAAGGGAGAGGGTAGCCTTTGGGTTCGCCCTCTATCCATGTTTGATGAAGACATAGAGCGTGATGGTAAAACTGTTAAGCGCTTTGAATTTGTCGAGGAAAGCTAAGGTGGGAAGTTTTTGGTAAGGCTAGATAACAGAGAACTATTTATAGGGGCTTTTATTTTCAGGGACTCTTGTTTTCAGAGCTTAGCCGCCTAGGTTATTGAATTCTCAGAATGGGTCTACTATTAAAATCATTGCGACTGACTAGCTCATTGGTGATGGCATCGGTAAATGCGTTATCTATGTGCTCGTTAGATTCCTCGCTTAGTCTTAGAATGCTCCATAACTTGCTGCTTGAAAGCATATCCACGCGGGTATCAATCCAGTGATAAATTTGTTCACCTCGTTCATTTGTTTCCACATAAAAATTCTGGGCTTGTCGTTTCATCAGTGTTTCATTTATGTTGTTCATAACATGCTCTCTTTTTTGATTTTTTTTGTCATGGGGAAACCATAATTTCTAAATATGTCACTGAAATGATGTTTGTGTGACAAAACAGTGACAATTTTGCATGATAATCTTGGTTTCTGGGCTACTGAACTCGCTACATGATCTGGACATTTGGCTGGTCAGCCATCAAAGTACACATCGTTTTTATGAGCGATTTTTTAATAATAGAACCTTAGTTCTAGTAGATTAGGGTTAGCAGATTAGGATTAGCAGATGTCGTCAATTCTGTTCGAAAAAAAACAGGTAGATGTAAACAGTATTAAAGTACGTTTTGTCGCAATATTAATCAGTATTTGTACCATGATGTACTTCATCAACATGCCGTTGATGATTGGGCTTGCAGTAAAAGATCTAAGCTTGGTGCAATCACAAATTTGGCTGCTCGGGGGGTTGTTTTTGGGTGGTGTAGCACTGGCAGCTGCACTTTCCATTTTGTTTATTCGAATTGCCCATTGGCAGCGGTTGATTATTATCAGTGGGTTTATGAGTGTACTTGCCTTTTTGCTGCCTGTTTTTGTCTCAGGTTTCACTGTTTTATTAATATGTCAGGCGCTGGCAGGGTTCTTTGCTGGTATAGGCTATGCCGTAGCCATTGCATGCCTGGGGGATACCGCTAATCCCACACGTAACTACGCTCTGGCGCTTACAGCTCAAACCGCTACCGTAGCTATTGTGAGTTATTTCTTACCTCAACTGGTTGTGAGGGGAACAACCTTTAATGAGTTATTGATGGTCGTTGCAGGTTTGTCTTTTGTTAGTCTTTTGCTGGGTACGATGATGCCAAGAAATGGTAAGCGTGCCAGCTTGAAAAGTGCCATGACGGTTCAGAGCCCAGTGACTGTCTTTATCGCACTGTTTGTGTTGCTGCTGATTTTTGTTGGTGGCAGCTCGGTACGTAACTCTATTGAGCCCATTGCTTCTCGTCTTGATTTTGCGGCAACAGAAGGCGGTGGTGTGATGATTATTTTGATCTTAGCCAGTGGGCTGGGCTCATTGATTGCGGCCTTGATGGATATTCGTTCTGGTTACACCAAACCTATGGTCATTGCTCTAGGCATTGCTGTTACTATTTTGGCTATGGGAGTCTTCCAGCTCTGGCCAGAGCAAGTAAGTTTGATTTTGGCTTTTTGTATTGTTGGGGGTGCTTGGAACTTCGCTGCCGCCTATGGCATGGGGCTAACTGCCAAACTTGATAGCAGCGGCAAATACACACCTTTAATTGCCACCATGCAGGTTGTTGGTAATGTTGCCGGTATCGCCATTGTAGGTTCACTGGTGGTGGGTGGCAGTCATGTCTTACCCTACATGCTGGCCTGCGTTGTTTGGGTTTTAGCCTTGGTGATTGTGATTCAGGTGGTTAAGCGCAACCAGAAACTCATCACCGCAAACAACTAAAAGTAGATAGCATCGTGAACAACGGCAATATGGATGGCCCTGATTCCGAAATGGATGGAAATAAAGCCGAGAGTAGTGAGCTGTCTGAGGGTGCCTTAAGTTTAGGGAAGTTGGCTTCAGATCCAGCTTCACATCCCTTTGATAGTTTAACTCCAGATTTTATTTTGGACGCTATGGAAAGTCGTGGGTATACCTGTGATGGTCGGCTATTCCCGCTAAATAGCTATGAAAATCGTGTGTACCAAATTGGTATAGAGGATGAAACTCCGATCATTGGCAAGTTTTATCGTCCCAACCGTTGGAGTACCGAGCAAATTCTTGAGGAGCACCAGTTTTGTTTTGAGCTGGTCGAGCAAGAGCTGCCGGTGGTTGCCCCCATGACCAGTGATGGGGGTGAAAGCCTGTTTAAATACAAAGGCTTTCAGTTTGCACTCTTCCCTCGCAAGGGCGGTCATGGTCCAGAATTGGACAATCTCGACAACCTGTATTTACTTGGCAAACTTCTAGGGCGGATGCATGCGGTTGGAGCTGTAACACCTTTCAAATATCGCCCAACACTGAATAGTGAGACATTTGGTCATGAAGCGTCCACTTTAATAAGTGAACACTATATTCCTCAAGAACTAAAAGCCTCCTACGATTCTCTCGTGCATGACGTGATGCAGGCTGTGGATGAAACCATTGCCAATACCGGCACCGTTGAACACATTCGAGTTCACGGTGATTGCCACTCGGGTAATATTTTGTGGCGTGATGATAATGCACATTTTGTAGATTTGGACGATGCTCGTATGGCTCCCGCTGTGCAGGATATTTGGATGCTGTTATCCGGACAAAGAGATCGCCAAACCGCACAGCTTTCTGAAATAGTCGATGGCTATAACGAATTTTTTGATTTTAATTCGCGAGAACTTCAATTGGTTGAAGCGCTACGAACTCTACGAATGATTCACTACGCGGCATGGATCGCTAAGCGCTGGCAAGACCCAGCATTCCCCATGGCCTTCCCCTGGTTCAATACCATCCGTTATTGGAGTGAACATATTCTAGAGTTACGGGAGCAGTTTGCTGCTTTGAATGAGCCGCCGTTGGAAGTGATGTGATTTTTTGTGATTAAGAGTACGGTCTAAAAATCATCTACACTCTTTTAGGCGTAATAAATATCTTTAGTTTATTTTCTAAAGGAAATTCAAATGGCAACTTATGAATGTTCGAAATGTGGAATGAGTGTAAATGCGACTTGTGGAAAGTGCGATGCCCCATTGGTGGATGATAGTTTAGAGCTTGATGGTGGAAAAAAAGTACAAATTTCGAAATGCCCCAATGATCATGGAAAAATAAAATCACCCATGTGTTGTGGTGAGGATATGAGCTGTTCCTTGTGATTTCGTAACAAGATGGGTCAGGTGGTGCGTATCAGAACGCCTGATTCAAATTTTGGTCCCATATATAGAGTCAGAATAAAAATTATAAAGGTTTCTATATGAATCTGGATGTATGTCCTAAAGCAGTTTTTAAAAAATTATTTTATTTAATAGTTGTTCTTCTCTTTTTAAATATTTTAGGGCTTATATCAAAGTTTTATTTTGGCCATGACCACGTCTATGGATTGGTATCATTATTTGATTTTGATACAGAACAAAATATTCCTACCTTCTATTCTGCAACGGCCATTCTGTGCTCAAGTTTACTGCTCTTTTTTATAACCTTTACCCATAAAAGTAATGGGTGCCGCTACTTAGGCTGGATGGGGTTGGCGGTAATATTTCTTTTTTTATCTATTGATGAAATTTCGTCAATTCATGAGAGGTTAACTAAACTAGTTAGGCCGTTTTTAGACACCTCAGGTTTATTGTTCTCTGCTTGGGTTATTCCATATGGCTTGGCGGTTATTGTATTTGTGGCAGCATATTTAAGGTTTTTAATACGCTTGCCCAAAAATATTATGTTTTTATTTATTCTTTCGGGAATGATTTTTGTTTTAGGTGCTGTTGGTCTTGAATTACTTGAAGGTCATCACTATGAATTGTACGGAAGTGCTGATGTAACCTTTGCACTTTTTTATACAGTTGAAGAGTTTATGGAAATGCTAGGTATGGCTTTATTTATTTATACTTTATTGTCTTACATAGAGAGTGAGTTTGGTTCGCTTATGATTACGGTTAATAAATCTAGTTTAGAAAAACTAAATAATTGAATTTAGCAAAAGAGCTCATATTAGTTTTTGGGGTAAATAATTTTTACCCCGTCATCTGTTCCTAGCATCAATACATCTGCTGGCCTTAAGGCAAATAAACCATTGGTTATCACGCCAGTAATATTATTTATTTTTTCTTCCAATTCTCGTGCTGGGCTTATCGGGTGTAGGTGATGAACATCAATGATTACATTGCCGTTATCAGTAATGACACCTTCGCGATAGACAGGGTCACCACCGAGTTTCACTAATTCTCTTCCCACGTGGCTGCGCGCCATAGGAATAACTTCTACAGGCAGGGAGAATTCTCCCAAGTTGTCTACCCATTTTGATCCGTCAGCAATACAGAGAAATTCTTTGGCAACTGCTGCGGTAATTTTTTCCCGTGTCAGTGCCGCCCCCCCCCCTTTGATCAGTTCTAGGTGAGGGTTTGTCTCATCAGCCCCATCGACATAAATAGTGACTTCATCGACGGCGTTTAAATCGTATACGGGAATACCGTGTTTTTTTAGTCGATCTGCTGATGCTTCTGAGCTTGCTACTGTGCCTGCAATTTTGGCTTTGTGTTCTGCCAGTAGGTCGATAAAAAAGTTGGCAGTAGAGCCAGTGCCAATACCAATGATACTAGTATCATCAATTTTACTTAGGGTGTAATCGACAGCAGCTTGGGCTACGGCTTTTTTAAGGGTATCTTGCGGGCTTAGATTCATAGCGGACTCTTGACTAGGCATCGTGGTCTAATCGTCATTGATTAGTAAGATTATTATACGGATCAGAGCCTGAAAGGACAGATAATGTGGATCGGTTTTGGCTTTGCCTTTACTATTGGTTTTTTAGTGGCCGTTAGTCAAAATCAACAGCCAAAAATAGTTAAATCAAATAGTTAGAATGAATATGCCGCAAAGCTACGTAAAACGCATCCTCAATGCTCGCATCTATGACTTGGTGGTGGAAACCCCCATTGATGAGGCCGCTCAACTTTCTTCACGTATTGGCAATCAGGTATTGCTAAAGCGGGAAGATTTGCAGCCGGTATTCTCATTCAAGCTCCGTGGTGCTTACAATAAAATGTTGAACCTCAGCGAAGAGCAGTTGACCAATGGTGTGGTGGCAGCTTCTGCGGGTAATCATGCTCAAGGTTTGGCGATGTCGGCTAAAAAAATGGGTGTGAAAGCTATCATTGTAATGCCCAATTCCACGCCACAAATTAAAGTAAATGCGGTAAAAGCTCGTGGCGCAAAGGTAATATTGCGTGGCGATACCTATGATGATGCTTCGGATTACGCTCAAAAATTGGTAGCCGAAAAAGGTATGACTTATATCCACCCTTTTGATGATCCGGATGTCATTGCTGGCCAGGGTACTATTGCCATGGAAATTCTACGTCAGGTTTCTGGCCCACTGGATGCGGTCTTTATTCCCGTTGGTGGGGGTGGCTTGTGTGCGGGTATGGCGGCTTATATCAAATATGTTCGCCCTGACGTTAAGGTTGTCGCAGTGGAGCCGGACGATGCGGCTTGTTTGAAAGCA
>Ga0209345_10003051_pt1 | contig 17636 bp, 10 predicted proteins | sample Cruoilmetagenom7_FD_187294 | JGI IMG/M metagenome (GOLD analysis project Ga0209345, IMG submission 187294) | Oil polluted marine microbial communities from Coal Oil Point, Santa Barbara, California, USA - Sample 7 (SPAdes) (version 2) | ecosystem: Environmental > Aquatic > Marine > Oil seeps ...
CCTTATATGCTTGATAAATTCAATTTCAATAAATTTCTCATATATGTTTTTATCAAAACCAAATATCATGGTTTCAACACTTAATGAACCATTGTCTCTAATCGTTGGTCTGATTCCAATGCTTGTGACTGAATGATAACCTTTGCCCTCCACTATTGTTTTAGTTGCATAAACACCATATGCGGGGAGCAGCCCCTCCCTTACATCAATATTGGCTGTGGGGAAACCCAATAATTTCCCAAGACCTCTCCCTTTAATAACGACCCCCTCCAACGAATAAGGTCTTCCTAGTAATTTATTAGCAAAAAGCACATCACCTTCAGCCAGATATTTTCTTACATTTGTGCTTGAGATTATAACATCAGAAAATTCTATCTTATCAATCTTCACAGCAGTATAATCATATTTGCCAGATAGTAATTTTAGCACTTCGTAATTTCCAGATCTTCTTTTACCAAATCTAAAGTCATAACCAACAACAATATCTTTTACTTTCAGTTTTTTAACGAGAAGTTCCTTGACATAGACCTCTGCAGGCATTCCCGAAAAAGTTTCATCGAAATGGAGGATAAAAAGGTAATCTAATTTAAAATTATTAAGCAGAGCAATTTTCTTCCTCTCACTTAGAAGCACATTAATATCTGCCCCAAAAAACTGCATCGGATGAGGAGAGAACGTTAAGACAGCTGTTTTAAGATAGTCTTTTCTTCCAAGCTCTATAATTTTATTTATAATTTTCTGATGGCCTATATGTACACCATCAAAATTTCCTATGGTGATTGCCAAACCATTTCCTTCATTGTAGCTGTTTAAATTTTTGATTATTTCCATCTATTGCAAAATAGTTTAAAGTTGTTTCTGAAGCAAGATAAATATTACAAATAGTGATCTTATCCTCGACACTGTGGTATATTTCTATACAATCTTGGAATGCTCTTATATGAACATACAGAAACAAAAACCCCTGCATGACAAAAAGCCATACTTCACGACATACCTCGCTTACTGCATAGTACAGCTTCTTATCATGCAAGAGTGTTTATCTTTCTACATTTAAATGTGCCAACGCCTGGTTATAACATCCCACAAAGATTGCTAATTTACCAGTTTCGTCTGGGTTGGTTTCGGCCTCTCCACCCACTCCATACAGGAAAGCCATTATTGTCCCGCAATGTTAATATATTGGTTCCTTTTGTAACCTGTGCCGCAATTATCGCTGGTGCGCCATTAAAAACTATCCTGGAACCTGTAACATTGACGGTATCATTTACTGCAATTTGCATATTCTGATTTGATATATACCATACAGGCCCTAGATGAACCGGAATTTCTCCCGCAGCGGTTTCAACAATTATATGAATGCCCGGCCACATTCCTTGTGCAGGGATAAACTGATCTACACTGGTTACAGATCCGCTTATTGTTTCTACTGTATTTACGTTATACATCCTTGCATAGGTGGTATTGCTCCACCGACCAAAGGACTGCCCTGCAAAAAAAAGCGCATTAATTAAAAAAAAGGTCATTACAATACCAATTCTTTTCATGTTATCCTCCTGTCATATAATATAACTAACTTATGGAACCATATCATACGTTACCACAACTTCCATAATGTGTAAACTCAAGTTGCATATCCTTTCATAAAAAAGATAAATATTTGAGCAAATAAAAGGGGCATTTTGCCCCTTTTATTTTAGTTGCTTGGAGCAGTTGGAACATTTGGAGTGTTCAGATCAGGATTATTTGCTGCCCATGGGGAAAACGGCCCTTGACCATACATTGACCCTGGCTGAGTCATTCCTTGCTAAATATAAGGGCAAATACCATTGTTTCCTGAACCTCTCTGTCCATTGTTTCCTGAACCTCTCTGTCCATTGTTCCCTGAACCTCTCTGTCCATTGTTCCCTGAACCTTTCTGCCCTTGACCTTGCACTTGTCCACTTTGTCCACTTTGGAACATATTTTTAAACATATCATCTACTACTGCATTTGCTGAGTTGGTAGTTCTGATACATGTTCCTGTACCTCTGCTACTACTTTTACTACTGTTGCCATTGCCGTTGCCTGCCATGGCGCTTATCTGGAAAACTCCCAGAAATGCTATCGCTGTTGCTAAAACTAACACTTTTTTTGCTTTCATAACTCTACCTCCATATATGTAGTTGTTATATACTATATCAATAAGCAAGGAGTATGCCAATAATAAAAACCTAATATTACAAGTATGTTATAGGGTATTTATCTGTTTTAGACTGTGTAAATATGTTACTCATTGTGTAAAATATACCCAACCGAGATGCATCTTCTAAAACATATTTTTTAGCATTTTTGATTTTTATACAGATTACTAATTTAATACAATGTTCTTAATACTTACGTTAATACCAAAGTTATATTTTCACTTTATATTTTTAAAAATCTGAATCTAACCTTGTAATACAATATTCCAATATACTCATGAAGTCCTTTTACAAAACCTTCTAAAGATCCGATTGAGGGGGAAAAACTTGTTATAGAGTAACCAGCCCTATCTGTTTGATAATCAACCGGCGCAGGGACAACATTTATCCCAACTTGTTTAAATGACATAACACTTCTTGGCATATGATATGCGGATGTAACTAGTGCTATTTTATTGTATCTTTCCCCTGATATTAATTTTTTCGATAATATTGCATTATCCAAAGTATCTTTACTCCCAGATTCAACCATAAGAACATCACTCCTAATCCCCATTGAGTTTAACATCTCCTTCATTTCCACAGCTTCAGGTTTACTGTTATTTGCAGGCAGAACTATACCTCCTGACACAAGGATAGGGCATTTATTATACATATAAAGTCCATAAGCATACAGTATTCTTTTTAGTGATTCAGACGACAAACTTGTATCTATTTCTTCATTAGGATATCCCTCGTAAACACCTCCGCCAAGGACAATGATTAGATCAAAATTATAAACATCAGCACCTATTGGAATAAATTTATTTTCCAGAGGACGTAGTACACCGTCTTTAACAGGCTCAATAGATATTAAATAGAGCAATATTATTGCAGACAGAAACAATATTTTTACACTCTTAATCTTATTTTTCATTAATAGCACAAATATACACAACAACATCAGAATAAACAAACCTGGTGGTAAGATAAGTGTTGAAAATATTTTAACAAATAATGTCATACTATTTCCCCCTCTTTAAAAAATTAACGGTATCCTTATATATATGTAAGGGTCCCGTCTCCTTTATCTCATATATATTTGTAGCCTTAACGTTATTCTTATAGATGATATATTTATTATCCCCCTTTACATCATACTTGGCAATGGTATTAGAACGTATAACAAAAATAATATTGCAGTCATTGTCACTATTGTCTGTGCCTAACATTGTAGATAAGTGATTGAGCGGACGAGCAGGAGTATAGTTTATACAAATATTATCATAATCGCTGCTAACCATATCAATATTTAAGTAAAGATTTTCACCGCCAAAAATATTGATATATCCTTTGTCGAAGGTTTTTAATTTATATTTTGCCAGGAAAGGAAGAAATTTATATTTAAAATCATTATAATCACCCATAAAGAAAATCTCCCTTTTATGCGTGCTGTCTTTGTCACTTTTTTCATTAATAGACACAAAATATTTGGACTTTGTCTGAGCCGGAACATATATACCTTCTTCCATACTGACAGGCAGAATCGTAATAAAATAAATAAATACCACACACCACCTATACCTGGTAAATATTATAATAAGAATGAATAGTGATGAAAAAATAAGAACCCAAAGATCTATTTTATATAGAATAAACGCAGGATAAGTTAAATTATATAAGCTATTTACCATCCACATTACCAAATTCTCTACGTAAGTGAGAGGAAATATCATGATTCCAGGGATGACAAAAGAGATAAGGCCAAAAAATACGGCAAGATATACAAACGGCAACATTATAATTGTATTTAACACCGACAAATAATTGAATGTGCCAAATATAAATAAGGTCACAGGCAATGTAATAGAGGTAGCCGCTATTCCAACCAAAATAAGCCCAGCATACTTATTTTTATACTCCTGCATAAGATAGATAATGCCAAACACTGCAGCAAATGATAGTATAAATGATACATCTGTTAAAAATTTAGGACTTATCAGCAGAAAAACAGCAACCAAAAAAAGAACAAATTTTCTCAAGTTTATCCCCAAGTCAAAAAAATAAGTCATCATAAGAGTTATAGCAAATATAGACGCCCTAACAACGGTAATCTTAAATCCTGTAAGAGGTATAAATAAAAACAAAAATAATGATATAACGATATATCTTATCTTTGCAGGGAGAAAAAATAAGATACTGTACAGGATTAAAACAACAATACCCACATGGAGCCCTGAAATTGCCAAAAGGTGTATAACACCCGTTATAATTAACTTATCCTTCGTTGAATCATTTATATAAGTTCTATCGCCTGTAACAAGTGCCTGGATAATTTTTATGCTCCCAGCGCTATCAACATATAATTTGTCAGAGATATACTGACGGTAGCAGAGAAGATGGGATATCAGTGGAATTTGAAAATCATACAGGATGTTTTTATCAGAAATAACAGAACGCAGATAATCATTACCCTTATCAAAAGAACCTATTAAGACTGATCCCGGTTTATAATCTTTTTCTGATACCAATATCCCTTTTGTCGTGTTGTACTGAATAGAAACCCTGTTGCTATCTTTCTCCTGAATAATCACCAGGGAAAATGAAACTATAGTTGTAATAACCAGGTAGGGTAAAAATAAAATCAAAAACCCTTTTCCACCAAGAAATAGTCTTAATAATACAAGTCCTAAACATACATTTAATAAAAAATTATTCAAACTTAACAGAGCTGTAAATACTGATAAAATAAAAAAGATCTCTACTTTATATGTGCAATTCTTAAACATTTTGTAAATATTTATACTCCAGAGTTTATAGTAGATTTTACACCTTATTTAGATTATTATAAATGTGTTTTTGAACATAACAGAATTTCAAGCGACTAATACTGCAAGAAATAGTATAATTGATATTTATCAAGACTATCAATACATTATATAAGGAAATAAAGATATTATGAGCAAAAAGGATTTTGTACATTTACATCTTCATACGCAGTATTCACTTCTGGATGGGGCCATCCATATAGAAGATCTTTTTAAAAAAATACATCAATTCGGGAGTAAAAGCGTTGCTATTACAGATCATGGATCATTATTCGGTGTTCCAGATTTTTACAAGCAAGCTCTAAAAAATAAGATAAAACCTATAATAGGTTGTGAGGTTTATATTTCACCCGGTTCAAGAAATGACCGCAAGTATGCAAAAGACGAAATTAAAAATTATCATCTAATACTACTTGCAAAAAATAATAAAGGGCTCAAAAATCTTCAATATCTTGTATCTAAAGGTTATTTGGAGGGATTTTACTATAAACCAAGAATAGATAAGGAGATTCTGTCTGAATATAGCGAGGGACTAATAGGACTCTCTGCTTGTATGGCAGGAGAGCCAGCAAGGCATATATTGAGAAATGATTTTAAAAGGACTTGTGATGCAGCAAAAGAATATGAGGATATTTTGGGAAAAGATAATTATTTTCTTGAAATCCAAGAAAATGGTTTAGATGATCAACAGATTATAAATAAAGGACTAATAGATGTATCTAAAAAAACCTCTATCCCTTTGGTTGCTACCAACGATTGCCATTTTTTAAACAAGGACGATTATGCTTCCCACAAGATTCTTATGTGTATTCAACTTCAAATGACAACGAGCAATCAAAACAAATCTCTTGGACATCCCTCCGCGCTATATGTAAAGTCTCCCGATGAAATGTGGGAGGATTTTAAAGATTTGCCGGAAGCATGTCTAAATACCTTAAGAATTGCAGAAAGATGTAATGTGTCTATGGAGTTTGGCAATCTCCATCTACCTCACTACAACGTTCCAGACAACTACACACTAAATTCATATTTGGAACATGTAGTAAGGGAGGGACTCCACCAAAGATTAGTAAAAATCCCTGTAGAAAATCACCCTGCATATCATAGCAGATTGGAAAATGAACTGAAAATTATTACAATGAAAGAATATGCTGGTTATTTCCTGATTGTATGGGATTTTATAAAATATGCAAAAGAACATAACGTCCCCGTCGGTCCAGGTCGAGGTTCAGGAGCGGGTTCTCTTGCTGCTTATGCGCTAAAAATAACTGATATTGACCCAATACGATTCAATCTGTTATTTGAACGTTTTTTAAATCCAGAAAGAAAAAGCCTCCCGGATTTTGATGTGGATTTTTGTATGAACAAAAGAGAAGATGTTATAAACTATGTAAAAGAAAAATATGGTAAAGAAAAAGTTGGGCAAATAGTAGTATTTAGCAAATTAAAACCTAGAGCGACAATAAGAGATGTAGGCAGAGTGCTGGAGATCCCCCTTAATATAATAGACAAACTTGCCAAAAAAATTCCAGGAACACCTGGGATGACTATGAAAAAAGCTCTTAGCATAGATAAAAGCTTAAAAGAAAATATTACAAGTATAGAACGAGGAGAAGAATTATTACTGCATACGCTCAAGTTAGAGGGGCTTCTGAGGCAAACCGGAATGCATGCAGGAGGGATAGTAATAGTTGACAAACCGTTGGTAGAATATGTCCCCTTGTGCAAAGGACAAAACAATGAAATGTTAACCCAATATGAAAAAGATACCCTGGAAGAGATAGGTTTAGTTAAGTTTGACTTTTTGGGATTAAAAAACCTTACTATAATAGATTATGCCATTAAATTAATAAAGCAAAATTGCGAGACCACAGTTGATTTGGATACGTTACCACTAGATGATAAAGAAACCTATGAGCTTTTATCAAAAGGGGACACCACAGGTATATTCCAATTGGAAAGTCCTGGGATGAGAAATCTTTTAAAAAAACTGAAGCCTACATTATTCGAAGATATAATTGCTCTTGTTGCTCTGTATAGACCTGGCCCTATCGGAAGCGGCATGCTAGATGATTTTGTTCTTAGAAAACATGGTCAACAGGCAATACAATATCCATTGCCAGTACTTGAAGATATATTAAAAGAAACATACGGTATAATAGTATACCAGGAACAAGTTATGCAAATAGCTCAGATAATTGCTGGTTATTCTTTAGGCAATGCAGATATCTTGCGAAGAGCCATGGGAAAGAAAAAAATTGAAGAGATGAAACAACAAAGAGAAATCTTTATACATGGCAACTCAAAAATGGAACTTCCTGGTGCAATAAAAAATGGTTTTAATGCAAAAAAAGCAGAAAAAATATTCGACCTAATGGAAATGTTTGCAGAATATGGATTTAATAAAAGCCATTCTGCTGCATATGCAATGTTGGCCTACCAAACCGCATATCTCAAGACCCACTACCCTGTGGAGTATATGGCAGCTCTTTTATCCTGCGAACTTGATAAAGGAGATAAGATAGTTGCATTTATTGAAGAATGCAAAAAAATGAACATCAAAATATTGCCGCCAGATATTAATGAGAGTTACAAAGATTTTACTATCGATAAAGATTCCATAAGGTTTGGGCTTGCTGCCATAAAAAATGTGGGAGTTGTTGCCATTGAAAATATTATAAAATATAGAGAAAACCATGATATTTTTACGGATATCTATGACTTCTGCAAGAAAATTGATCTATTTTCTTGTAATAGAAAGGTTATCGAATCTCTTGTAAAAGCAGGGGCATTTGATGTTTTTGGAAAAAACAGAAAACAGCATTTACAAATACTAGACCAGGCCCTTGAAGAAGGGCACAATAACCAAAAATTAAAAAAACAAGGAGTAACATCAATAGATGAGCTATTAAATAACATCAATGATACTACCAAAGCTGATGAATATTATCCTGATATACCTGAAATGGCTGAAAAAGATCTACTTCAATTTGAAAAAGAAGTATTGGGATTTTTTATTACAAGTCATCCATTGTCAGCATATAGTACATTTCTCGAGCCATTAACAAGAAAAACAAGTGAAATAGATACCTTTAAGGAAAATTCAAAGGTATCTATCGGAGGATTAGTAAAAAATATAAAAATACATATTACAAAAAATAAGGCAAAAATGGCATTTTTTACATTGGAAGATTTGGAAGGAGAGATCGATGTTGTTCTCTTCCCAAAAATATATAATAAAAATATACAGCATCTAGAAGAAGATAATTTATTGATAGTAAAGGGTAGTTTCAGTACAACAGAAAAAGGGGGCTCTATCCTGGCAGATGAACTACTTGATATAGACAATGCTATTGAACATCTTGCGAAACAGATCATTATAAAACTAAGCCTTTTGGGCTTTACTGAAGAAAGAATCAATAGTTTAAAATCCTTGCTCACCAGATATAAAGGGAAAATGCCTGTGATTTTAGAGGTTACAAAACCATCAAAATTTATAGCAACAATTAGGCTTATAAAAAGCTATAATATCAAACCGGTGCCCATTTTTTTTAAACAACTTGAAGATCTTATTGGTGGTGATTGTTATAAGATTAACCTAGAAAACGGAGGGAGTATATAAAATGAAACAAGTATTGACTATAGCAGGCTCAGACAGTGGAGCAGGCGCAGGGATACAAGCGGATTTAAAAACATTTGCGGCTAACGGTGTATATGGATTATCGACTATTGTTGCAATAACCGCGCAAAATACAAAAAGAGTGAAGAGCATATTCAGTCTTCCAGAAAATATAGTAGAAGATCAGTTAGATGTCCTGTTTGAAGATTTTGATATTTCTGCAGTAAAAACAGGAATGCTCTTTAGTTCAAATATCATAGAGATTGTATCAAACATAATAAAAAAATATAAGGTTGAAAAAGTAGTCCTTGACCCTGTAATGATCTCAAAAAGTGGCAACAAGCTCTTAGAAGATAGTGCAATCGATACATTGGTAGATAAATTTATACCTCTTGCTTATATTATCACCCCTAATATTAATGAAGCTGAACGCTTGCTTAATATAAAAATATCCAACCTTGATGATATGTATAAAGCTGCAGAAAAACTTTGTTCCTTCGGCTGTAAAAATGTTCTTGTAAAAGGAGGTCATTTGAATTTTAGTAAAGCAGTAGATATTCTCTTTGACGGGCATAATCATTATGAATTTTCCAGTGAAATGATAAACAGTAAAAACACTCATGGCACAGGTTGTACCTATGCATCAGCAATTGCGGCTAACCTGGCTAAAGGATATAACACAAATTTAGCTATAAAGTATGCAAAAAAATACCTGACAGAAGCCATTGTATGGGCTCAGTCAAACAAAATTGGGCATGGACATGGTCCACTTAATCACTTTTGTATGTTAACAAATATTAAATAGTTATATTTATTTTTTACAATCCATTTTATAGATGAAATACGCCGAAGCAGAAACAATTATCATATAGAGAATAAAGAAGAACAAGAATCCATGTTTGATAATTAATAGATATTCCAACATGGGGAAAAAAGCCGGTAGAATATTGACGGCACTAACAAACCCAGAATACAGATTTCTATTTTGGAAAATAGAAATTTACGGTACTTTTTGGATTTGACCAGTCAAACTGAGAGGGCTATAATGGAAATAGCAGAAACATCAGAAAGACTGGGTGATAAAGTCTAAAATCTGAAGGAACATTTGGGTAAAACAAGAACATAATAAATCTTTTCCCACGAATAAAAATATATTCCCCCAGTAGATACCAACAGTGATTTTCTATTGATTTTAGTATTTTTGATGATATTCTGAAAATAAGTTCACAATAAATCTTGGAGGATACTATGTTTAAGAAAATATTTTTATCTTTTGTGATGGTCTTTTTTGTCTTATTGTTTGTTATGAAGGTAGCATATACGCAGGAGCTTAACAACAATTCTGCCGCTATCAATGGGATTGGACTTGCAGATAACGTGGATGAACAACTTAAAACACTTCAACAGCTGGAAGGAATAATCACTCCAGAGATGCTCCAAGTTTCATTGGGTGCATGGTCCAATGCCTACGGTTCTTTGCAGCCAATGCTGGAAGTGGCTTTTACCAACAAAGCACTGCAGAGCATAATGCCTTTTTTTATAAGACCTATGATGGCTTCTATTACCCTGTTTTTTGACCCATTGGTTGCGATGGTAATGGGTGAAAGACCCACAAATGTAGATGCATATGAGCTGCAAAGGTTGATTAATATATCTCCTGATATTCAAATAATAGATGTTAGGACACCAGCTGAGTATGAGCAACTCCATATCCCTGGTGCTATCAATATTCCTATACAACAGCTTAACAGGGAATTAGAAAGCGGGATAATAAGCAAAACTAAAGAACCTACTGTATGTTATTGTGTTAGTGGCTTTAATGGCTATGTGGCCAGCTTATTGACTGTTATACATGGCTATCCTAATGTTTATAATTTGGAACTTGGCATTATTGGCGGATGGCTAGAGGAAGGTCTGCCGCTGGAAGGAACATTTGATGAAGGTGATGAAGTAATAATTAGGGGTGGTTGTTGATAAATACCGGAGGGGTATTTAGCTGAGCCTTTTTCACTAGGACTTGATCAAGCAACATTAAGGCAGGTATGAATCGATATTCTATTGCTTTGGGTCTCCACAATTTTTTGGTAAAGTTCTGGAAAGGATGTAGTGTTTATTAAAAATATCTGAAGATAGTGTTGCTATATCTTCTATACAGACATTATTTATTTTTTCTAAATAATCAATGTAATAATCTTTAATCCCTAATGTGAAAGAATAACCGATATCAAATGCTTCAGAAGAACATTTTTCTCTTTGAAAGACGATCTGTGAGGCAAGCCTGTTCTTTGCCCTGGATAACATTTCTTTATTTATATCTCCATTTTTTACTGATTTAATGATTAAGGATATCTCTTTTATTATTATTTTATCATTTTCTGGTAAACAGGTGTAATAAAACACAAAAGAACCTGCATCTTTGCAGCCGCTGTAACCTCCAAATATACTCGTAACTATTTCCAGTTTATCTTTCAATCTGTCATTTAACAAGCCATATTCTCCTCCAGATAATATTTCTGTTAAAATATCTAGCACATATTTTTCATCTCCTATAAGATGTGGAGCTTTGAAGGCTATTAGAGCATACTCCTGCATGATATCCTTATAAAAATTTTTTGTGATATCTTTAGGTAAATCCTGCTGAAGAATTGGTTTATAATTTTTATCTGTTTCATAAGGTACCGTGTTCCCAAAATAGCGGTTACTAAATTCTTGCACTTTTTTATATTCAAGATCTCCAACTATAACTAATTTCATATTCTCTGGCTGATAATAATGAGCGTAGTATGTCAAAAGGTTTTCTCTTGTAAAAGATAAAACGTTTTTTTTATTTCCTATTATTTGCATAGCATAAGGTGTTTTTTTGAATAAGTTTGTATCTATATGTTGGCTCATTTCATAAATGGGATTGTTGTATTTTCTCTTTATTTCCTGCAGAACAGCTGGTTTTTCTTTTTCCAGTTCTTCCTGTAAAAATAATGCCCTAAAAATCATTTCACTTAAAACATCAAAAGCATATTCTACCTGGTAGGAAGGTAAAGTTATATAGTAATAAGTAAAATCATTACTTGTTCCGGCGTTTATTAATGCACCCTTAGACTCTATAAATATTGGTATCTCATTGGGTTTATATTTTTGAGTCCCGTTAAAAACCATATGTTCTATAATATGAGAAATCCCGTTATTTTTATTATTTTCATTAACGAGACCGGTATTCACCCATATCTGGACCGTAACAACTCCTATACCGTTGATTTCTTTATAAATAGTTTCTAGTTTATTTGATAACTCAAATATTTTAGTATCTGGCATTTTTCGCTCTATTCTATATCTTTGTATTTTTTTAAAAAATTAAACAGAGTCTCCAACATGACGTTGAAAGCTATGAGATTATCAACCTCAGATGACTTTATTAACTCTATAAAATTGTTATATTTGATAAAAATATCGGATCTTATTTTCATAGCATTTTTTAGCCATGCTATACCTTTAATAGTAATGATTTCTGTTATTCTTTTTTGTAATAATTTATATCTTTGTAAAAGTATTTCACTATTAACTTTATCCCAACTGTTTTTAAGTTTTATGTTTTTTATACCTTCCATGATAATATGCAATTGCAGGAGGTCATCTATATAATAATAATTTTTAATTACACAGGAATAATTCTTATCAAGTTTTGTAGTAACATCAAGCATATCAAATGCAGGTTTTATATATCTTATTTTGCATATATTTTCTGCTAATTTTTTATTAAATCCACCTGAGATAAAATGCTTTTTATATCTGGCGAAATTATTTTTATAATATGTATTAAGTTTAGAGGGTATGTTGTTTACAATATTATAGAAGATTTCGATATTTTTTCTTATAATTTCATATTTATCTTGATAGGAGAACCATTCAACAGCCACTTTTAATGTTTTTTCTATCTCTATTAATAATTCATATTGCATACTAGCATCTACTTTATTATCCATGTTGATTATACTTTTCCTGAGGATATCAGTTTTTAATATTTCTTCAGCTTTCAGATAATTTATCATGAGCTCGTAAAAATTTTTACTTGTAAGCTCAACTATGTCGAATAAAAATGATATCCCTGTCTGATTCACAACTTTGTTTACAAGTATTGTTGCAGCTATCTCTTTTTTTAATGGATGGTCTTCCAGCAATTTACCATATTTTTCAATAAATATTGAGGGGAAATATTCTAAATATAGTTTTTTGACTTGTTTGTTGTTCATATCTATATTTTTATAAACTTCCTTAAATAGATATATTTTAGTATAGGCCAGAAGAACGCACAATTCAGGCCTGGTTGGCATACGATTTTCTTTTAGAAAAAGTACTGATTCTAGTTTATGGTTTAATAAACCCGTTTTTCTAAGATATCCAGCAATATCACCTACTTGTTTCTTTTTAGATAATATAAGATCACAACTTATTACCTGAGACTGCATGTAGTTATCTTCTAATACATGTTTTACTATTTCATTTTTGACCATTGACAGCATCTCATTTCTTTCTTCTGTATCCTTAATTATTTTCCTATGGACTAAATCGTTAAGTAAAATTTTTATATTAACTTCATAATCTGAAGTGTCAACTCCAGCGGAATTATCCAGAGCATCTGTATTTATTTTGCCTCCATTTAGGGCAAATTTTATACGTGCTTTTTGTGTTAATCCTAGATTCCCTCCTTCACCTATTACTTTAACGCGTAATTCACTGGCATTTATTCTAACATTGGCGTTTGATGAATCTCCAACTTCATGATTTAATTCAGAGATATCCTTAACATACGTGCCTATACCTCCATTCCAGAGCAGGTCTGCATTCATTTTCAGAATTAGTTGAATTAATTCTTCACCGTTTACGTTATTTTTTGCAGTATCAAGCATAAGTTTTGCTTCTTCTGACAATGAAATTTTCTTTGATGATCTCTCATAAATGCCGCCCCCTTTAGAAATGAGATCTTCATTATAGTCATTCCATGAAGACTTTTTTAATTTAAATAGTTTTTTTCTTTCTTTATAACTTACAGAGGGTATTGGATTAGGATCCAGTAAGATATGTCTATGATTAAAAGCAGCTAAGAGTTTTAAATGATTGGATAATAACATACCATTGCCGAAAACATCTCCAGACATATCCCCTATTCCGATAACTGTGATTTCATCCTTGCCGATATTTTTGCCTAATTCTCTAAAATGTCTTTTTACACATTCCCATCCTCCTCTTGCTGTTATACCAAGTTCTTTATGATCATACCCTGCGCTTCCTCCTGATGCAAAAGCATCATCGAGCCAAAAGTTGTAATTCCTGGAAATAGCATTAGCTGTATCACTGAATGTTGCAGTCCCTTTATCAGCTGCCACGACTAAGTATGGATCTGTTTCATCATATGCAATAACATTGGAAGGATGGATAACTTTACCATGGATATAATTATCTGTAATATCAAGAAGTCCTTGGATAAAATTAATATATTGCTCCGTGATATCCTCTTTTTTATTAAGCAAATTATCCCTGATAACAAAAGCTCCTTTTGACCCTGTGGGTACTATGATGGTATTTTTTACTACCTGAGTTTTCACAAGTCCAAGGACTTCTGTTCTGAAATCATCAGGTCTATTGCTTAATCTTAACCCCCCTCTTGCTATTTTGCCATTTCTAAGATGGATACCCTTCATTTTAGCACTATGAACAAATATTTCATATAACGGTTTTGGTTCCGGTATTATTGCCAATTTTCTGCTGCTAATTTTAAAAGAGATATAATTTCTTTTAGGTTTAAGAAAGTAGTTTGTTCTGCATATGTTCAAAATTATATCTAATACATGCCTCATTATCTTATCTTCAGTCATAGATTTAATATTTTCTATGTCATTATAAATGCTAGAAAGTTGGCTATCTATATCTCTTGTGACCTTGCTGGGATCAAATTTTTCATAAAAGAGGGCTATAAGCTTAAAGGTTAATTCATGGTTATTTATCAATGTGTTATTTATGGTTTCATGTCTAAATGTATATTCTATTTGTTCCAGATAATTTCTGACAGATCTAATTAAATCTATCTGTTTGTAGTTAAGATTTCCCAGAACAGATAACTTGTTTAACTTGTCGTTTGTTACCTGGTCTTTTATTACCGAAGTGATTAATTCTGGTATTATTTTTTTATAATTTCTTTTAAAAGAAATTATATCTTCTATATCTGCGATAAAAAAAGCGTGGATATAATAATTTTCCTTAAGTGTTTGGATTTCATAGATATCTTCTTCATATACCTTTATTCCCAAATTATCAATAATAGGCATAAGATAGGTTAATAATAATGAGTGATGAGAATAAACATTTAATACTACTTTATCCTGGTCTGTATAAAGAGATGCAGAATAATCTTTTAATTTCTCCATGTATCCTATATCTATAAAAGCTTCGCGAGGCGTATTTTTATTTTTATAACTTTCTGGGAAAGATGATTTATATTTTGTGAAGAGGTGGTTACCTTTTTCTGTGTTATAATTTACGCTCAAAATATCATATAATTCTTCATCCCAATCCTTAAACAGCTCTATGATTCTTTTTTTAAGATTGTTTTTGTCTAATAAGTTAATAGTATTAAGATCTTTTAGAAATAGATGCAAATGTATATAAAAATAGCCGTGATCATCAAATCTAACCGAACGATCAACTATTTCTCCCTGGAATGTTTCTTTTAACTCAATAGAAATGTCATCAACAAGTTCTGTGGAATATTTTTCTAATGATGCTGATAAAAATATGTAAAAATGCCCCTTGGGCTCAAAATCTTTATAGAAAATACTTACGTGATTTTTGCCATGTAAAGAGAATATTATACTTAAGATATTTTGTAATGTATCTTCTGATAAAGCAAAAAGCTCGGTTTTTGGGAAGGTGTTAAATATATACTTTGCCCACTTATAGTCATGTGTTGCTTTTATCAAATTAAAATATTTAATGATGTTTTTTGTTTTATCTTTTACAATAGGTGTTTCTCCAGAAGGAGCATTTATTCCATGTTTGCTTAGGAGACCAAGTATTAAAATAACTTTATCTGCTTTGCCCTCTTTTTGATCCACAAAGATAATTCTATCCAGGCAGGATCTTATTTTTACTCTTGATTTAGAAGATATTTTGTCAATTAAAATAGGTTTTTTATTAACGAGTTCTATATCCCCACTTTTATTTAACGTTATAAGTCTAAAAGGGTTCATTTTTATTCTTTTTAACTTGCAGATACCAAAATTTTGATCACTAAATGTTTTGGATTCAAAATCAATATTTTCCAAAACCCTCATCCCTTGAATAATAAAATTTTCTTTTAGAATCCATTTAATAAAATCTGTTAGATTGGGCTCTTTGGAGGCCAATCTTTCTGCTTTCTCTTCGAGCGTGGTTGTGACACTGGGGAAGCTGTCAACAGTAAGAAATACTTCCTTTAAAATATTATTAAGCTCTCCTTTTATTTTATTAAGTATTGAAGTGTTTACATCTCCAAGCATAATGAAAAGAAAAGATTCATTCTCTGTATCACTTGTAGGACAAGATATGCTGGAGATATCTCCTAAAGATGTCCTGTTAACAGAAAATATCGGATGAATGATTATGGGGTCATCAATATTTATTTCATAAAAATATTCTCTTATGCTATCAATAAGAAAAGGTCTGTCATCCGTAATTATTATACCAATCGAAAAGTTGCCAATAAAAAATGGGAATTCGGTAAAATGTGAGAATTTTGTGAGATATTTTTTTTTCTTCCTTTCGTTAAAGACTTTAAACAGATAATCAAAAAAAGATGTGAAATCTGAGTCAGACATTATGTTGATTAGATTTTTAGGGAAACCCGCTAAAATCATTTTTGTAAAATCAGACAAGAGTTGATTTTCATTTTTGAGTTTTAAAGATACTTCATCAATAATGTTTTTTGTTGTTTGCCTAGCTTCTTTACTTTTTTTAACATTATTGCCAGATAAAACAGAAATATTGTACATTTGATCTCTCCCAACTATAAAAATATTTTAAATTTATTTTTTTGGCGCCTAGTCTGGTATTTTGTATCTGTTTTCATGTTTTTCTCTCTTTGAACCGTTTGTGTATATTACGTTGCATGTCTCTATATTTAAGGTTTTATATACTCCCTAAATATTGTTTTGGGTAACATAACTTTGCCAAATCTTTGGAATAAGTTCTAATAACATTAAGTAAAAAATAAGGATTTCTTAAAAGTTCTCTACCCATTGCAATAAAATCTGCTTCCTCATTTCCTAATATTTGTTCTATCTGTTCAATCCTGGTAATTAAACCAACAGCAATAGTGGGGATGTTAACAGCCTTTTTTATTTTTTGAGCATATGTAACTTGATATCCAGGGTATATATTCTCAGGAGCCTTTTCAGAGATACCTCCTGATGAAATGCTTATTATATCTATACCAGATTCTTGAGCCATTTTTGAAAAAACCACTATATCTTCTAATATATTGCCATTATAAACATAGTCAGTTGCTGAAAATCTCATAGATAGTGGGATGTGTTTGTTAACATCTCTTATCGTTTCTATTATTTCTTTGACTATCTTAAATCTACTCTCATATGTCATGGCCCCATATAAGTCTTTTCTTTTATTTGTATAGGGAGATAGGAACTGATTAAGTAAATATCCATGGGCAGCGTGAATTTCTAAAATATCGAAACCGGCTTTTATAGCCCTGCCAGCTGCCTCTTTAAAAGATAAAACAGTGCTTCTAATTTCATCAATACTCATTTCATGGGGTATTTTATAATCATTTGAAAATCTTAATCCACTGGGGGCAGAAATTTCCCCTGATACTTCTGCTTTTCTTCCTGCATGTGCTAGTTGTAAAGCTGCTTTTGATCCTGCATTATGGATGAGATCAACGATCTCTTTTAGATTATTGATTTGGGAATTGTTCCACAAACCAAGGTCATTTTCACTTATTCTGCCGCTGGGTGTTACCGCAGTTGCTTCTACTGTAATTAA
>Ga0209345_10003053_pt1 | contig 17629 bp, 10 predicted proteins | sample Cruoilmetagenom7_FD_187294 | JGI IMG/M metagenome (GOLD analysis project Ga0209345, IMG submission 187294) | Oil polluted marine microbial communities from Coal Oil Point, Santa Barbara, California, USA - Sample 7 (SPAdes) (version 2) | ecosystem: Environmental > Aquatic > Marine > Oil seeps ...
TTCGTACCCATGATAAGTTCCTTTGATTTGAAGTTGCCGCATTAATGCAAGGCCGACGCGCAATGTCCACTTTTTACGTGACGAAGCCATGACGCGCTCCGATAGCACGCAATCACATCTGAAAGCGCGGCAACACGTGACCTGCTGCCCACTGAGTCGCCTAATTCACGGGTATTGCTCGATGGAATACGACGTCGGCAGACATAGACCGCACCGCGGCGATGGACCGGGTCTGCAATCTCATTCTCTAGGCTCCTGATGGAGCCGAAAGGATCATGTTGCTTAGAACTGAAAGCGGGCGTATCGCACAAATGAATCACACCCATCTATCGCAGTGAGAGGATGTGGATGTCGAAAAGCCGTTTTTCTAAAAAATTACAGTAGCTTGGAAAGCCTGGCTGGGGTGGTAGGATTCGAACCTACGATACACGGTACCAAAAACCGATGCCTTACCGCTTGGCTACACCCCAACAGGTCAGGGGGTTATTAGTGGTGGCGGAACGGGGCTGCAAGTGGAAAATGCCCTCAGAAAGGTGCGATCGGTCTTGAGGGTCGTATCTGCGGACAGGGAGCCTACGACATGCAGGAATTTACCTTCTCAACGACAGGACGGATCGTCTTTGCCGCGGGAGCGTCGGATCGGCTGGGTGTGCTTGCAGCAGAATTGGGCGTGCAGCATGTGGGCCTGGTGACAGACCGCACGGTGAGGGAGCTGAACCTCACGAAATTCGCTGAAAAATCAATGAACTCTGCCGGGTTGAAGGTGAGCGTCTATGACGGGACCAGTCCTGATCCGACCGAGGATATGCTGGAGGATGCGTTAAAGCAGCTTGCCGGTTGCGACGGAATCGTGTCGATCGGTGGGGGGTCTTCGCTGGACATCGCGAAGCTGGTCGCGGTGCGATTGTGCAGTTCTCAGCCTTTGGCGCAGATGTACGGCGTGGGAAATGTCACCGGCGCGCGATTGCCGTTGATTCTTGTGCCGACGACGGCGGGCACGGGATCGGAGGTTACGCCGATTTCGATCCTGACGACGCGCACGCAGGAAAAAATGGGCGTGGTCAGTGAGGTTCTGCTGCCGGACATTGCGCTGCTCGATCCTGATCTGACCCTTGGGCTGCCCCGCTCGGTGACTGCGGCGACGGGCGTGGACGCGATGGTTCATGCGATTGAGGCCTATACCTCGAAATTGAAAAAGAACCCGGTTTCGGACGCTCTCGCGCGGGAGGCTTTGCGGCTGTTGGGGGGCAATATCAAGCGCGTGTGCAGCCATCCCGATGATGCGGACGCGCGCGGCGCCATGCTTTTGGGCTCCTGCCTCGCCGGGCAGGCATTTGCCAACGCGCCGGTGGCGGCGGTCCATGCGCTGGCCTATCCGCTGGGCGGTCAGTTTCATGTGCCGCACGGGTTGTCCAACTGCCTCGTCCTGCCGGAGGTGCTGGCGTTCAACGCTCCTCAGGCCTCAGAGCTATATGATGAATTGGCGCGGATCCTCTTCGAGGACGGGGTTACGCTGGCCGACGGATTTCGTGCGCTCGCGCCGGAAATAGGGCTGGTCACGACCCTGCGCGATGTCGGTGTCGGGGAACATCATCTGGAAGGTCTGGCCCGTGATGCCATGAAGCAAACGCGCCTTCTGGTGAACAATCCGCGTGAAGTGACCTATGCGGACGCGCTTGAAATTTATCGCGCGGTTTTCTAGCGGTTCGGGTGCCATGAGGCGGCTGCCCTGCGCATGATTAACCGTATCGCAGGGTTTCCAGGTCAAGGTGAAGCGGTACAGGGCCTCCCTGCCCGTGCAAACTTGGAAGGGGCGCGATATGCCCCTTCCGATATTTCGTCTAGCCGATCCCGGCGGGGCTAGAATTCCTCGACATAGACCACGCCCTGCGCCGATTTGATTGCCGCCTTGATCTGCGGCGTGACGCGGTATTCGTCCTTGAGCCTGATCTCCACATCGCCCGGCAAATCCGGGTGTTGCAGAATCAGGTTGACCGGCCCCCTGCCCCGGCGCGGGCCCGTGGCGCTGTCGGCCAGACGCGCGGCGACGGAGCCGAGGGCGTCCTGATCGTTTAGATAGATCTTCAGACCGGCGGTTCCGGCCTCCGCCACGATATCCTCGGCTGAGGTGACACTACGCGCGAGCAGTTTCAGGCTGTCCCCCTCCATCGTGGCCTCAACGCTCATCACGATGTTCTGGCCCACGTCGAACAGATCGCCCGCCTGTTCCAGCGTGTCGCCGAACACGGTCACCTCGTAGAGGCCCGTCGGATCCGAGCAGGAAACGAAGGCGAAGCGGTTGCCCCGCGCCGATTTGCGCACCTGCTTTGTCGAAACGGTGCCCGCCAGTTTCGCAGCAACGGGCCCGCCCTTTGCCTTGGCCGTGATGTCCGCCAAAGTCATCACACGCTTGCGCCGCAGGGGCGGCATATAATCGTCGAGGGGGTGGCCTGACAGGTAGAAGCCGATGGCCTGATGCTCCTGCGCCAAGCGTTCCGTCGGCAGCCAATCCTCGGGCATGGGCAGGCGCGGTGCGGGCAGATCCTCACCCGCGTCACCGAACAGACCACCCTGGCTGGAGTTCTTTTCCTCATGCGTGGCGGCGGAGTAAGCCACCAGCTTGTCCAGACTGGCGAAGACCTTGTGCCGGTTCGCGTCGAGCAGGTCGAACGCGCCCGCACGGGCCAGCATTTCCAGCGGGCGCTTGCCCACCCGCTTCAGATCGACCCGGCGGGCGAAGTCGAACAGGTCGAGGAAGGGCTTGTCCGCGCCGTCCGACCGCCGCGCATCCGTTATCAGGCGCATCGCCTCAACCCCGACGTTTTTCAGACCGCCAAGCGCGTAGACGACCTGCCCGTCCTTGACCGTGAACGTCGCCTCGGCCCGGTTGACGCAAGGCGGGATCAGACCGATTTTCAGGCGGTCGATCTCCTGCTTGTAGATGCTGAGCTTATCGGTCAGGTGGATGTCGCAATTCATCACACCGGCCATGAATTCGACCGGATGGTTCGCCTTCAGCCACGCGGTCTGGTAGCTGACCACGGCATAGGCGGCGGCGTGGGATTTGTTGAAGCCGTAATTAGCGAACTTGTCCAGCAGGTCCCAGACTTCCTGCGCCTTGGCCTGATCCACGTTGTTTTCGGCAGCACCGGCGAGGAATTTCGGGCGCTCGGCGTCCATCGCCTCCTGAATCTTCTTGCCCATCGCGCGGCGCAGCATGTCGGCACCGCCCAGCGTATAGCCGGCCATGTCCTGCGCGATCTGCATCACCTGTTCCTGATAGACGATGATGCCCTGCGTCTCATCCAGGATATGATCCACGGTGGGGTGCAGCAGGGCGCGCTCCTTGCGCCCGTTCTTCACGTCGCAGAAGGTCGGGATATTCTCCATCGGGCCGGGGCGGTAGAGTGCGACCAGCGCGATGATATCCTCAATGCACGTGGGCTTCATCTGGCGCAGCGCGTCGCGCATGCCTGAGCTTTCCACCTGAAACACCGCCACCGTCTGAGCCGAGGCGTAGAGTTCGTAGCTGAGCGGATCGTCGATCGGGATGGCGGAGATGTCGTAGGGATTGATTTCGAGCGCCGCGCGCCGGGCCTTGCTGGCGTTGTCGTCGCCCTCGGGCGGGTCCATCAACGGGGTGCCCTGCCCCTTGAGCAGGTCGAGCGCGTTCTGGATCACCGTCAAGGTCTTCAGGCCGAGGAAGTCGAATTTCACCAGCCCCGCCTGTTCGACCCATTTCATGTTGAACTGCGTGGCTGGCATGTCGGAGCGAGGGTCCTTGAACAGCGGCACCAGCCGGTCCAGCGGACGGTCCCCGATCACCACGCCCGCCGCGTGGGTCGAGGCGTTGCGCAACAGCCCCTCCAGCGCCGAACCGATGGTCAGCAGGCGGTTGACGACCTCCTCCTGCCTGGCCTCTTCCTTCAGCCGCGGCTCATCCACCAGCGCCTGCTGGATCGAGACGGGCTTGACCCCCTCAACCGGGATCAGCTTGGACAGTCGATCCACTTGCATGTAGGGCATTTGCAAGACACGGCCCACGTCGCGCACGGCCGCCTTGGACAGCAACGCGCCAAAGGTGATGATCTGCCCGACCTTGTCGCGCCCGTATTTCTGCTGGACGTAGCGGATGACCTCCTCACGCCGGTCCATGCAGAAATCGATGTCGAAATCGGGCATGGAGACCCGTTCGGGATTCAGGAACCGCTCGAACAGCAGGGAATAGCGCAGGGGATCCAGATCGGTGATGGTCAGGGCGTAGGCGACCAGACTGCCCGCGCCCGAACCCCGGCCCGGACCGACGGGAATGTCGTGATCCTTGGCCCATTTGATGAAGTCCGCAACGATCAGAAAATAACCGGGGAAGCCCATCCCCTCGATAATCTCCAATTCGAAATCGAGACGTTTCTGGTATTCCTCCACCGGGACGGCGTGGGGAATCACGGCGAGGCGGTTTTGCAGACCCTCGTTCGCCTGACGGCGCAGTTCGTCCACTTCGTCATCGGCGAATTTCGGCAGAATCGGATCGCGTGTCGTCACGCGGAAGGCACAGCGGTGGGCGATCTCGACGGTGTTTTCTAGCGCTTCGGGCAAATCCGCGAACAGGGCGGCCATCTCATCCGCGCTCTTGAAATAATGTTCCTCGGTCAGACGGCGGCGCGGCTCCGCCTGATCGACATAGTTGCCATCGGCGATGCAGAGCAGAGCGTCGTGCGCCTCGTACATCTCTCTGACAGGGAAGTGCACGTCGTTGGTGGCGACCAGCGGCAGGTTCTTGGCGTAGGCGAGTTGCACCAGTCCGGGCTCGCTGGCGGATTCCTCCTGCGTCCGGGTCGCGTCTCCGACGGGGTGGCGCTGCAGTTCGATGTACAGCCGGTCGGGGAACATGTCGGCCAGTTGATCGGCAAGCGTCGCGGCGCTGGGTGCGTGACCGTCGCGGATCAGTTGCCCCAGCGGGCCCAGTGCACCGCCGGTCAGGCAGATCAGCCCGTCCGAATGTCGGGCCAACTCCTCCAGCGTCAGGTGCGGCAGCAGATCGCCACTGTCCAGATAGGCGCACGAATTAAGCTGCATCAGGTTTTCCCAGCCCGTCTCGTTCTGCGCCAGCAATACGATCGAGCGAGGCTCCACCGGCTTTTCACCCGGTCGGGGCGGGCCTGCATAGGCCAGCGGGAACTGCGTGCCGATGATCGGATGCAGTCCGGCCTTTGCCGCGACCTCGGAAAACTCCAGCGCGGCGAAATTGTTACAGGTATCGGTGACGGCCAGCGCGGGCATACCTGCGGCCTTGGCCATCTCGGGCAGTTTCTTGACCTGCAACGCACCTTCGAGCAGCGAATAGGCCGAGTGGACGCGCAGATGGATGAATCGGGGGGATGTGGTCATCCTTGGACCTTATCGTGTGCCGTGCCCGTGAACCAGCGGCCCCGTGGGGTGCCTGCGGAAATTATGCCGGGCTTTACCCCGCCGGTCCACGGGCGTTAGGTATCGTCGGGAACCGAATGAAAGGGCCTTTGCCGGGTGAATGCACTGTACGTGAAGATTTTTGCCGAGCGGAATTGCGGCGCTGCAGAACTGGGGCGTGATATCCGCAAGGCGTGGCACGTCACCGAAATGCGCGGCGCACCCGAACTGGACCGCGCGAGCCTTCGCTCCATCCTCAAATCCGTCCCCCCGCGGGAGCGGGCCGCGCTGCACAACCACATGCTGGATACCGAGCATGACCGGATCCTGTATTCCGATTTCGGGTGGAGCGCTACGGCCCCCTCGCCGGACATCATCCAATCGGCGGCCCATGCAGCGGACACATTGTTCGTGGGTGTGACGATGCACCCCGCCGCCTTCGCCGCCGCGTTGAACGCCAGGCCGCGCACACCGGGTGCCGCGACCAGGCAAATGCCCCTGCCCGACTGGTTGGCACAGCCCTTTCCGATCCACCGGCGGGACGGCTTGGGTGGTGAGGAACCGCGCCTACCCCTGGCATTGTGGACGGCCAAGGCACGCGCGCTGCTCAAGCTCGCCGATACGGATCGTGAGGTGGTGCTGTTGCAGGCCGCCAATCTGCGAGAGACTGCCGAGGCCGCGCTGACCCCCCACATGATGCGCAAGGAGGACACGAAGCCCGGCTTTGCCAGGATCGAGGTGCCGAACTGGGAGCCCGCCCTGCGCCGTCTGCCGGGCCGCGATCTGCGCGAATTCCGCCTGCAACTGGACGATGGTATCATGCGGGCGCTGGGCTACGATCCTCTTTGATGGCCACTTGCGGGGCGCGGATGCTGGCAGGCCTGTCGCGGGCGGCTTGCGGCCCCCGTGATTTTACCGTTTGATAAAAACCGTTGAAGGCAGCTTCGACGGTTAGAGGAAAGCTTTGCTATGATCCGGTTCATGCTCAACGGAGAGGTCGTCACGGTCGAGGGGGCCGCGCCCACGGTCACCCTGCTCGATTGGCTACGCGAGACGCGGGGCCTGACCGGCACCAAGGAAGGCTGCAACGAGGGCGATTGCGGCGCCTGTACCGTCACCGTCAGCACGCTGGATGAGACGGGTCTGACACATCAGGCTCTGAACGCCTGCATCCTGTTCTTGCCGCAACTGGCCGGGAAGGCCGTGCGAACGGTCGAGGGGATCGCCGCGCCTGACGGTGAATTGCACCCGGTTCAGGACGCCATGGTCACGGAGCACGGATCGCAATGCGGGTTCTGCACCCCCGGTTTCGTGATGTCGATGTACACCGCACACCGAACCGGGCGGGTCGATCACGACGATGTTCTGGCCGGAAATCTATGCCGCTGCACCGGATATGCCCCGATTGTTCGCGCGGCCCAGCGCGCGGCCTCCCGCCCCGTTCCGGCATGGGAAATCGACGAACGCGCCATGCTGGAGGCGTTGGCGCTATCGGGGGACATGAGCGGCGAGGGCCTGCACCTGCCGGGATCCACCGCGTCACTGGCCGCGATCTATGCCGCGCACCCCAACGCCACAATCGTGGCCGGTGCCACCGATGTGGGCCTGTGGGTGACGAAACAGTTCCGCCCGGTCGGTCCGGTGATCTTCACCCACCGCGTCGGCGATCTGGCCCGCATCGAGCGTGTGCAGGGCGGTCTGCGTATCGGGGCGGGCGTCACGCTCAGCAGGCTGCGTGGCGCGATGGCCGACCGCCATCCCGACTTTGCCGAGCTGATCCGCCGCTATGGATCGGTTCAGGTGCGCAATGCCGCGACCATCGGCGGCAACATCGCCAATGGCTCCCCCATCGGGGACGGCCCGCCCGCGCTGATCGCGCTGGGAGCAGAGCTGACGCTGCGACACGGTGAGGATCGCAGGCGGATGCCGCTCGAAGACTTCTTCCTCGACTACGGCAAGCAGGATCGGATGCCGGGTGAGTTCGTCGAGAGTATCTTCGTGCCCGATCAGGAGGATACGCTGGCCTGCTACAAGCTGAGCAAACGGTTCGATCAGGATATTTCCGCAGTGTGCGGTTGTTTTGCGCTGCACATGGATGGAGGTGTTGTGGACGAGGCGCGCATCGCCTTCGGCGGCATGGCAGGCACGCCGAAACGGGCACATGCGGCGGAGGCAGCCCTGACAGGTCGGGTGCTGAGCGCGCAGGCGGTTCGGGATGCGCAGGACGCATTGACCCAGGACTTCCAACCCCTCAGCGACATGCGGGCCAGCGCGGCCTACAGGATGCAGGCGGCACGCAACATGATCCGGCGCTATTGGCTGGAGCGGGTGGAGGGGGTGCCGATGCGCCTCGTCGGTCCGAAATCCGAAACGGGGGTCGCGTGATGGCGAGCGTTCACCAGCCCAAACCGCACGATTCAGGCCTCCTGCACGTCACCGGGGCGGCCCGCTATACCGATGACATTCCCGCACCTGCCGGAACGCTGCATCTGGCCTTTGGCCTTGCGACGGTCGCTCATGGGGTGGTCACCACGCTCGATCTGGCGCCGGTTCGCGCCATGCCGGGCGTGCGGCTGGTTCTGGGGCCGGATGATTTCGCGCGGATGCCCGATGTCTCCCCCTCGCCCGCGCCGGAACCGCTGCTGTGTACGGGCGAGGTACAGTTCCACGGCCAGCCGCTGTTCGTCGTTGCTGCGGATACGCATTTGCAGGCCCGCCACGCCGCCCGCGCCGCCAAGGTCACGTTCGAAGAACGGGAGCCGATCCTGACGATAGATCAGGCCCTTGCGGCCGGGCGTCTGCTGGAGGAGCCGCTGGAGTGGGAGAAAGGCAGCCCCGACGACGCACTGGGCACGGCCCCACACCGCGCGCAGGGCCGGATCGAGGTCGGCGGTCAGGAACATTTCTATCTGGAGGGTCAGGCCGCCATGGCGGTTCCCGGCGACGGGGATGAGATGCTCGTCCATGCCTCCACCCAGCATCCGAGCGAAATCCAGCACAAGGTCGCACAGGCGCTGGACGTCCCCTTCGCCGAGGTGACGGTACAGGTGCGCCGAATGGGCGGCGGCTTCGGTGGCAAGGAATCGCAGGGCAACGCACTGGCCGTCGCCTGCGCCCTGGTCGCGCAGCGGACCGGGCGCGCGGTCAAGATGCGCTATGACCGCGACGACGACATGACCATCACCGGCAAACGGCACGAGATCCGCATCGACTACGACGTCGGGTTCGACGACACGGGCCGGATCGCGGCTGTCATCTTTGACCAATATATGCGCTGCGGCTGGTCCGCCGACCTCAGCCTGCCGGTCGCCGACCGCGCGATGCTGCACGCGGACAACGCCTATGACCTGCCCGCCGCGCGGATCAGATCGACCCGGCTGCTGACGCATACCTGTTCCAACACGGCATTTCGCGGTTTCGGTGGCCCGCAGGGCATGGTGGGGATCGAACGGGTGATCGAGCATATCGCCGCCCATCTGGACCGCGACCCGTTGGAGGTGCGCCGCGCGAATTTCTATGCGCCGGGCAATACCGGGCAGACTACCCCCTACGGAATGCAGGTCGAGGATAACGTCATTCACGGCATCGTCGATCAGTTGACCGAAACCAGCGACTATTCCGCCCGCCGCGCGCAGATCGCCGAGTTCAACGCGACCAGCCCGGTCATCAAGCGCGGCATCGCGCTGACCCCGGTGAAGTTCGGCATTTCGTTCACCCTGACCCAGCTCAATCAGGCGGGCGCGTTGGTCAATGTCTATACCGACGGCTCGATCCGGTTGAACCACGGCGGCACGGAAATGGGCCAAGGCCTGTTCACCAAGGTCGCCGCCGTTGCCGCCGATGCGTTCGGCGTGGATGCCACGCATGTGAAGATCACGGCGACGGACACTGCGAAGGTCCCCAACACCTCCGCCACTGCGGCGTCCAGCGGTTCGGATATGAACGGCATGGCGGTCAAGGCGGCTTGCGAAACGGTACGGGATCGCATGGCGCAACACCTGTGCACGGCCAAGGTGCTGTGGCACGACCGCGATGAGGAAGGCAAAGGCATCATCGACCGTGACGGACATCCGGTGATCCGCGAACACGCCTTCGACTGCGCGCCTGACGATCTGGTCTTCGCCGCTGATCAGGTGAGCGACGGGACACATTCGATCCCGTTCTGGGCGGCGGTTCAGGCCTGCTACGTCGCGCGAATCTCGCTCAGTTCGACCGGCTATTACGCCACGCCGAAGCTGGCCTGGGACCGCACGCAGCGCAGCGGACCCCGGCGGCCGTTCTACTACTTCGCCTATGGTGCGGCGGTGACGGAGGTGGCACTGGACACCCTGACCGGGGAAAACCGCATCCTGCGCACGGATATCCTGCACGATTGCGGCAAGTCGCTGAACCCCGCGCTGGACATCGGCCAGATCGAGGGCGGCTACGTACAGGGCGCGGGATGGCTGACGACGGAGGAACTGGTCTGGACCCCGCCGGGCCCCGCGACCATGGGCGGCAGGCTGGCCACTCATGCGCCCTCGACCTACAAGATTCCGGGCTGCGCGGATCGACCACGGGTTTTCAACGTCGCCCTTTATGAAAATGAGAACGTCGAGGCTACGATTCACCGGTCCAAGGCGGTGGGCGAACCGCCTTTGATGTTGGGAATCTCGGCCCTGATGGCCTTGCAGGACGCGGTTCGGGCCGCAGGCTCGGACGTGCTGCTCGACGCGCCAGCCACAGCCGAACGCCTGCTGAACGCAATAGAGACGCCACGCGGATCAGGCTGGTGACGGCAGGCGCGCATTCAGGGCGGATTGCGACGGTGGCCACATGAGCGGGTTCGACATCGAGGCGCTGCGCAGAGCCTGTGCCGGCGGACCCGTGGTGCGGGTGCTGGTCGCCCGGCATCGCGGCTCGGTCCCGCGAGAGGCGGGCACCGCCATGCTGGTAACACCGACGGGTCAGCACGGCACCATCGGCGGCGGCACACTGGAATTCGAGGCGGTGGCGCAGGCGCGGCGCATGTTGAAGGGCGGTGGTGCGACTGCCCTGCGCGCCGTGCCGCTGGGCCCCGCGCTGGGGCAGTGTTGCGGCGGTCACGTCGATCTGGTTTTTGAACGGTCCACCCCCGATACTTTGCCTGCCGAACCCTCGGGCACGGTGTTCGCACGTGCTCTTGATGGCGCAGAACAGATGCCTTTCCCCGTCGCCCGCGCCGTGCAGGCGTTGCGAGAGGGGCGCGAGGTTCCCGTGATGCAGGATCGCTGGATCGTCGAGCGGATTGCCCCTGCACAAACACCCCTTTGGCTGTATGGCGCAGGCCATGTCGGGCGTGCGGTGGTGCGGGTGTTCACCGGGTTGCCCTTCGCCATCACCTGGGTCGATGATGCCGCCGCCAGATTTCCCGAAGACATTCCCGATCACGCGGCCCCGCTGATGGCGGCGAACCCGGCGGACGCGGTGGGCCGCGCCCCGCTGGACGCGATCCATATCGTGCTGACCTATTCGCACGCCCTGGATCTGGAAATCTGCCACCGGGTGTTGCTGCGCCCCCACGCGCATCTGGGCCTGATCGGATCCGCGACCAAGGCCACGCGGTTTGCGAAACGGTTGCGTGAACTCGGCCATGCCCCTGCCACAATCGCCCGTCTAAATTGCCCTATAGGCGACAAGTCCCTTGGAAAAGAACCTGCCCAGATCGCGATTGGACTTGCGTCAGAACTTTTGCAGTTGCGAAATAACGTAACGCAGCTTACCGAATCGAGAGCATGAATACGCTTCTGGACATCTCAGGACTGAGGAAGGCCTATCCGGGCGTCGTCGCGAATGACGATGTCGCGTTCGATATCGCCCCCGGTGAAGTCCACGCGCTGCTGGGTGAGAACGGCGCCGGAAAATCGACCTTGGTCAAGATGATTTACGGTCTGGTGCAACCCGATGCGGGCCACATGCGGCTGCACGGACGGGACTATGCGCCAACCTCGCCCAAGGACGCCCGCGCCGCCGGTGTGTCCATGGTGTTCCAGCATTTCAGCCTGTTCGAAGCCTTGAGCGTGCGTGAAAACATCGCGCTGGGGCTGGACGAGGCGGTTGCACCGCGCACCCTGTCGGATCGTATCCGCACCGTCAGCCGCGACTACGGTCTGCCGCTGGACCCCGACCGCCTGATCGGTGACCTGAGCGTGGGGGAGCGGCAGCGGGTCGAGATCGTGCGCTGCCTGTTGCAGGATCCGCGCCTGTTGATCATGGACGAACCCACATCCGTCCTGACCCCGCAGGAGGTCGAAACCCTGTTCGACACGCTGCGCCTGCTGTCGAAACGCGGGGTGGCGATCCTCTATATCTCGCACAAGCTGGATGAAATCAGAGTGCTGTGCGATCGCGCCACGATCCTGCGCAGCGGCAAGGTTGTGGCGACCTGTCTGCCACGGGATGAGACGCCGCGTTCGCTGGCCGAAATGATGATCGGCACCACGCTGGCGGACCCGCCGGTGCGCCGCGCGATTCCCGGCCGCACCCTGCTGAAGCTGACGGGTTTGAGCCTGCCGACCGATGACCCGTTCGGCGTGACGTTGAGCGGCATCGACCTGACGCTTCGTGCTGGCGAAGTCACCGGGATCGCCGGGGTCGCGGGCAACGGTCAGGACGAGCTGGTCGCGGTCCTGTCAGGCGAATCTCCGGTCGAGGCGGGTATGATCCGCCTCGACAATGTGCCGATCGGCACGCTGGGTCCGAACCGTCGCCGCTCACTGGGACTGCTCAGCGCGCCCGAGGAACGGCTGGGCCATGCCGCCGCGCCCGAGATGAGCCTGACCGACAACACCATGCTGACCGGACGTGTGCGGCAGCGGCTGTCCACGCAGGGTTTTCTGAAATGGAACGTCGCCGCGAACTTCGCCCGGGCCGTGATCGCGCAATTCGACGTGCGCACACCGGGCGTAGACACCCCTGCGCGCGCATTGTCTGGCGGAAATTTGCAAAAATTCGTCATTGGCCGCGAGGTGATGCAAAAGCCGCGCGTTCTGGTCGTCAATCAGCCCACCTGGGGCGTGGACGCCGCCGCCGCCGCCGCAATCCGGCAGAGCCTGCGCGATCTGGCCGCGACCGGCGCCAGCGTTCTGGTGATTTCACAGGATCTGGATGAGTTGATGGAAATGTCGGACCAGTTCGCGGTCATCGCCGGTGGAAGGTTGAGCGCCACCCGCCCCGCCGGCAGCATCAGCATCGAGGAAATCGGCCGCATGATGGGTGGGGGAGAAGCCGCATGATCCGTCTGGAACCCCGGCTCGCCCCGTCGCGCACCATGATGTGGGGCACCCCCGTTCTGGCGGTGATCGCTACGATGATCGCGGGGGGCATCCTGTTCGCCATTCTGGGCAAGAACCCGGTGGAGGCGATCTGGACCATCTTCGTCGATCCGATCCTGGATCCCTACAGCCGGGACGAGCTGTTCGTGAAGGCGGCGCCGCTGGTGCTGATCGCGATCGGGCTGTCCTTCGGATTCCGGGCCGGGGTCTGGAATATCGGGGCCGAGGGGCAATTCATCGTCGGGGCCATCGCGGGCGCGGCGGTGGGGCTGGCATTCTATGGCACGTCGGCGATCTGGCTGTTGCCCCTGATGGCACTGGCGGGCATGGCCGCGGGCACGTTTTGGGCGATGATCCCAGCGTTCCTGAAGGTCCGCTACAACGCCAATGAAATTCTGGTCAGCCTGATGCTGGTCTATGTCGCCGATCAGTTGCTGCGTGCGATGGTCGCGGGTCCGCTGCGCAATCCGGCAGGCTTCAATTTCCCCGAAAGCCGCCTGTTCCACGACAGTGCGGTTCTGCCGCTGTTGCAGGGAATGCCCGGTCTGACGCAATACACCCGCGTGCATCTGGGGGTGCTGATCGCGCTGATCCTCGTACCGCTGGCCTGGGTTCTGCTGCGCAAGCATGTGCTGGGCTTCAACATTCAGGTCATGGGCTCCGCCCCCCGCGCGGCACGGTTTTCGGGCGTGCGCCCGTCCTCCATCGTCTATATCTGCCTGGGTCTGTCCGGGGCGCTGGCTGGGCTGGCGGGGTTGTTCGAAGTCGCCGGTCCCGCCGGACAGCTGGTGCCTGCGCTGCCGCAGGGCTATGGTTTCACTGCGATCATCGTCGCCTTTCTGGGCCGCCTGAACCCGCTGGGCATTCTGGCGGCGGGGCTGGTGATGGCGCTGACCTATATCGGCGGCGAGAATGCGCAGCTCGACCTGAACCTGCCGCGTGCGGCGATCAGCGTGTTTCAGGGAATGTTGCTGTTCTTCCTGCTGGGGCTGGACATTCTGGTGCGCTACCGCATCCGCTTCGGCGCACGGGGGATCGCGCAATGATGGATGTTATCGGGCTGAGCGCCGATCTGTCGCTGGTCACGGCGCTGAGCTATCTGCTGACCGTGCTGCTGCCTACCATGATCATCGCGGCGACGCCGCTGGTTCTGGCCTCGACCGGGGAACTGGTGGTGGAAAAGTCCGGCGTACTGAACCTCGGCGTCGAGGGGATGATGATCATGGGCGCGGTCGTCGGCTTCATCGTCGCCGTGGAAAGTGGCACGCCCGTCGCGGGATTTGTCATCGCGGCGCTGGCGGGGGCGCTGCTGGCGCTGATCTTCGGATTTCTGACGCAGGTATTGCTGAGCAATCAGGTGGCGACGGGACTGGCACTGACGCTGTTCGGGCTGGGACTGGCGGCACTGATGGGACAGACCTATACCGGCATCCGCCCGCCGCAGACGACGCGGCTGGACATTCCCGAAGTGTCGGATTTCCCCATCCTCGGCGATATGCTGTTTTCCTATGACTGGATCGTCTATTTCGCGCTGGCGCTGGTGGGGGCCGTCTGGTGGTTCCTCAATCACACCCGCCCCGGTCTGGTACTGCGTGCGGTGGGCGAAAACCACGATGCGGCGCACGCGCTGGGCTACCGCGTGATCACGATCCGTCTGGCGGCCATTGCCTTTGGCGGGGCCTGTGCGGGGATGGGGGGGGCATATCTCAGCCTCGTGCGCGTGCCGAACTGGTCCGAGGGGATGACAGCGGGCATCGGCTGGATCGCCCTGGCCATCGTGGTGTTTGCCAGCTGGAAACCGGGGCGCGTCATTATCGGCGCCTGGCTGTTCGGGGGCGTCACGATCCTGCAAATCAACATTCAGGCCGCGAATCTCAACATACTGGCCATCGCCGCAATCGTGCTGGCGCTGGTCACGGTCGTGATGATCGCATTCAACCTTCGCACAAAATCGCGGCAGGGCTGGATCAGGGTGGCGTTTTTAGGGGCACTGGCGCTGCTTGGCTGGGCGATGGCCCTGACATGGCCGGATTTCCGTCTCGACTCCGCCTATCTGTCGATGACACCTTACCTCACGACGATCGTGGTGCTGGTTGCCATTTCCGGCGACCGCACGCGCGCGGCCCTCAACGCCCCGGCCTCACTGGGTCGGGTGTTCCACGCCTCCAACTGAACGAGGGGCGGGCGGAACGACCATATCAACAAGGAGACAGCTATGAAACTTTTCAAGTCACTGGGTCTGGCCACGGCGCTGACCCTCGCCACCGGGGGCGTGATGGCCGAAAGCCATTCCGAGGATCCGCTGAAGGTCGGCTTCATCTATGTTGGCCCGATCGGCGATTTCGGCTGGTCCTATCAGCATGAGCAGGGTCGCCTGGCCGTGGAGGAGGAGTTCGGCGATGCGGTGGAGACCACCTATATCGAGAGCGTCCCCGAGGGCGACAGCGAGCGTGTGATCCGTCGTATGGCACAGGATGGCACGGACCTGATCTTCACCACCTCGTTCGGCTATATGACACCGACCCTGCGCGTGGCGGAACAGTTCCCCGACACGATGTTCGAACATGCGACCGGCTATCAGCGTGCCGACAATGTCTCGACCTATTCGGGCCGATTCTACGAGGGTCGCACCGTGCAGGGCATCCTGGCCGGGCATATGACGGAATCGAACGTGATAGGCTACATCGCGTCCTTCCCCATCCCCGAGGTTATCCGCGGCATCAATGCCTCCTACCTCGCCGCGAAATCGGTGAACCCCGATGTGGAGTTCAAGATCGTCTGGGTCTCCACCTGGTTCGACCCCGCGAAGGAGGCCGACGCCGCAAATGCCCTGATCGAGCAGGGCGCTGACGTCATCATGCAGCACACCGACTCCACCGCCCCCATGACCATCGCAGAGGCGACATGGGACGGGCTGGAAGAAGGCGAGACCGGCATCTACGCCTTCGGTCAGGCCTCCGACATGATGGAATTCGGACCCAATGCGCGTCTCTCCTCGATCATCGACAACTGGGCCCCTTACTATATCGAGCGCGTTCAGGCAGCGATGGACGGCACGTGGGAGAGCGCCGACGCATGGCACGGCATCGCCCAGGGCACGACCACTATCGGCGCGTTCAATGAGAACATCCCCGAGGATGTCGCAGCCGAGGCGACTGCCGCGATGGAGGCGATCGCAGCCGGCGAACTGCACCCGTTCACCGGCCCGATCAACAAGCAGGACGGCTCCGTCTGGCTGGAAGAAGGCGAAACCGCCGATGACGGCACGCTGCTGGGCATGAACTTCTATGTTGAGGGCATCGAGGGCGCGATCCCGAACTGATCCTTCGCAGCAAGTGAATGTGACAGGCCCCGGCACCCCGCCGGGGCCTTTTGCGTTCCGGCTCACCGGTCGGGCGGCGAACTGAAGCGGGATGCGGTGGCTGAATCGGGGTGGAGTGCCATCCGCTCATGAGGGCACAGGCATACCGGCCATACGGCATGGCAGACGCCCTGATGCGCCCCCTGTTTCCCGCGTTATCCGTCGTTCGGGAAAGGCACGGCTCTTGCCCTCGGCCCCTCGCGCCAATATGCCTTTGACCCAAGCAATGCGCACGACGCCACCTTGAGGGAGCCACCCATGACCATCGACAAATCCCGCCTGCCCTCCCGCCATGTGACCGAGGGTCCGGCGCGGGCACCGCACCGTTCGTACCTCTATGCAATGGGGTTGAGCGAGGAGGAAATCCATCAGCCGCTGGTCGGCGTCGCAACCTGCTGGAACGAGGCCGCGCCGTGCAACATCGCGCTGAACCGTCAGGCGCAAAGCGTCAAGCAGGGCGTCAAGGTCGCCCGCGGCACCCCGCGTGAGTTCACCACCATCACCGTGACGGACGGTATCGCGATGGGGCACGAGGGAATGCGCTCATCCCTCGCCAGTCGTGAGGCCATCGCGGACACCGTCGAGCTGACCATGCGCGGCCACTGCTATGACGCGCTCGTCGGGTTGGCGGGTTGCGACAAGTCCCTGCCCGGCATGATGATGGCGATGATCCGCCTGAACGTGCCGTCGGTCTTCGTCTATGGCGGCTCGATCCTGCCGGGCCGGTTCGAGGGCAAGGACGTCACCGTTCAGGACGTGTTCGAGGCTGTCGGTCAGCATCAGGCGGGCAATCTGTCCACCTGCGAGCTGGAAAAGCTGGAACAGGTCGCCTGCCCCTCCGCCGGGGCATGTGGCGGTCAGTTCACTGCGAACACCATGGCCTGCGTGTCCGAAGCGATCGGCCTCGCGCTGCCCAATTCGTCGGGCGCACCGGCCCCCTATGAGAGCCGCGACCAGTATGGTGAGGCGTCGGGCCGCGCGGTCATGAACCTGATCGAAAAGAACATCCGCGCCCGTGACATCGTCACGCGTGAATCGCTGATCAATGCCGCGCGTGTCGTCGCATGCACCGGCGGTTCGACCAATGCGGGCCTGCACCTGCCTGCGATGGCGCATGAGGCGGGGATCGACTTCTTCTTGCAGGACGTCACCGACATCTTCCGCGAGACGCCCTATTTCGTCGATCTCAAGCCCGGCGGGCAATACGTTGCCAAGGATCTGTACGAAGCTGGCGGCGTGCCCGTCATCCTCAAGGAACTGGACAAGGCCGGCCTGATCCATCGCGACTGCATGACCGCCACCGGCTATTCCATCGGTGAGGAGATCGACAAGGTCACGCGTGAGGCGGACGGCAAGGTGATCCATCCGGTCGCGACACCGCTCAGCTCCACCGGCGGCGTCGTCGGGCTGACCGGCAACATCGCCCCCGAAGGGGCCATCGTGAAGATCGCGGGCATGAGCGAGGAGCAATTGCAGTTCAGCGGCCCTGCCCGTGTCTTCGAGTGTGAGGAAGACGCCTTCGAGGCCGTGCAGAAACGCGAATACGAGGAAGGCGACGTGAAGATCGGAA
>Ga0209345_10003055_pt1 | contig 17612 bp, 9 predicted proteins | sample Cruoilmetagenom7_FD_187294 | JGI IMG/M metagenome (GOLD analysis project Ga0209345, IMG submission 187294) | Oil polluted marine microbial communities from Coal Oil Point, Santa Barbara, California, USA - Sample 7 (SPAdes) (version 2) | ecosystem: Environmental > Aquatic > Marine > Oil seeps ...
CACACAACCGTCCAAGCCGGCTCCGTGTTGGGGAGAGCCCGACGTGCCTCACGGATGTCGGATATGCCTGAGCGAGACTTTCCAGCAAGAACCGCACCTTCCCGACAGCTCCTCAGCGAAAGGCAACAACAGTCATGCGCCCTCTGTGGCTTTCTCCCTTGCCTCTATGCCTCTATGTGATCCCCAAGGTGATACAGCAGGTGGCGATGGCGACTGCAGCTGTCTCGACTGGCTCGGTGAGCGCTGTCGGGACTTATTGGCGTGGCTGGTGCCCGGGTCGTTGTCGACGAATCAGAGCATTTTGGCCAGGCTGCATGTGAGATTTTGAAGCGGGGGTAGTGCGAAATGCTCTCGGTTGGGGTTGGCTCCAACCGAGATGTCCAGTTTGTTTCGGTGCAGTTTGCCTTCGAGTTCAAGGGTTTTGTGGTACTCTGCTTCGGTTGGGGCTGGATCGTGTCGTACGACTCGATCAAGTTCTCTCGCAATGTGACCGGGAGATCGATGAACGACTCCAACGCATCGAGCTGTTCGGGGTTCTTGTCAGCTGCATACACGAGCGTGTGTCGTATTGCATCTGGTGAACCCTGCACGAGCAGCTCCCTGAGTAGCTCTAGTCTCCCGTTCACAATCTCAAGGACCAGTCGGCCTCTATTGCAAAAAAGCTGAAGTCGCCAGTTGTGGACTTTGGGGTGGAGGAGTTTGATCATTGGGACGGTTTTCTTCTGGCCTTGAGTAGAACGGTTCCCAATGCCTGCGCCTTGCCGGCGACCTTCTTTTGGATTTTGGTACGAAGTTGTCCTTTTTGGTCAGTTCTGACAACTTCTCGATTGTTTCATCCAAGGTTGACAGTGCCATTTCCCTTTTCTTCTTTGCGTTGGTTGAGGGTGTCGTCGTGGTGAAAACTTGCTTTCAGCTCTTGCCTGTGAGATGTGACCCGGGGAACGTCCCGTCGAATGTTGTTGGGGATGTCTTCCCGTACCAGCTGCATGTGTACGTGTAAGCGTTCGTGCTGGGCGAGATGCTCCGTCCTTTTGGCGTTGGCGATGTCACTTTCGCGATCGAGGACAGGACGCCATGGTATGTTCTTTCCTGAAGCTGAAAACATCTCCCGCGGCCAAAGGACAAATTCCCGTTTATCTCTCTTGGGAAAGGGAAGTGACGTGTTTTTCAGAAGAGCGATTTTTGGGCAGAATAAAAGACGACAAGAGCAGTATATATTTGTGGGTGAAGTTGGGTGAGAGTGCTGAGCCAATGGAATTTCGTTCGCTTTTAGTGTCTCTGGATCTCTTTGTGGTCTGGACCATGTAAAGTGCGGACTTGAAATTTGTTATATGTTGCAGCGAGAGTACTGAAGAGGATCTGCCACGCAAACTGTTTGGTAAGAAACAGAGGGAAAGTAGCAGCAGTAAGAAGGCGGTAGGGGATACACGTGGCAGTTGGATTCACATTTGGATGCAGGTTTATATTCGGGACAGGAAGGTAACCAGGATCATGTCGCATGCAAACCAGCTCATTTCTTTTTTACGTCACTATGGTCCTATCTCCGCTAGCGACAATATGTACGATGAATTGATCCAGGCTGAGGTCGAGCGGTATGGAATTGATCCTGCGATTCATATCAGTCCAGCGTATCTGCAGAAAGTTCAGAAGAATTTCGGATCTGAGGAGCCTCGGAACGTCATTTTGACTGGTACTGCTGGAGACGGTAAGACGTATCACTGTCGCTGTGTCTGGGGTCACTTCGGAGGTGATCCCGAACAATGGGAGGCAGGCAAGAAGATCCTTTCGTTATGGCTTCCTGTATCGGAAAAGATGCTGAAGATTGTTAAGGATCTGAGCGAACTGACTCAGAGCGAGAAAGACGGTTTGCTTGCTGATCTTGCACAGGCTGTTACTGACAAGAGTCAGGAAAATGTCTTTCTCGTGGCCGCAAATGATGGTCAGCTTCTGGCAAGTTGGCGGGATTGGTCCGATACGCAAGGTGAAGAAGCACACCGGGTGTTCAAGACTGTCGAAGATATGCTGGTCGAGGAGTGTACGGCAAGCGAGACGCTCAATCTTGATCTCTACAATCTCAGCCGCTTAGACGCTTCGGGACACTTTGAGGAACTTGTCAAGCAGGTTGTTGAGCACCCGAAATGGTCGGACTGCGAGGGTTGTGAATTACTGAAGGATGACGGATCAACAACCTGTCCCATCCGTATTAACCGTGAGCGGCTTCGCGGGAACTCGGACGGTTCGGTTTTTCGCAAGCGGCTTGGCGAGTTGATGAAGCTCGCGCGCTCGAATCATATGTACTTGCCGATTCGGGATCTTCTTTTGCTCGGCGTGAATATTCTTTTAGGCGACAGTCAAAAAAGACAAATTCTTCTGACGTGTAAAACCGCCAAGAATCGGGCGAAGAAACAAGATTACCATCTAACTAACCCCTACGCGAATGTCTTTGGTTTAAATTTGTCTGAGCGCCAGCGACAGCAGTATCAGATCTTTACCACGCTTGAAGTATTCGGGATTGGACGGGAGACGGATAATAAGTTTGACAATGTGCTTATTTACGGTACCTATAACGACTCTGACATTTATAAAGAATTTGTTGGAAAAGATCCCTACTATGGCGCGTCTGCCTACGAATCATACTTGCGGGATTACCTTGAAGGTGAACGGGAGAATATTGAGGAGTTTATGCATGCGCTCTCGCGTCAGCGCCAGCGTTTGTTTTTCTCGTTGCCATCTGAGGTTCTCCTTGATCCGTGGTGCTTAACTGTCTATCAGTCATCGGGAAAGTTCCTGGAGTTTGTGGAGGGGCTTGCAAGTGGAGCCGATGTATTGCGGATACGGGAACTACTTGTGCGTGGTCTCAATCGGACTTTCTGCGGCATGATGATTGATGAGGGGACAGAGCTGTATTTGGCCTCAGCGGGTGGCGATGGACGCGGCAGGATCGCCTCACTTCTCAATTATCAGCTTTCGACGAAGAAATCTCGTCGCGGTCTTTATCTCGACTTCATGCTTGCGTCGGACCAGGCTACGCCCTGTTTGAAAATCATAGATCCTCTCCGTAAAGAAGATCCGGAGGTGGACAGTTTCAATCTTCAGCTTACGCATTTTGAGTATCTTGTTCGTGTTGCAAGCGGCAGTCTGCCGTCAAGTTTTTCGCGTCAGTGCAATGAGGATTTTCTGGACTTCAAGTTGCGCCTTATCAAACGGCTCGATGATCTGATTGGGGAACCACCCTCTGCAAGCGAAGTTACCCTACAGGCGTTGACTGTGAGTAGAGAGGGTCGCGTGATTCCTGAAAACATTCAGATCAAGGTGGGTGTATGAATCAACCGATTGGGGCGCCGAAGCAATACCGAGATGATGTCTATGTCTGGGTTGATGAGGCAATCTGGGGACATCGCCTTTACAACGATCAAACGCCCTGGCTGGTCTTTTTGGAATTCATGGCGATTTTTCGGTCTAGGCAGGCTGAGGGGGTGGCACTTAACGAGTCCCGCCAAGATGGTGCGCATGAAAATTTTACTTATGAGGTTCCGCGGCTGATCCCGCTGCGTCAGTTGATCTTCAATAATCCTTATATTCGCCATGTGGAGGAGACTCAGGATGTTGATTCGAATCGGTGGCAATCCTGGCTGGAATCCTTCGCGACTGATGATGATTTTGGATATTTGCGCGACCGATTTATCTCTTTTGCTCGGTTAGCGCGAGTAGTCGAATTTTTTCAGACTACAGCGATCGAACCGCACCGGCAACGCCGTTGGAGTTCTCGGTTTCTTTTTCCCTATGGTCCGAATTGTCTGTATGCGGATTTGCCTGCCAATATGAACGGCGCTTCGGATCGTCGATTCTTTGCCCGCAGTGGGGAATTACTGTATTTGATGCTTAACCGCAGCGGAAAAGGGCCCGAGATTGCCAAACTAATCTCCGAGAAGATCCTGCGCCAGGATGGAACCTGGAACCGAGTCGCGAGTGCCCTCCTCCCGGATGAATCCCGGATTAACGCGAATCCTGTTTCGAGCAGGATTGGGTACCTGCCTTATGCCGAGCGTCCGGAATATGAGGCACTTGCGGAAACTTGGATGCGGCTGTTAAAGCTGGATTTGCCGGGTGAAGCCTTACTTGATCCGCTGATGCGCCTGTCGGCCCTACACATGCTTCTTTACATGTTGAGAAGAGCGAATGAGGAGATTTGCGATCCGCGTGAACCGAGATTCGTACTAGAGATTGCATCGCCGCGAAAAACAACCCTCTTCGGGCTTTCAACAGAAAATCTTGATGCCAACAGAATGCTCTCAACCCGGGCAGTGCGCGCCCATGTAGAGTCAGCGAAAACCGATAGACAGTGGGACCTGGCCCTTGGTGCACGGGTACCTGCCGACGCTGTGCTTGCCTACCTGAAAGAACGGTTTGCATGGCGACTTGAGGATGGGCCGCCATCCGGTGATCCGGACACGATTTTTGCAAATCTCCAGGAGTATGCGGAAAAACGACACCAACGACATGTTGGAAAAGTTCATCTGGAATGGGCACGCCAGATTGGGCTTGTAGTGTCGCGTTCGGGCGTGGGAAAGTGGTACTCGCCTGACGACTCGCTCTTAAAAGCACTTGTCATGTGCACTGTTGATGAAGGGCGTGAAGAATATCACAGGTTCTTGGGGAAGCTGTATGACCAATTCCGTTTGGTTATTGGTGCAAGCGAAGCTGAACGTGCTTATGGGGTTCTTCCTACTGACCAAAATGCCTTCACACAGAATACGCAGCGTCTCGAACAGCGTCTACGAACTCTGGGATTGCTCCGCCGTCTTTCAGATGATTGCGCCTATGTTGAGAATCCTTTTAGGAGGCGCTCATGACCAGGAATGAGCTTATTGCAGCGGTTGCTCTTGACTTCATCAAGGTGCATCTTGAACAGGAACAAGAGGGTTCGTTGCGGTTCTGCATGCTTGGTCTTCACCCTTCTCTTGTGAGCGTAATAGCGGAGGCGGCACTTGCGGATACGGAGATCAGTGCAAGTGTTTCCGTGAAGATCCCGCCTTTGTTCGACCCGGATCGTATTCTGCCGGACAGCTCGAGAAGCGAGCAATCTATTACGCACTGGCGTCATTGTCGCCTTCCAGACGGTAAGCGAGCGGTGCTCTTTGCCGCGTCTCAGGAAGAACTCCAACGTAATGACAAGAGCGTAGAGAAGATCACGAAGCTTGAAACCGACACTCTGCGGGCGCGCTATGAAGTCTGGATTGAAAAGGTCGGCTTGACGGCCGCGTATCTCGATGACAACAAACAAGACCATCTTGGGATAGCGTTGCGATCGGCTGATCTTGGGCATGTCGTCCGTACGATTGAGACGTTTGCAGATTTTGTTCTGGCAATCGCTGAAGGGGTGATTCACAAAAGCCTTGCGCTCCAGAAGGCCATTGACAATGCCCTGCCGAGTCTTCGGTTGCCGCGCTTCGCAGGCAACTTCGATGGTATTCCGGACAAGAAACGTACGGAGCTTTCGGAGTGGAATAAGATTTTCTTGCGACTGCATAAAAAGGTCCGTCGGTTTCTCTCACGAGAAACCGAACGTGGTGAGCCGATTTCGCGGGAACAGCTTTCCAAGAGCCTTCATGACATGAAGAGTCAGCTCTCAGAAGAGGAATGGAAGGTAATCCAGGATTTTATTGACGCGGATTTGCGGCCTGATGGCTGGTCGGACGAACAGGCAGCACTGGTCAACTTGGACTGGCGAAAAATCTCCGGGCTCTTCGAGGATAGTGTCAAAACGGCATCCCTCTCGCTGGGTGAACAGACCGTGAAGTTCTTCGATGACGAGTTCGACGATCAACTTGACGAGGATGAACGGTCGTTATTTTTCGCTCGTTTTCCCAAGGATCCGTCGGACGGTCTTCGGGAGTTTTTCGAATCGCATAAGGAACATCTAGCGCGGGACAAAAAGCTTGCAAGTTCCTGGGAACGCTATATCTACAGGAATCCACAGACCTATTCGGATTTTTTTGTGGGGCTGATTGCAACGATTGACAGTCTGCGTCGGCGTACAAGCGATGAGGAACTCGCCGGAAACAAACTCGTGGTGAGTATTCCCAAGGGGCGTGAAAAGAGTTTCTGGCGCGGAAAGAACCCGCGAGTGGCCCGATATTTTGCATTCAGGTACCGAGGTCTTGGGACACTGCTTGGGGAGAACATCGAGCTCGACTTCGGAAAGCTCACGGATTTCTACTTTCCCGAAGTGGATGATGATCTGGCCAAGGTTACGTCGAAGTCGAAAGAAGCGTGTTCGATTAAGTTTGAGGTTGTGTTTGATCCAGAAGGTGCAGGGACCAAGCTCATTTTCTACTGGAAAATGCCGGTCGATGCTATCGCGACTAGTTTGCCGGACGACCTTCTCAGCGTGGCCCATCTTGACGGTTCGTATGCATTGTTACCGACAGCAGATATTACACGACAGTCCGTGAGCGTGAAGGGAGGCATTCAGCGTATAGCGCTTGACAATGTGAACACGATCCGTGACGTGATGAACACGAATGAGGGAAAGCTTGTTGCACCCAACGAGAAAGATGGGGATCGAACTGGTGCCTTCCGGTCTGCACTTGACGAGCTTGAAAGTGTTCTTGGAACGCAAAACACCGAAACCATACGCAGCGCCTTTGATGCATTTGTCGAGTCGAATACAAAGGCCATACGGGATTGGGCAGATCAGAATGGTCCTGGAATTGCATCAGATGGGTTTCTTACGCAAGCCGATGCTTACAATCAACTTTTAGCGTGCCTTTTGCGGTGCGCAAATAACGATCGGGCCCGTGAAAAACTTTGGCAAGAAATGCTACGTTTCGGCGTTGCGAATATTGGAGCCGGCGTGCCGGCGGCTATCGTGACACCCTGGCATCCGCTGCGGCTGGCCGAAATCGGCATCAAGGCCCGGCAGGTTACCAAGCTGATCAATGATGTGCTCGAGGCGAATGAGGACGATATTTCCCAGGCCGATCTGTTGTTCGGCCAGGTACAGCGTGAACTTGTCTCGAACTATTACCCCGAGGTCTGCATCGGTTTCGACGACGGTCAGCCGATACTCCTTGCAGCTGCCGACACAGCTTACGATTACACCTTGGCAGAGCGACCTTTGCGCCGCATGCGTTCAAGCGGAGATGACGGCCTCGATACCGAACCTGGTCTCGCTGCGAAGGCATTTAGCGATGTCAGCGATCAATACCTCAAGCTTCTACCCCATGAGCGCAGTAACTTTTCCATTGTGTTGTACAACGCGGAATCGAAGGCTTTGCCGAGCGCCCTCGCCTCCGAGCTCTCCAATAAGGTCGAACAGGAGAATGAACTTCGGTGTGACTTATTGTTGACACACGAGGACCCCAAGCACATAAGGCGGATATACGAACAGCAGAACGCCACAGTAAGCAATGAATCCGGATCGGTGATGGCGAGCGAGGCTGCGCGAAACTTCCTCTCTCGTCTGCGGGTTGGACTGCTAGATACTGCCGATTTGCGAGGTGACGACACCGATCGAGCGGTTGACCTGGTGGCTCTTCAAAATGTTGTCGCGCGGAACGCAAAGCTGGTCTGGAAAGAGGCGCCTGGCAAGCGGCATCCCATCCTCACTGATCACGTACCCGCGCGCTGGTCGCGCCGACGTCCAATGAAGTCGGAAGACATGACGGCTTCTGTGTATCTCGCCTGTCCGGCACAGCCGGAAGTCGGACAGAATTACTTGAATGTCGTCCAGTGCTTCCTTGAAGGAGATAATGCATCATCGGGCAACATGATTCCGGCGCGGGAAGTTAATTTCCGTGACAGCAAGATTAAAGACCTGTTCAAGCAGACACACCAGATTGGCGAATGGGTCGTAAATTTTGACGAGCTTGTTGATCGGCGGCTGCTCGCTCATAGTGGTGTGCGTGTGATCCGGCACATCCATGATCGGACTGTTGATCAAAATATTGTCGTATCGACAACTGCGGAACCGAAACTGCTACACGTTCTTCTTAAGGAGCGACTTGAACGCCTTGATCCTGTAATTGTTGGCGATGGTGAAAAAGTGACTCATCGCCTGATCGATCAAGCCAATGTGCTGTCGGGCCAGGTTGTTATGCGCGCGGCGCGTTACGGACGCTACGCCAACGAACTGCTTGGCATCGTATTGTCGATGGAGCAGATTCGCGCCAGGTCCGGTGGATCGGATTTGCCGCTGGGGTGGTATTTTCTCGATGACTTTGCTTCCTGGTTCGGTCAGCCCGAGGAACAGATTGCCGACATTATGGCAATTGCTCCGCGCATTGAAAATGGCAAACCTATTTTGAAAGTTGCGATTTCCGAAGCAAAGTTTGTGAGTTCGCGCGGATACAAAAAGCATGCGAAGAAGTCGGCAATACAACTAGAGGAAACAGTTGCGCGTATCGGCCGGGTACTCGATCCTCGGCGCAAGCGCGTTGATCGTGATATTTGGCTACATCGTTTGGGTGACTTCATGATCGAAGGCCTGAAGCCTTCGAATTTGACACAAATGTACGACTGGGATCTTCATACATGGTCAGACGAAGTGCGCGAAGGACGTGTTCCGATTCAGCTCGCTGGATTTTCACATGTGTTCATTCACGATGACTATGAAAATGTGGATGCCGGTAGTGATTTTCCACTCAAAGGCATGCCGCACTGTACACAGCAGATTTTTGACAAGCCGCAGGTTGTCGGCTTACTCCGCTCTTTTGCTGCTTCTCAGGCACCACCGACTGATGTGACTCCACCCAGTGCTGAGGGATGGACCGATGATCTCGTCTCTTCTTCGAAAACCAGCATAGGGACTCATCTCACAGCAGGATCGCGTCCTCTCGCAGAGAGTATCCCGCCCTCTGTAGTGCCGGACTCCGTATCTGACGACAATGCCGATATCGTCACGAAGACAGAAGAAACCCAACAAGTAGGTGTCGGAGCAGACGACGAGTTGGGGCAGGTGCCTGTCGCTCCTTTTCCAGATCAGTTTGTAACGACTGAACCAGTGCGTGATGAGGCAGAAATCTCTAAAGAATGCCTTGAAAAATGGCCCTCGTACGAGCTTGCAAAGTGGGTGAGCATCGGGCGGATTCCCGGCGAAGAGAGTGATGAAGCGCGAGCATGGCTTGATGCGACAGTGAAATCTATGCAGCGTGCATTGCGCGGTTATGAAATGACGGCGCAACTGGTCGGGGCACGCTTGACGCCGAATGCAGCCCTTCTGCGTTTTCGAGGATCGGATGATCTCACCGTACCGAAAGTTGAAAAGCGGCGGCAAGAACTTCTGACTTCCCATGCCATCGATGTCATCAATGTCCTCGCTGCTCCGATGGAAGTGGTGATTATGGTGGCACGTCCTAGCCGGACGATTCTGGGTTTACGCGACCTCTGGCGTCAGCGGGACTTGCCGGCAAACGCTCCAGGTACGAATACAAGCCTGTTGCTTGGGGCGTGTGAGTCCGACGGTGAACTTCTCTATCTCAATGTTGGAGATGGATTTAGCGGGCAGCAGCCACATGGTCCCCACACTCTGATCGCCGGTGAAACAGGGAGTGGAAAAGGCGTTCTCGTGCAATGCCTGCTTCTCGACATTTGCGCGACCAATGCGCCGGCGAACGCACGTATCCAGATGATCGACCCGAAAGCTGGTATTGATTTTCCTTGGCTGCGCCGCATGCCGCATCTTGACGGCAACCTTATTACCGAGCGTGATGCCGCAATCGAAGCACTCGAAACCCTTGTTGGTGAAATGGAACGTCGTAACCGGCTTCTTGCAGATGCCGGTGTAACGAAGTTGTCCCACTACAACCGCAAAGTCGTACCCGCCAAACGTCTGCCCCGTATCTGGTTGTTCCATGACGAGCTGGCCGACTGGATGATGATTAATGAATATCGAGATGCTGTTGAACTGAACGCGAACCGACTTGGTCTCAAGGCCCGCGCTTCTGGGATCAACCTTGTATTGGTAACACAAAGGCCGGATAAAGATGCCTTGCCTGTACAACTTCGTGCGAACTTAACAAACCGGCTGGTATTAAAGGTTGCAGACAAGCGGAACTCCATTTTGGTACTAGACGAGCCCGGTGCCGAGCGGTTACTTGGTCGTGGCCATCTCTCAGCAAAGCTGTCCGGCGAAGGCAAAGTTATCTTGGCGCAGGTTCCTTTCGCTAGCGAAGAGGAGATTACAGAATTGGCAGGTATTATCGGGCGTGCGTGGAGTGGAAGCGGGAGTAAAGTGCGTTAGTCGTGTGCTTGTAGCAGGTGAAGTAAACCTGAGCTTTTTCGTATAAGGCATCAATGGCTAGGTGTGGTTCTTGAGGTGGAGACGAGCGGAGATGATGCCTTATTTTCTCCTTCGGCTGAGTTTTAGAAAATGAGATGTTTTCTCTTCTTGTTCAGCTATTGGCTTTTTGTGATAAGAGCAAAAATTTGTTGTGGGAAGAGAAGACCTCCCCTGGGTATTTATATGGAATAGCGTGTATTCCTGTGTGGGAGGAAGCGTTTTATGCCCGTACGAGGCGGTGACCGCGGAGTTGATATCCTGTATGCTCTAGCATCTGGTTCCATCCGTTGCGGGTTCCGATAGTGGGGCTGTTGAGGAGATTCGCGCGTTCTTCTTGTCGGGTAAGGCGCGTGAATTTTTCTTTTCCTGGGTAACCGTCAGGAACGAAGGTTTCTTTGCGATGGAGAATGGGAGGGTTCGCTCGAGTTGAGAAATCTTTGTAGGACACGTGCAGCTTACTAAGCCGGGACACGATTGATGCGGAAAGTGCAGGGTGGGGATCTTTGTCGAATCGGGGGTAGACAAGAAATGATACTTGGGGTTTTTCGCGGTGCAGTTTCAGGATTGTGGCTTCTTCGATGTGTCCTGTGAGGGCTTCGGCACATCCGATATAGACGCGTAAAACTGTGGGAAGTTCTTTTTTTGCGTGAACATGGATGTAGAGCGCTTCAGGAGTCATTTTGCCGATCGTTGTTGCCCGGCACGCGAGGTCGATACTGCGTTGGTCACCAATGCCGAAGAGAAGCTTGTCCGCTTGTGCGCATGTTTTTTTGTATGTGCCGAAGAAGTCTTTCACGTCGTGTTTTAAGTCCTCTGGTAAGTGGGTGAATTTTGGGCGCCCACCAAAGGTCGCAAGGGCAAGATAGACGAGAAAGTCATCGCGTGCCCGGTCTGCGGGATCTTTCCATCGTTCAGGGCCAGTAACGCGTTGAATCAGAGAAAAAGCTGAGCGGATTGTTCCGAATTCGGTGGTGATTGCATCGAGGTTGGAGAGTTCTTCTGGATAGGGAAGCCGGCCGCGTTCGGTGAGGAAGTCGATGATTGGTTGCAGAATCTCAAGGTTCGCTTCGAATCGTTTTTCACTTTGTGTTCGCGAACCGACTTCAATGTGTGCCCATTCTGTGTTCTTCTGGCCACGTCGAAGGAGAAAAAAAGCAGCTCTGACTGACCCGAAAGCCTCGATAAGGGCTTCTCCTGAAGCAATGTCTGTTGCTGTCGGGAGTTTGTGGTGTGAATGAACCCAATTGGCTAAAGGATGAAGAATGTCTGCGTGTTGTTGACAGATCAGTTCGGCAATGCCGAGACGGGGTCTGCCGTTCCCGCGCGTGTGAGAAGCTAACAAGCGTTGTGCTGCAGTTTTGGAGCGAAATACATAGAAGACGCCCGGGGCAGCAGCGATTGGGCGTTCTCCAAGAACGGTTTCGATCCACGAACGCAGTTCCTCTTGAGCATAGAACTTTTGAAAAGTCCCTTTTTTCGTGAGAATGCCGTCGTTGTAGGGACGGGATTCCACTGTTGATGTTTCCCAATCGAGGCGGGCGGAAACAATGAGTGTGTCTTGGGCGAGTTTCCATGCGGCTTGTAGAGCTTGCGCGCGCTCATTGAGGTTTTCAATGACGTTGATGACGTAACCAAGGTTTACGACTGAGGCTGGTTTTTTTGGGTTATCCGGGAAGTGGGCCGGATCCCAGCCGTTGCTTTGACAGCCAAACTTCTCAAGGTAGCGAACGTCTCCTCCTCGTCCGCAGCCATAGTCAAAGAAGGTCTGTTCGGGCGTAATCAGGCCATCAGCGAGGGCTTGCTGTACAGGTCGGGAGATGAAAGTGCGCGCCATTGCGGTTTTGTGGCGAGCGATGATAACCATGACGGCCATTGTATCGACTGTGCTGGTGTAGTTCCCATCATGGTTGATGACAGTGCGTGGTGGCGGGGTTGTTGTCGAACGCTGTGCGGGGTCGATGCCGGTTGTAGAAGGCGATGAAGTCTCGGAGGGTTTCGCACTGCCGATTGTTTGACAGGCACAGTCGAGTATGGTCACATTCTTCTTTTGGAGTGCGGTTGAATCGCTCGGTCTTCCCGTTCGTCTGAGGCCGGTAGGGGTCGGTGTTGATGAATTTGCCTTCGAAGCCTAGGTGTAGTTCCTAGGTCTGTTGGACAGCTTGAACGTGTCGACCCTCCAGGGCGAAGGTCCGGAGTTTTTCAGATCCAGGCTACGGTGTCTTTCCCGACACTGTGGTTGGCTGCGAGTGATCTTGTCGACAAACACCTTGGCTGGTTACTAAAAACGGCATGCAAGAGTGTTGCATAAGCGCTTCTGGTCCTAGATCGGTAATCTCTGGGGAGCCGACTACGACCTGAATGTGTATTGCCCTAGACACGTGACACCTCTCGCAACGAACGAAGCATTATTGGAGGTTCAGGTGCTGTTGAGACGAGGTCGCGAAGCTGTGTTTTTCTGGACTTTGGAAGATTGAGGGCTTCCGTGGACTTCTCGGGTTCATCGGGTTGGTGAGAAGAGCCATAACTGTACATTTTTGTTTGCTTGTAGCTGTTTGGCTGTTCAGATGGATAGCACTTGTCGATGATTCCGCTGATAGGGATGGTTCTATGGGCTTGGATGTAGTGTATCTCGACTATAACGCGACGACGCCGGTCGCTCCTGGGGTTCTCGACGCGATGCTTCCTTGGTTTACAGAGCACTATGGGAATCCGGCTTCTGTCCACTCTTTTGGAAGGCAGGCAGCCGATGCCGTAGCGTCTGCCCGTGAACGGTTTGCTACGTGCATTGGAGCGGGGCCTTCCGAGATCGTGTTCACATCCGGAGCTACAGAGGCAAACAATATTGCGCTGAAAGGTGCAGTTGAGTTAGTACCAACTGGGCGGAACCGTGTGGTGATCGCTGCTACTGAGCACAAGGCTGTTCTTGATACAGCAAATTGTCTTGAACAGTATGGTTTTGTTCTTACAATTTTGCCTGTGGATCGAGAAGGTGGTGTGAATTCCGAACTTCTACGGGATGCGCTTGATCCGGATGTTGCAATAGTTTCGGTCATGCTCGCGAACAATGAGACAGGCGTGATCTCTCCGATCGCGGAATTCGCTGAACTTGCCCATCAATATGGAGCGCTTTTCCATACGGATGCTTCCCAGGCCTTGGGAAAAATCACTGTGGATGTGCGAGAGCTTGATGTTGATTTAGCGTCTTTTTCCGCGCACAAGATGTATGGCCCTAAGGGCGTGGGTGCCCTTTACGCGCGGCGGGGAGTGTCAGTGGCTCCTTTGCTACACGGGGGTGGGCATGAACGGGGATTGCGTAGTGGCACTCTGAATACTCCCGGGATCGTTGGTTTCGGTGCTGCTGCCGATTTTGTGGGGGAACTTTTCGAGCGAGGTGAGCCATCCCGGCAGGAGAGTTTGGTGCAGCGTCTTGTGCAGTCATTGTCGACGCGAGTGCGAGATATCGAGTTTGTTGCTGGGGCTGCTTTGCGGCGTTTGCCGAATACGGCGAATATCAGGGTTAAAGGGGCGGATAGTGAGGCTGTGATGGCGAATGTTCCCAATGTTGCGATTTCTTCTGGGTCTGCTTGTACGGCTCTTGTGCCTGCGCCGTCCCATGTACTTGTCGCAATGGGGCGTACCCATGAAGAGGCCGGGGAATGCCTTCGTTTGAGTGTCGGTTCTCCGACTTCTGTTGCAGATATTGATGAAGCCGTGAGCGGGCTGGTTCCTGCGATCAAACGTGTTCGGGAGTTGAGTAGGTGAGTCTCTTTTTTGAAAGACGCACACATATTTTTTTTTCGCTGTCTTGGTGCGTGCCCTCATTGACAATGAAGGTCAGAGGGGAATCTGACGGATGAGACTCGCAACTGCCTGCGAGGCTGTTTATGCTCGCCATGAGACTTTCCATCCCCGTTATGGGTGGGTGAAGAAGGCCTACGACACTGCAGCGAAAGATCCGAATATTTTTCGACAGGATGACGCTGTTGTCGAGCTAGGTGTCGGCAAGAATATGGTCCGTTCTATTCGGCATTGGGGGCTGGCATTTCGTGTCCTTGCGCGTGGGACGACAGGACGGGCGAATCAAAAATCCTCAGCCATGCCCTCTGCCATTGGGCGAACAATGTTTTCGGATGAGGGGTGGGATCCCTATTGCGAGTTGCCTAGTACTTTATGGCTGTTGCACTGGTGGCTTTTTGCCCCGCCTTCGATTATGCCGGTGTGGTGGCTTGCCTTTAATGAGTTCACGGCCATTGAGTTTACTGCTGAACAGCTTGAACAGTTTGTCATGGAGAGGACTCGCGATTCGGGAATTCCCCATGTGTCTGCAGTAAAAAAAGACGTGTCCTGCATGCTCCGCATGTATGTGTCAGGACACGTAACGCGTGCGACTTTCGATGATGCAATTGATTGCCCCTTTCGAAGTCTTTCTCTCATCCGTTCGAGTGAGGCTGTAAAGGGTGCGTATCGGTTTTTGCTTGGTGTAAAGCCGACGCTGCCTCCGGCAATTGCTGCTTTTGCCTGTCTTGATTTTCTTGCTCGTAATGAGTCAACTGCGCAGACTATTACGGTTTCGCGTCTCGCGACAGAAGCAGGTGCTCCTGGACGGATCTTTAAACTTCCTGAAACAGCACTCAGCGTACTTTTAGAGCAGGCAGCGGCTGAGTATTCCGCAATTGAAGTCACATCATCGACGGGTGTTCCGCAGCTGGCTTTTGAGGGTGATGTTGCAGATGTCGCTAGTTCTCTGCTTCGGGATCATTACGAGCAACTGACCGGAAACACGCGACAGCTTCCCTCTCTCTGTATTGCCGGATCCGCCGGGGATTGTGCGGTTTCTTTTGCGGATAGAGGGAGTGTCCGGTGACCTACTTATCAGACCTTAAGTCCCCGCGCCCTCGTTTTACCCGATCTATCAATGTGGAAAGAGATACTAGAGCACAGTTTATTGATGGCTATCTACCTGTGAGTCGTGCTGTCGAGATGATTACTCGTCTCGCGAAGGCGCTTGATCAAGAAAAGCCCGAAGCTATTTTTTCTGTGACCGGGCCATACGGGTCTGGAAAATCCAGTTTTGTTGTTGTGCTCGACGCACTGCTTGGCGCTGTAGATGATCCAGCCCGTTTGTCTGCTGAGAAACTCTTTACCCATGCTGCCCCCACTGCACTTGTCACACTTGATTCGGCTCGGAAGCGTTTTGACGCGCATGACCGCGGATTTATACGTGCTGTCGCTACTGCGCGGAGAGAACCAGTCGCGTTAACTATTGTGCGCGCTCTTTTGCATGGGCTCGAACGGTACTCTCCTTCTTCGGAACATGAGGCATTGTTCGGGCAGGCGAGAGATCGTCTTTCCTTGATGAGTAAGGCAGCTGCTGAGGGCGAAACTTTCTTTTCGGCTCGAGAAATCCAGTTTATTGTGGCGACTCTTGGGAAGATTGCTCCAATTTTCTTACTGATTGATGAGTTTGGGAAAAACCTCGAAGCACTTTCAGACTCGCCGAGTGCTGCAGATCTTTATCTACTGCAGGAGCTTGCAGAGCAGGCTCATGGGAATGATGGGGTCCCTCTTGCTCTTGTGACTCTGCAGCACCTGGCATTTGATGAGTACGCGGGTAATGTCACTGCTGTGCAACGTCGTGAATGGGCGAAAATCCAAGGACGGTTCGAAGATATTCCCTTTGTTGACAGTCCAGCGCAAACGAGAGAACTTATTGCCGCCGCGTTTGAGGACCCCTCTCCTGCTCTTATCCCTACTCTTTCGACTTGGGCCAAAAAAGAAACGAAAGAACTATCAAGAATCGGTCTGATTGATCTCTCGGCCGATCCAGATCTCCTATCCCGTTGCTGGCCACTACACCCGCTGGCTCTTGCTGTATTACCAGAATTATGCGAACGGTATGGGCAGAATGAACGAACCCTTTTTTCTTTTCTCACGAGTAGTGAACCTCTGAGCGTTGCCTCTTTTCTTGCGGAAACCGCCTGGGAGGAAAATACTGCGCTGCCCTCGGTTCGTCTCGACCGTGTCTACGACTATTTCATCGAATCAGCTGCCACCATGCGAAGTGTCTCTTCTACTGCTTCGCGCTGGGTTGAGATTGATACTCGTATTCGTGACGTCCATGGTCTAGGTGATGCAGCTCGTCGACTTCTAAAGACTATTGGGCTTCTCAATCTTGTATCTACAGGAGGAGCGTTACGTGCTTCGAAGGAAATCGTGTTGTCTGCATGTTGCGACGAGCAGCAGGGAACTTCTTCTCCTGCGGAGATAGAACAGGAACTTGCTTCTCTTGAACAAAATGGTCTTGTAACTTTCCGGGACTTTGCCGATGAATATCGTGTTTGGCAGGGGAGCGATTATGACCTTAAGACTGCATTAGACGTTGCGCGTCAGAGTCTCCGTGGAATTTCTCCCCGCCTTGTTCTAGAACAGGTTCTGCCTCTTGATCCTATTGTGGCTGGTCGGCATTCGCACCTGACTGGGACCCTACGTGCGTTTGCCCGGCATTGGGCGGATGTCGGTATCGACCGAGTCGAGTCTCTTGGTAACAAAGATAACGAAGATGGTGTTGTCTTTTATGTGCTGGGGGGGATGGGGTCAGCAGTTGAGGTCAACTGGGAAAGAGGAGTGAAGCCTGTCGGTTTCGTGACGACTACTGATACGGCCGCCCTCCTCGATGCAGCCCACGAGATGGCAGCTGTGAATGAAGTTCTTGCTTCCATGGAAGGTGAGCAGAAGGATCGGGTTGTGCACCGTGAACTTCTTGAACGCCGTGTCATAGCCCATATTCGCCTCGACCAAGAATTTGAAACTTGTTACGGTGCAACCTCAAATATCCGTGGTTCATGGACATACATCCTTCCGGAGAGAACCTCCTCTTTTGCAGTAGAACTCCCTGTCTCGCGTTCTGCGCGAGCGGTTTCTGCTTCGCGGGCTGTGTCAGAGATCGCTGACATCTGGTATGAGCAGGCAACTAGCATTCATAACGATCTTGTGAATCGGCACCGGCTTTCTTCACAAGCAGTGAAAGCTCGCCGGGTAGTTATTGAAGCGATGCTGGCTACTCCAGATCAAGAAGCGCTCGGCATTCAGGGGCATGGACCTGATAACACGATCTACCGGTCGGTTCTGCGTGATCTCGGGCTGCACGTTCAAACGGAGAACGGCTGGGAAATAACAGCTCCACCTCCTGGGAGCAGGTTGTGGGCTGTCTGGGAGTATCTCAATGAGATTCTTTCAGAGACAACTGTTTGCCGGACACGTGTTGATGACATATATGAGCGACTTGCAGCTCCTCCATATGGGCTGCGTGCCGGGATTGCTCCCATCATCT
>Ga0209345_10003058_pt1 | contig 17608 bp, 11 predicted proteins | sample Cruoilmetagenom7_FD_187294 | JGI IMG/M metagenome (GOLD analysis project Ga0209345, IMG submission 187294) | Oil polluted marine microbial communities from Coal Oil Point, Santa Barbara, California, USA - Sample 7 (SPAdes) (version 2) | ecosystem: Environmental > Aquatic > Marine > Oil seeps ...
GACCTAGCCATGAGCAGCATTCAGGACCGAGTCATAGCAATTATCGCAGAACAGGCTGTGCTGGAACCTGAGGATGTGACCCTCGACAGCACCCCTGAGGATCTGGGGATCGATAGCCTTGGCTTGGTCGAGAGCATTTTTGCAATTGAAGAGGCGTTCGATATCTCCGTTCCCTTTAATGCCAACAATCCCTCGGAGAGCGACTTTGACATTTCCTCTGTCCGCACGATCATCGCGGGTATCGAGCGGCTGGTCGCGGAGCAATCGTGAAACGGGTTGTGATTACCGGTGCGGGCACGATCAACGCGCTTGGTGCAAATGTTGCATGCACGCTCGAGGCGATGCGAGAAGGGCGCTCTGGTATTTCTGATCTTGAGTTTCAGGATGTGGAGCGGCTCTCGATCCGTATCGGAGGGCAGGTCAAAAATTACGATCCAGAGGCGCAATTCAATCGCCAGCAATTGGCTCTCTTTGACCGTTTTACACAGTTCACGCTGATAGCCGCGCGTCAGGCGATGGCACAGTCCGGGTTGGAATTCTCGGGCGAATTGGCAGCAAAGGCTGGGGTCATTCTTGGCAATTCGGGTGGAGGCATGACCACACTCGATGAAAATTACCGCTCCGTTTATGAAGAGGGCAAGAACCGGGTGCATCCCTTTGTGGTGCCCAAATTGATGAACAACGCCGCCGCATCGCACCTGTCGATGGAGTTCAACCTCAAGGGGCCAACATTTACCGTCTCCACCGCTTGCGCCTCTTCCAATCATGCGATGGCGCAGGCGTTTCAGATGGTGCATGGCGGCATTACGCCCGTGATGATTACCGGCGGCTCCGAGTCGATGCTCTGCTTTGGCGGGGTCAAAGCGTGGGAAGGGTTGCGTGTGATGTCGCGCGACGCCTGTCGCCCGTTCTCGGCCAATCGAAATGGCATGGTGCAGGGCGAGGGGGCTGCGATTTTTGTCTTTGAAGAGTTGGAGCATGCACGCAAACGTGGTGCGCAAATCCTCGCGGAAGTGGCCGGTTTTGCAATGACTTCGGATGCATCCGATATCGTCATGCCCTCCAAGCAGGGGGCTGCGCGCGCGATAACTGGTGCGCTCAACGATGCGAGGGTCAACCGTGAAGAGGTCGGGTATATCAACGCACATGGGACTGGCACGGCTGCCAATGACAAAACCGAATGTGCTGCCGTTGCGGATGTCTTTGGCCATCATGCGGATCGGCTGATGATTTCGTCTACCAAGTCCATGCACGCCCACCTGATAGGCGGCACCGGTGCCGTAGAGCTATTGGCGTGTATCATGGCGCTGCGCGACGGGATCATCGCGCCTACTATTGGTTATGAAGAGCCGGACCCTGAATGCGCCCTTGATGTGGTGCCCAACGTGGCACGAGAAGCGCGGGTTGACGTCGCATTGAGCAACGCCTTCGCTTTTGGAGGTCTCAATGCTGTGCTGGCGCTGAAGCGGTTCAATTGAACCAATCCAAGCAAAACGCCGCCCAAACGGGCGGCGTTTTCTCAAGCACTATTAACGTAGATCAGTTCTGGAGTACGGATGCCTCGTCAAATGCAGCGGTAAAGCCTTTCAGTGAAGCTTCGATGCGGACCTTTTGATCCGGAGCCTGTGCCGGAACGATTTCGATGGTGACCTTGACGCCGCGTTTCATCGCATTGATGTCTTCTTGTGTCAGGCCAATACGCGCGAAACATCCTGCCATCGTGCAAAATGAATAGGCATAACTCTTGGCATTGCCTCCATCAACAGACAGCTTGATCTCCTCAGTCAGCAAAGTGCCCAGTGGTGCTGCAATAGTTGCCCCTGCGACAACGGGTGCACCCTCTGGTAATTTGTAAATGCTGAATTCTGCGACTGGATTGCCACCGCTCTCTTTCAACAACTGATACATCTGGCACAGGTCTTCTTGACCCTCCGCGCCAGTTCGGAAGCATTTTAACTGCCAGTCATCGTGTGTGGCTTTGATATATGCGGGGTCCTCTTGTACCGGGCGTCCAGTGTCGAGTCCAACACCTGAGCTATCGCTTTCCGCTTGGGCTGCGTCTGCCTCGGGAGCGGGTGTTGGCTCGGTTTCCGCCGCCGTCTCGGGTGCGGGAGCGGGTTGTGTCGCCTCTTGTGCGCTGAGGGCACTCCCCATCGCCAGAAGCGCCATAATCGAAAGGCTGGTCAGAAGTTTAGGCATCGTTTCCCCATCTAGCTCTGAATCTCTGCTGTGCTCTAGCATGGCGTGCCGAAAGTGTCAGGATCAAAACGGAAAAATCACGACATGGCTAGCAGGTTTATGCCAGCCTAAGGATGCCTGATCAGGTGGACGTGCACGCGGAAAGCGCGTTGCGTCATCTGCTATCAGCAAAAAGAAAGAGGCCTTTCGGCCTCTTCCTGCGTTTCTCCCCGTCGGACTGGCCGACTTAGTTATTGAACAGGACGCTAGGACAGATGCGGTCACCCGTCAACAGGGAAGGTCGTAAAATGCGAAAAAAGGCCGCACCCGTAAGGCGCGGCCAGTCTGACAGGGAGGAAGTCACCCGCAACCAGAGGACAATTGGCTCCGGGCATGAATTCAGACTGGCATGGGAGGGTTAATTAAGTATGGTCAGCCCGTGATCCTTTCTGGACAGGGGGTGTGAGGGTGCAGACTTCGATATTCGTGGGCGGCGGTGGCGCGGATTATGCCGAGCCTCAGGAACTCTTGCTTAAATACGGCAATCGACATGGGCTTGTCGCGGGGGCCACGGGCACCGGTAAGACAGTGACGCTGCAAGTGTTGGCCGAAGGGTTCTCGGATGCGGGCGTGCCGGTGATCCTATCTGACATCAAGGGCGATGTGTCGGGCATGGCCGTTGCCGGTAGCCCTGACAGCAAGCTGAACGCGCCTTTTACGGAACGGGCGCAGAAAATCGGCTTTGACGGTTTTCGCTACGACACCTTTCCGGTGATTTTTTGGGACCTCTTCGGCGAGCAAGGGCATCCGGTGCGTACAACGCTGGCCGAAATGGGGCCGCTCTTGCTGTCACGCCTGATGGGTCTGTCCGAGGCGCAGGAGGGCGTGCTCAACATCGCCTTTCGTGTGGCCGATGAAGAGGGGCTGCCGCTCCTTGATCTCAAGGACCTGCAAGCGCTCCTGACATGGGTGGGCCAGAACAGCGGCGATCTATCGCTGCGCTATGGTAATGTCGGGGTTTCCTCGGTCGGGGCCATTCAGCGCGCGCTCTTGGTGCTGGAAAATCAGGGCGGCGCGCATTTTTTTGGCGAGCCTGCTCTGGCGCTCGAAGACCTGATGCGCGTGACACCGGAGGGGCGTGGCTATGTCAATATCCTCGCGGCCGACCGGCTTATCAATTCGCCGCGCCTCTATGCGACGTTTCTTTTGTGGCTCTTGAGCGAGCTCTTTGAATCGTTGCCCGAGGTGGGCGATGTCGAGAAGCCAAAGCTCGTGTTTTTCTTTGACGAGGCGCATCTGCTGTTTGAAGACGCACCGAAGGCGCTTGTGGATAAGGTCGAACAGGTGGCGCGGCTCATTCGGTCCAAGGGGGTTGGGGTCTATTTCATCACGCAGAACCCCGATGACGTGCCCGAGGATATTCTGGGCCAGCTTGGTAACCGGTTTCAGCATGCGCTGCGTGCGTTCACCGCGCGGGATCAAAAGGCGCTGAGCCGCGCCGCCGAGACCTATCGGCCCAATCCGCGCTTTGACACGGTCGAGGCGATCCGGGATGTGGGCGTAGGCGAGGCCGTGACCTCGATGTTGCAAAACAAGGGCGTGCCCGGCGTGGTGGAACGCACGCTCATTCGCCCGCCTGCGACACAGCTTGGGCCTTGCGATGCCGCCACGCGCCGCGCGGTGATTGCGGCCTCACCCGTGGCGGGGAAATACGAGTCTGCGATTGATCGGCAATCCGCCCATGAGATTCTGGCCGCCCGCGCCGAATCCGCCGCGAAAGAGGCCGAAGAGGCTGAGGCCAAGATTGTTGCAGAGGCAGCCGCCGAAGAGGCAGAAGCCGAGCGCGCGCGCGAATTCAAGGCTGCGCGGCGCTATTCGGCCGGTAACCCGACAAGGTCAAGTCGTCGTGCGCGGGAACCTGATGGCATCGGAGGTCAACTCGCCTCGGTCGTTATGAAGGAATTGACCGGCACCACAGGACGCCGCATCGTTCGCGGTATTCTCGGGGGGCTCTTTAAGGGGCGCTGAAGCGCCCCGTTTCAGGCTTTCGCCGCGCGTTGCAGCATGCCAAAGAGATCGCGGGGATCGTCCGGGTCGGCCAGAAGGTCCAACTCGAGGAAAAGATCGGTGCCTGCGATATGGTCGCGCACATAGCGCAGTGCGGAAAAATCCTCGATGGCAAAGCCTACGCTGTCGAAGAGCGTGATTTCGTCGGCGTGGGTGCGTCCCTTGGCGGTTCCGTTGATCACCTGCCACATCTCGGTTACGGGGTGGTCGTGGTCAAGTTGCTGGATCTCGCCCTCGATCCGGGTTTGTTCGGGATATTCGACAAAGATGGTTGAGCGGTGCAGCACGCCGGGGGCGAGTTCCGTCTTGCCCGGGCAGTCACCGCCGATGGCGTTGATATGCACGCCAGCCCCGACCATGTTATCGGTCAGAATGGTGGCATATTGTTTGTCCGCGGTACAGGTGGTGATGATCTGCGCGCCTTCCATGCTCTCCTCTGGGCTGGTGCAGCTGACAACCTCCAGCCCCAGACCGCGCAGGTTGCGAGCAGCCTTGGCCGTGGCAGCGGAGTCTATGTCATAGAGGCGCACGGATTTGAGCCCGCAGATCGCCTTCATCGCGAGCGTCTGGAATTCCGACTGGGCACCATTGCCGATCATCGCCATGGTGTCGGCGCCTTTGGGTGCCAGATACTTGGCCACCATCGCGGAAGTGGCCGCCGTGCGCAGGGCCGTGAGCACCGTCATTTCAGAGAGCAGCACCGGGTAACCATTGCCCACATTGGCCAAGAGGCCAAAGGCGGTGACGGTTTGCAACCCTTCGCGGGTATTCTTGGGATGACCGTTCACATATTTGAAGCCATAAACCTCGCCATCCGAGGTGGGCATGAGCTCGATCACGCCTTCTTCGGAATGGCTGGCGATGCGCGGGGTTTTGTCGAAAAGCTCCCAACGGCGGAAATCGGCCTCGATATAGTCGGCCAGACCGCGCAACATCGGTTCGATCCCGATGTGATGCACCAGCTTCATCATGTTGTCGACAGAGACGAAAGGCACCAGAGCCTTGTGGGAGGGGGACAGCGTCATCTTTGGATCCTTAGCTATAGGCCTGGGTCGGGCGGTCGAACACGCGGCGACCAAGGGCCGAGGCCGCGAGATCAACCATCACCTGCGCAGTGCGCCCGCGCTCGTCGAGAAAGGGGTTGAGTTCTACGAGATCGAGCGAGGTCATGAGCCCGCTGTCGCAGATCATCTCCATTGTTAGATGCGCCTCGCGGATCGTGACACCGCCGGGCACCGTGGTACCCACGGCGGGGGCAAAGAGCGGGTCGATGAAATCGACATCAAGGCTGACATGCAGCGCGCCACCCACGCCTGCCACGCGGTCAAGAAAGGCGGCGAGCGGGCGGGAGATGCCCTCTTCGTCAATCACACGCATGTCGTGATAGCGGATGCGGCTGGCTTGAAGCGCCTCACGCTCGGCCCGGTCGACGGAACGCAGGCCAAGGATGCAGATATTCTCTTCGGGCACGGGATTGGGAACCTCAGGAAAGCCGTAGAACCCGTCGCGGCCAGTGACATAGCCGAGCGGTGTGCCGTGCAGATTGCCCGAGGCTGTGGTCTGCGGCGTGTGAAAATCGCTATGGGCATCGAGCCAGAGTACGAATTGCGGGCGCCCCGTGGCGGCGGCATGATTGGCCACGCCGGCCACAGACCCGAGCGAGAGGCTGTGATCCCCACCCAGAAAAATCGGCAGCCCCTTGTGCATCGCGTCCTCGGCCGTTTGCATCAAGGTTGCTGTCCAGCCGGCCGTTTCCGCAGGTGCATGCACATGCAGGGGCAGGGCGGGATCGACCGTAGCCGGGGCAGGGCAGAGATTACCAAGGTCGCACAAGCTATGCCCGAGATCACCAAGGGCCTCGGCCAGCCCTGCCGTGCGATAGGCATCAGGGCCCATCAGGCAGCCGCGCCGGTCCTTGCCGCTATCCACTGGGGCACCGATCAGAAGAATGGTTCGAGAGGTCATGGAATAGTCTCCAAGCTGCGGTGATTTTTAGTGTGCTGCCGAATTGAGTTGAACTGAAGGGTGATATTTGCACAAATAGGGGATATTCTGTACAAAGTGGATCCGGATAGTTTCGAAATGGATGATACTGATCACAGATTGATTTCTATATTGCGTCACGATGCACGCGCCTCTCTGTCGGATCTGGCAATTGATCTTGGGATATCACGCACCACGGTGCGCGCGCGCATCGAGCGGTTACGTGCTAGCGGTGAAATTGTCGGGTTTTCGGTCGTGTTGAGGGGCGATGCTGGTCGCGATCCGGTACGTGGCCTCATGATGTTGGGGATCGAGGGGCGCGGTACGGATCGGATCATTCGTCAGCTCAACGGTTTGAGCGCAGTACGCGCAACCCATACGACGAATGGCAGATGGGATGTGATCGTCGAGATTGGCACTGTGACACTCGAGGAATTGGACAAAATTCTCGCGCAAATCCGACGGTTCGACGGAATTGCGCAATCCGAGACCAGCCTGTTGCTCAATACTTGGAAATCAGGGGGCTGACGACAACTCAGCGCGCGCGAAATGCCATGAGCCAAACCGCCGCAAGCCCGAGTGACGCCAGCATGTTCCAGCTTGCCATTGAGAGGCCAAACATCGCCCACGGAACCTCGTCACAGCGCACAAGTGGCGCCGACATGATTTGATCGAACAGGTCGTCAGCGCTGATGCCGCTCGCGCCAGACGATGAGCAACTGGTTGGACCCTGCCACCAGCCGCGCTCGACGCCGGTGTGATAACCGCCGATTGCGGCGGTTGTGAGGGCTGCGGCAACGCCACCCGCGGCCATTAACCGCGGCAGAGCGATGAGTGCCAATACCCCAAAGCCGATTGCGATCACATGGGGCCATCGCTGCCAGATGCACAGTTTGCACGGCGCCATCCCACCAAGATGCTGAAATCCGAGCGCGCCCAGCATGAGCGCGAGGGAACCTCCGGCAGCTATTAGTATGAGGTGTTTTTGAGAAAGGGACATCACAGGAACCTCGTTGCGTAGAACCCGCCAAAGAGCAAAACGACAAAGACGATGGTCATCAATCCCAGGCGTCGTTCGATGAAATCCCGTATCGGAGCGCCATATTTCCAGAGAAGCGCTGCGACCAAGAAGAATCGGATACCGCGCGCAAGTATTGAGGTGGCGATAAACACCCCAAGTGGCATACCGGTCCAGCCTGACATGATGGTGATCACCTTGTAGGGAAAGGGAGTGACCCCGGCCGTCAGCACAGCCCAAAAGCCAAAATCGTTAAACCGCTCACTGAAGGCCGTCATAGCGTCACCCTTCCCCAAGGCATCAAGAATGGGTTGACCGATTTCCTGATAGGCGAATGCTCCGATGGCGTATCCCAAGAGACCACCTAGGACTGAAGATACGAGTGCGACCGCCGCAATAAGCCATGCCCGATTGGGGCGGGCCAGGACCATTGGGATCATGAGCACATCGGGTGGGATCGGAAATACCGAGCTTTCAACAAAGGAAACTGCTGCCAACGCCCATAGTGCATGCCGGTGTTCGGCCATGCGGATCGTCCAGTCATAGAGAGCACGGATCATTTTTGGATCTCTTTGTTGATCTATCGCGACACATCATGCCCACATGCCGGGGTCAAGGGCAGAGAGGATTAAGCCACAGATTCCGGCGAAAATGCTGTTTCGCCACTGGACGAGGCCTGCGGGCTTCGCTAATTACCACATCGGGCCCAAGTGGCGGAACGGTAGACGCAGCGGATTCAAAATCCGCCGCCTTTACGGGTGTGTGGGTTCGAATCCCACCTTGGGCACCATCCGCATCCTGCAGTTAGACAATCGGGTGCTTTCCATGGCGCTGGACGATGCTTCACGGTGTGAATTCAAATGTATCGGCGCGGGCGTGGCTCCAGTATTTTTCGAAGGCTGGGTGGTTCACGCGACCGGAGAGCAATTCCCCCGGCTCCAACCAGAGATATTGGCTCGCCGCAGACCGAACCTCGCGGCTATTAACACGGATCATGAGGTGATCTGGGGTAAAGTCCTGCGGTCTGCGCAGGCCTGAGGATTCCACAGCTTCTTTAAGTGCGAAGAGTGTGTTGCGGTGAAAATTGGCGACACGCTGGTGCTTTTCTGCGACCACGAGGGCGCGATAGCGGCTTGGATCTTGTGACGTCACGCCGGTGGGGCATTTCCCAGAATGACAGACTTGGGCCTGAATGCAGCCGACGGCAAACATGAACCCACGTGCCATGTTGCAGCTATCGGCCCCCAAGGCGAACATGCGACACATGTCAAAGGCGCTGATGATCTTGCCTGAGACAATGAGACGGATGCGGTCGCGCAGGCCCATCCCTACCAGTGTATTATGGACTAGCATCAAACCCTCGCGGATGGGCGCTCCCTTGTGATCCGCGAACTCGACCGGTGCTGCCCCGGTGCCACCTTCTGCCCCGTCGATCGTAATGAAATCAGGAGTAATTCCCGTAGCGTGGAAGGCTTTGACCATGGCAAAGACTTCCCATGGGTGACCAACGCACAGTTTTAGTCCAACAGGTTTGCCGCCTGAGAGGATGCGCAGTCGGGCGATGAAATTGCAGAGCCCATCGGGCGTGGAGAACTCGGAATGCGCCGCCGGGCTGATGCAATCTTGACCAATCCGGACACCACGCGCTTCTGCGATGGCCTCTGTCACCTTGGCTCCTGGCAGGATGCCACCGTGGCCCGGCTTTGCACCTTGGCTAAGCTTTATCTCGATCATCCTGACTTGATCCTCGGCAGCAGCCATCGAGAACATGTCTGGGTCGAAGCCACCTCCTGAGGTGCGACATCCGAAGTAACCCGAACCGATCTGCCAAATCAAATCTCCGCCATGCTTTCGGTGAAACCTCGAAATCGAGCCTTCGCCTGTCGTATGTGCAAATCCACCAAGCTTTGCGCCCCAGTTCAGAGCCTCAATTGCGGTGGGTGATAGGGCACCATAAGACATGCCGGATATGTTGAGCGGAGAGCTCTTATAAGGCCGCGCGCAGTCCGGACCTCCAATCTGCAATCGAAACTCTCCATCACCCAGATGCGTCGGAACCATAGAGTGGTTGATCCATTCATGCCCGACGGCGTTCACATTGCGCAGAGTTCCAAACGGGCGCAGCCCCTCGATCCCTTTGGAACGTCGATAGACCAGAGCGCGCTGTTCGCGCGAAAATGGGGTCTCTTCGTGGTCGCTCTCGAGGAAATACTGCCGGATCTCAGGGCGAAAATGTTCAAAGAGAAACCTGAGCCGTGCCGATATTGGGTAGTTCTTGAGCACGGCGCGTTTGGTTTGAAAGAGGTCATAAAGACCGACCGTGGCAGCCAGACATGCAACGCCACCGAGCAGACCGCCCCAGACGGGGAAGTGGAGGGCCAGTGCAATCCCACATGGGATGAGTAGGATGCTGAGACAGAGAGGTATGTAACGCATTTTATCCGTTCCCCATCGTACCGATCCTCAGGCCACAAAAGCACCTACTGTACGTGCAAGGTGTTTTAGGACGCAGTCATGGCTATTGAGTGAATGTGCTCAGATATTCATCCTCAGTAATCTCGTTCAAAGAACACACCAATCCCTGTGGAGCCATCGTTCGACGTCCCTCCCTTGACCGTAAGACTGTCGGTCAGGTCGAGATTAAGATTAATGCGCTGCTTTCCTTCGCTGTCCGCGGTAACTTCAGTATAGACTTTGTCCGAGATATAGGCACCCGCACTTACTTCTGTTCCACCATCATCGGTCTGCGACACATCAAGATCTGACAGACCGACGGCATTCCGCAATTTACCGACGACATCACCGCCGCTCCGACCTGAGAGGGTGGCCACCGCAGAGGCCATCTGAGCCGCTTGGAATGGCGATATGCTGTCGAGGCCGCGCCCGAAGATCAGGCGAGAGACAACTTCTTCTTGCGGTAGATCCGGATCAGAGATGAAGCGAACTTCTGGAGCACTTGCCAAACCTTCAATGATCACCTGAACGGTAACGTCATCAGTTTCGGTTTCTCCTACAAAACGGAGATACGGGTCAAGCGAGCCTTGCAAGGTGACGCGTCCTTGGGTCATGGTCAACCGCTGGCCCAGAATGTCGAGCCGTCCGCGGATCAATTCAAAGAACCCATCCGGTGCGACGGCCTCGGTTGTTCCAGCTAGGCGCAGTTGGCCGCCCAATTCAGCATCCAGCCCGCGACCGCGCACAAATATCCGATTGGGAGCATTGATTGAGAGGTCGAGGAGATAGGGTCGTGCGCGGCCCGTGCCCGGAGCCTTTATAAGGCCGGCGCGTTCTCTGGTCGCGCGGACATCTACGGGTTCGTTCACGTGCTTCAATTCTGGAAGGGACACAGATGCGGGACCGAGGCCCGAGGGAATACGGATATTGGTTTCACCTAATGTCAGGGTGCCTCCAATCCGGGCACCTCCGGTCAGCGGACCATTCACCGCCACGTTGCCATTGACGGATGTCGTGTAAATTGCCTGATCGCTGAGCACGAGATCGGTCAAAGCAATTTGCAGATCGCCAGCATAGCCCGGTGTCAATGCAATCGGGCCTGTGATCCGGACTTGCCCACCATCCCGCATGCGAGCGGTGAAATCAGTTTGCATGCGGCGCTCACCGAGCGTCGCTGTCCCGCTGATGTCCTCTACGGCAAGACCCGTGCCGGGAAGGGCAATCCGTGTTCCAGACGTGGTAATGCGGCCAGACACCGCCTCTAGTGAGGGAGCGCCGTCTATCCGAAGGTCGTAGCTGGCACTTCCCTGAAGCGCATTTGGTTGAATGAAACTATTTGCAAGCGCGAGAGGTAGGGAACCATTAGCGGCGATATCAACGGATGCCGCATGATCGACGATATCGCCGGAGACTTGTGCCGTTGTGCCTCCGGGACCGGTGGCGGACAACGTGAGAGAAATTCGTTGTGCCAGATCGCCAATCAGCCTAGCGCTTCCGTTTGCCGATACGGGGCCGGAAAACTCTGGGGCAAAAAGCCCAAGGTTGGCGAGGCGCGCGGTGAACTCAACCGGCGCGTCGGGACTGTTTGATCCAGCCGATAGAGAGACTTGTGGAGTTTCGAAGTCCAAATTGCTGATCTCGATCCTGTCGGGGCGTCGGGCGGCGTCTGCGGTGAGGGTCAATCGACCGGCAATGAGCTTGTCGAGTTCGGCAATCCCGGTCGCCAGGTTTTGCCCGTTCATCGCGGCTTTAAGAGCCACGTCCTGAGCACTGTCCTTGGCTGAGCCCTCGAGCGTCAGGTCAAGCTGTCCGCGCAGGGTCTGACCCGCGAGGGCATTGAAACGCGCCAGATCCTCAATTTCCGCCCTGAGCTTTCCCCTTACGGGCAGCCCTGGTGTCTCTGGCGAGAGGGCTGCATCGGCGCGCAGGCGCGCCCCCATCAACTGTGCGTCAAGCCCGTTCAAGGTTATGTCGCCGCCGGCCTGCCATGACACGTTGCTGCTGAGTTCTGCGGGGCCAGAGAGGCGAGGATCAGAGAGAGAAAGATCTGAGAGCCGCGCGGCAAGGCTGAGCGCGCCGCTTTCACTGCTAAGGCGCCCCGAAGCCGTGGCCCGAATGGTGTCATTGTCAATCTGGAACCGGCTGAGATCGGTGCCTGCCGTATCTCGGCGGGCCGCCAAGGAAAGCGTTGCTGGGTTGGCGATCAACGGATCAACCTGCGGTAGTCCAAAGGCGAGGCCGTCAGTTTCGGCGTCGAGTGTGATATCAAAATCTCCGCCCAGCAGGCTCCCTGAGCCAGCAATCGTCGCGCGGGCTGCACCAGCGATGTCTTGACCTGCAAGCGCTGCAAACCGCGACAGGTTCGGAGCTTCGAGAGTTACCGTGCCCGACACTGGAAATCCTGCGGCTAACTCCGCTATTTGTCCGTTGCCCGTGAGCTGTGCTGCGCCTGCGTCGAGACGCAGTCCAAGCAACTTGAGCGGGCCACCTTCGGTAAAGTCGAGCGACGCAAGCCCCGACAGCACTGTTCCCGCCGCCTCAGCGAGGGCTGGATCCTCTAGCCTCAGGCCTGATACATCAAACTCGGTCAGTGCAGTAACGCCGCGCGGTGCGGTCCGTCGCAATACGCCGCGGCCAGAGAGATTGGCGCTTGTGATGCCGATTTCGGGCCTCTCGAATCCAGTCATGCCGACCTTGGCCCGCCAACGGTCGCCGCGGGCCGCATTAAACCGCGCCTCAATCGTCGCGCTTGTAACATGCGTGGCGGGACCGGTGATCGGCAGGCGGACCGGGGCGCCTTCATTGTCCAACTCGCCGTTGAGGGCAAACCGTACAGGCCATCCGGCTGCGTCAAGCGAGAGTGAGCCATCGAGTTTGATCTGTGCCGCAGAAAGGTTGAATTCTTCGATGTCAAGATTTCCACCGCTCTGCTGCTGACCCTCTACTGAAAGTTGGCTGTTCGTGCCAAAGAACGGACGATACTCTGCGGCAAAGAGCGGCGTCAAATCGCCCCGCAGCTTTGCTGAAAATGCCCGGATGGGCGTCTCGGATGTGTCCACATTCCGAAGGGTCACCTGACCAGTCAGGCGTGGCTCATTGTCAGATGCCAAGCGAATATCCGCAACGTAATCGCTCAGAGGGGCCGTACCGTTGATCTCTAAGGACAACGCGGGCCGATCAGGCAGTTGCAGCAAAGTTGCTGCAATGCCGCCCTCGTCCTCTTCGAGAGATAGGTCTAAAGCTAGGACTTCGGTCTCGTTCACAAAACTCGCGTCTAATTGAACAGCACCGCGCCCGTCCAAGCGCGTCACGTCGATCTCAGCCGCGCCTTCGCCGCCTCCGAGCGACAGTCTTCCCAAGAGTTGAAGGTCAATCTCTTCACCGAGGATGGGCGAACCAAGTGTGAGTGTTTCGGCGCTGATCTCTCCTATGTTGACCGAGACTGGCAGGTCAGGAAGTTGAAACGGCTTGGCCTCAGCCATCTCTGGCGAGAGTTCCTCTTCGGCCTGTGGTAGCCGGGCCAGCACAATTTCACGCGCGGTCAGACGATTGATCTCTACCCTACCTCGCAAGAGGGCCGAACGTGTCCAGTCAAGTGTGACTTCATTCAAGGTGATCCAGATGCCGTCTTTGTCGGCGATGGTTAGTTCGTCCACTGTAGCCTGGGATGAGAGCGCCCCGGAAAATCCGATGATCCGTACATCACGACCGGCGCCCGAGAGGTTGTCCTCTAGCAGGGCTTGTAGATAGCCCCGGTCCTGTTCAGGCGTCCGCGCCAAGAGTGGCAGCGCAAGACAGGCGAGTGCAATCGAGAGGATGGAGATAAGGCGTGCCATCAAAAGGCCTGTCCGATGCCGATGTAGATCTCAAAATCTTCACCGAGATTGTCGCCAAGAGGCGTGCCTATATCCACACGAATTGGGCCGACAGGAGTGAAGTAGCGTGCGCCAAAGCCCGCGCCGCTGTGCCAACGCCCGCGTCCGGTGCCGAGCGCATCTTGTCCGATAAATCCCGTATCAGCAAAGGCCACGGCTTGAATTTTATCGTTGATGTTAGCGCGCAATTCGCCTGAGAACCCAGCAAACGCACGGCCACCCACGGTGACGCCGGGTGCGATATCAACACCGAGCGACTGATAACTCTGACCACGCACGGTGCCTGCACCGCCCGAGTAAAAGAGCATGTCAGCTGGGATTTCATCAACGGTTGCACCCGCGATCGATCCGATCTGCGCCCGTCCTGCTAGGACAAAGCGATCGTCAGGACCAAAGCTGCGATAATGTCGTCCATCCGCATAAATTCGCGCGCCGTCGCCACTCTCTTGATCAAGACCGATAAACGGGGTCAGCGTCAATTCGAGGAAAATCCCGGATGTTGCGTTCAACGGATCGTTGCGCCGATCCCATGTGATGCTGCCTGGAAACAGCAAGTGTTGCAGTTTGCGCGTTCCCAAATCGTCACTTATGTCGGAATAACGGTAGGCGATGCCGAGCTCACCGCTCAGATCATCCGAAAAGATGTGGCTCAGACCGCCGCCGATTTCTATCTTTGCCTCGCGATAGTCAGGCTCATCATTTCCTTCGGCGCGAGCTTCTAGGAAAAGACCTGTGTCGGGGGTGAATGTTGCGGGTCGGTCGTAACGCACGCCAAGCCGGTAATCCTCGCCGCCAGAGTCACCGCCAATACCGCCGATCAAACCATCGATCCGCAACCTCTCGGCCCCGCCCCAAAGGTTTCGGTGCAACCAGAAGCCAGATAATGTAAGACCTTCCAATGACGCCAACTCTGCGCCCGCGCCGATGCGGCGACGTTCGGCGTCGGTCACACGCGTTGTGATGTCGAGTGTTCCATCCGGATTAGGACTCTCGGCTTCGGTCATCACTACAGAACGAAAAGCCCCTGACCGACGTAGGCGTGTGGCAGCCTCTTCCAGATCCTCGGGTGAAAATACTCGGCCAGTGGGAAGGCCTGCGATGGCCCGAATACGTGATGGGCGAACGCGGCTTGGGTCGCCTTCGTTTGAGATTTCGAGCGTCCCAAATCTTAGACGCGGACCCGGATCAAGAGCGATGTCAGCGGTTAGCGTCGAGACCGCGTGGTCAGCAATAACAGTTTGATCGGCAACAAGCGCCTTGGCATGACCTGAGGCACGCCACGCGGCAATCCCCGTTCGTGTCGCCTCTCCGACCAACTCGCCCTTGGCCGGATTGCCCGTCGCAAACCCTTCTGGCAGCTTCGTATCCGGTGGGAGTGGGGCCACCCGAGCCGTTGAGAAAGTGAAGGCCGTCCCGCGGTCAACACTGATATCGATTTGCGCGATCTCGGTTGGGGCCCGCAGGGGTGGTATACTCGCTGCTTCCTGTCCATTCACCCGGATGCGGATCACCCCGCCGTAATAGCCTTCAGCATAAAGGACGCCAATCAATCGCCCGTAATCTGCCTGGGCTGCGGCCAAGAGATCTTGCGCCGTCGCCTCTTGTTGAGCGGCAGTGGTCATAACAAGCGATGCACTGCGCAGCTTCTCCGAGAATGACTTGGGGGCGTTGGGTGTGGAGAATGACACATCTGTTGCATGAGCGAACAAAGGCATGAGCCCTACGCAAAGGGCCGTTATTCCTAACAGTCTTGAATGGGACTTCATCACCCGAGATGCACTCCGCTGGCTTGCGCTTTTTATCGCATTGCGAAGGAGGGATTGCCACCCTTGCCAAGAGCCAAATCCGCGCCCGGCGTTTCGAAGAGGGCAAAATTTCATTCCGCCGGTAGATGGCTTTTGGCCAGCGCAGCGTCGAGAGTCTTCTCAACTGCGCCGCGTGGTTTGGTGAAACGGGCCATCAGATCGTAAAGAATTGGCGTCACAAAGAGCATCAACGTCGTAGCCATGGCGAGGCCCGCGATGATCACGGTACCGACTGCGATCCGGCTTTCAGCACCTGCTCCAGAGGCTGTAATCAGCGGTACGGCTCCTAAAATCGTTGAAACTGCAGTCATCATGATGGGGCGAAGACGCAGCACCGAGGCTTCGATCACTGCTTCGCGCACGGCGTATCCTTCATCGCGCAGTTGGTTGGCAAATTCCACGATCAGGATGCCATTCTTGGATATGAGCCCGATCAGCAGGATAATTCCAATCTGACTGTAAACATTGAGCGACAATCCGCCTGCTGCCATTGCGTAAATCGCGCCGGCGATGCCGATGGGAACGGTCAACATAATGACAAGTGGGTGCACAAAGCTTTCGAATTGTGCGGCAAGAACCAAGTAGACGATCAGCAGCGCTAGCAGAAACACAAGACCAACGCCACCTGAGGTATCCTGATAGGTGCGCGATTGGCCATCATATCCCAACTTGGCCTCTGGTGGCAGGATCTCTGCAGCAATTTCCTCTAGTCGGCTCAGCACGTCGCCAAGTTCGGCGTCGGGTGCCAATGCCCCCGAAAGCTGAATCGAGGGCAAACGGTCGAAGCGTCGAAGTGACGGAGTCGCAGCGTTTTCCTTGAGTGTCACAAGAGCCCCCAAAGGAACCAATGTCTCACCGTCTCCGGCCCGAACGAAGATATTCGTGATGTCGGTGGGTGAGCGCCGATCTTCATCTTCGGCCTGAACGAGGACGGGGTATTCACGGCCTCGACTTACAAAGGTCGTAACCTCCCGCGATGCGAGCATGGTTTGCAACGTGGCTGCAATCGCATCCGCGGATATGCCCAAATCGTCGGCGCGCGCACGATCAATCTCTATGTCGAGTTGCGGCAGGTTCTGGTCAAAGTTGATCTCTGGGTTCACAAGGCCTTCGACACTTTCTGCACGCTCTAGAAAGGTTGTTGCCCAGTCTTTGACGCTCTCGAAATCGGGGCCTCCGATCACTATCTGTACCGGGGTGGAGCTGCCGCGTAAGCCAAGCCCCGCAGGTGTTACAGGGAAGCCGCGCGCAATGGTCACATTCCCCATCTGCGGAGCAATCTCCGACACGATCTCGGTTACAGAGCGCTCTCGTTCTTCCCAAGGAGCGAGACGGAAGACAACAAATGACCGCCACGGACGACCACCCCAACCTGTAAAGCTGAACACGGTTTCAATTTCACCGGACTCTCGCAGGGGTTCCATAATGGCTTCAACCTGACGGGCGGCCATGTCGGAATGTGCGACGGTCGACCCCTGTGGCGCCGTCAGCGGCACGAAGCCCACGCCCCGATCCTCACGCGGGGCAAGTTCGCGCGGAAGCCCATCATAAAAGAGCACGGCTCCTGCCGTTATCACAAGTGCCAATGGCAGGATAACAAGAGGCATGCCAATAGCACGGGTCAAGAGCGAACGATAAATGCGTTGAATCATCGTTGGTGGACGCGGTCCGGTGGGAGCGTTGGCGCGCAACTTGCGAGCGCTCAGCACTTTTGAAGCAAGCGCCGGGCAGGCAGAAAGCGCGACAAACGTAGAGATCGCCACCGTTCCAGCCATAACCCAGCCAAATTCTACAAACAGCCGTCCTACTTGACCGGGCATGAAGGATAGCGGCACAAAAACTGCAATCAACGTTAGCGAGGTTGCAATGACTGCAAATGTAACCTGCCGCGCTCCATGCATGCTGGCTACCAGAGGGCTTTCACCGTCTTCAATTCGGCGTTGGATGTTCTCAAGAACAACAATGGCGTCATCCACAACAAGACCAATGGACAGCAAAAGCGCCAGAAGCGTTAGCGTGTTGAGCGAAAATCCCCAAATTCCAATCAGCAAGAAGCTTCCGATCAATGAAACTGGAATTGTGATGAACGGCACAAGCGTCGCAGGGATGCTGCGTAGAAAAAGGAGGATGACCGCTATCACGAGTGCCAGCGAAATAAACAGAGCCACCACCACCTCGCGGATTGAGGCTCCGACAAAAAGGGCGTCATCGGACCCAACTATAATCCT